>Ga0213868_10002957_pt1 | contig 16017 bp, 12 predicted proteins | sample PICome_9_FD_160087 | JGI IMG/M metagenome (GOLD analysis project Ga0213868, IMG submission 160087) | Coastal seawater microbial communities near Pivers Island, North Carolina, United States - PICO127 | ecosystem: Environmental > Aquatic > Marine > Coastal | place: USA: North Carolina...
CCATTAACGAAGGTAAGATTCATATTATCGAACCAGATTTAGATAGCGCAGTAGCCGAAGCGGTATCACAAGGATACCTTAAGGCTGACACTAAGCCAGTCAAAGCGAATACATATTTAATAGTGGTACCAACACCTTTTAAAGCTAAGAACGAACCAGATATATCTTTCGTTGAGTCAGCAACAAGGAACATCATTCCTCTTTTAAAACCAGGTGATTTATATATTATTGAATCTACATCACCTATTGGTACTACTGAAAAAATGATGAATCTTATATATTCAGAAAGACCAGAACTCAAGAATAAAATCTATATGGCATACTGTCCTGAACGTGTTTTACCAGGTAATGTTATGTATGAACTAGTTAATAATGACAGGGTTATTGGAGGTATAGACAATTTTTCTACAAAAAAGGCAGTAAGCTTTTACAAACAATTTATAAAAGGTAGCTTACATAAAACAAATGCAAGAACTGCTGAAATGTGTAAACTAGTTGAAAACTCATCAAGAGACGTACAAATAGCCTTCGCTAATGAACTCTCCCTCATATGTGACAAAGCCGATATTAATGTATGGGAACTTATTGAGCTGGCTAATAAACATCCAAGAGTTAATATTCTTCAGCCTGGTTGTGGCGTAGGAGGCCATTGTATTGCTGTAGACCCATACTTTATTGTTTCAGATTACCCAAGGGAATCTCAAATCATAGGCAAAGCGAGAGAAATTAATAATTATAAATCGTTTTGGTGTGCCGAAAAGGTTCAAAATGCGAAATTACAATTTGAACTAGATAATGGATTTAAACCTAAAATAGCGGTAATGGGCTTAGCATTTAAACCCAATATTGATGACCTTCGCGAGTCTCCTGCAAAGTATATAGCTCAAAAGATACTTCAAAACTCAAATAATGAAGAGTGTTATATTGTAGAGCCCAATATTGATGACCATCATGTTTTTAAGCTTACTGATTATAAAGATGCAATTATAAAAGGTGATATAATAGTGTTTTTAGTTGCTCATGATGAGTTTAAAGCTATAGAAAGACCTACAGATAAAATTGTATTAGATTTTTGCGGCGTTTTTAAATAATAACCTAAAATCAAATGTTATGAGAAGAATTATTTTAATTATAATTTTTGGAGTCTTTATTTCTTGTAATAATCAAAAAAAGCAAGACAATGAGAAAGAAACAGATACTCCAATTTATAAAGAAATACCAGATATTGAAAATGACAAGAAGATAAATAAAGATAAATACCCTGAAGTAGAAAATATTTCAGATAAACTAGATTTTATTTTTCAAGACGAATTCTACTTTGATGAAGGATTGGTAGTCAAAGAAATTGGCCTGTATAAAATAAAGGAACACACATACAAAACAGTATTTATATTAGGAGAAGACGCTAATCTAGACAAGGTTAAGAGTTTAAAAATGGCCATGATGTTTTTCCCGAGCGACCCAATGCAGTTAGAAACTGAAAAAGATAAAACTACAGGTTTTGTTAAGACCGCTGTAGGAACAAAGATTAAAAAAATGGGAGATGAACTTGTTTTTGTTCATAATGAATTTAGGATTGTTCCAAAGACCCATAAAGCGATAAGATTTTATTTTTATAAAGGAAAAGTTGTTGGAGATAATTTGATTTTAAATAATGTTACTTTAAGAGAGTAGCTCCTAAATATAATTTAGTAAATGAGAATAAGACCTTCAAAGATTTCTATAAAAAAAATATTGATTTTTTATGTTGGTCTTGGCCCTGTCTTCTGGCTAGGTCCAATAGAAATAGGATATTTTAAAGCACTTAAATTTTTAATATTAATAACTCTAATTGTTTTTGTTGGCTTAAATGGGGTTGTAAAGAAAAACCTGACTCACAACAATACTTTTGTTGCTTTTGTTGTATTACTTTTTTTAACCTCAATATTTGGATTTTTACAGTCTAGTATAAAATCTATCATCTCAGTCAGCATATCGTACATCCTTATATTTATAGTAAGCTGGATTTTTTATTCATATTTTAGGAAAAAAAATCAAGATGATATTTTAGAAATATTCTTAAAAGCAACAAGAATAGTAGCTTACATATCAGGATTCATTATAATAAATCATTTTATTCAACTAGTAGATTGGAAATATATCTCTGAAGGAACAAGGAGTTATAGTCATTTAGTGAAATTAGCTGACACTGGTTTTTCAACAGGAAGAACGGCATGGTCTAATGGGTTAGCTCTATATTTTATTGTTGCTATATATGCTTTTTTTATCTTAAAAAAGAAGCAATTTCTTTATTATGCAATAATGATTTTTACAACTCAAGTTTTGAGTGGCGGTAGAGGAGGAATTCTTATTTCTTTCTTGATTATAACATTTTATGTTTTTTCGAGGATTAATTTTAAATGGATATTAATAATTATTTTGTCTATTAGTACTTTAATTATAACGAATCAAGAATATCTTAAAAAGAGATTTAGATTAAATAAATTAGAAAAAAATGATGGTGATGCATTAAATAAGTTTACCGCAGGAAGACTAGGCCATTTCAGCTTTGCATTTGAAAACATAGGAGATGATTTTAACTACGTAAAAGGGAATGGGTTTTTAAAGGATGAAAATAAAATAGATGACATTGATATTCATTTTTTATGGCTCAAAAAGATGTTAGAAGGAGGTGTTATTTTCTTGAGCATCTATGTCTTATTTATAATTGTTTTTATGGTTAGAATGGTTAATCTTTTAAGGAAAGACAGTAAACATTTGATTTTCATACATATATTCCTAGGAGGATTAATAACAACCCTTTTTGAGCCAAATGCTATTTTTGGCTCTCTTCAATCCTCTTTGTTATGGTGGGCCGCACTAAGTGCAGTTGAGTCAATAAGAATAAGTGATAAAACACAGCTTAAAAAACAAAAAACAATCATTTAATTAAGCTCTAATATTAAAAGGACTTTACATAAAGCAGTATTATAATTAAAATAAAGTATGCATAAGTTGCTCCAATTTTTTAGAAAAGACTCTATATATTTTTATGCAAGTACAATTATAGCTGTTACTTTATTTCTGCCCCAATATATAATAAACAGTATATCTATAATTGCCTTAATTACTCTGTGGGTTATTAACGGTAGCTACAAGAAGATTAATAATGTATTAAAAAACGAAGTAATAATAATCTTCATGTTACTCTACCTATCTTTTATAATAGGTACGTTATACTCTAACAATATTAATGATGCTTTAAAACTATTAAAATTAAGATTACCAATACTCTTACTTCCTATTTTATATTCAACCACTAAAAGATTTACTCATAAAGAAACAAAACTTTTTAAAATTATATTTATAGGAGCAGCATTAATTGCATGCATGTTTTGCCATGCCTCATTGCTTTTTGCTTGGGCCAAAACTGGAGATTCTTTTTCAGAACTTATTAGAAGTCATAAATATAGTTATACATATATTACAAATGTTATTGATTTACAGCCCACCTATTTTTCTTACTTACTAATTATATGTCTCATTTTTTTAGAATCTACCATCAGTAAAACAAAAGCTGTTAAGACTAAAATTCTATATATTATCATATCTATATATTTCATTCTTTTTCTTATTCATATAACTAGTAGAATTGCATTATTAGTACTAGTATTTGGATTCTTGTTTTATTTAACACATAATTTATTCAAAAAAAACTACAAAGCCTTTTTCATAACCTTTTTTATACTTATCTCAGGTGTAATTGCATCTACTCAGTTTGAGTTTACTGTAAAAAGGTACAAACAAGTGGCAAATATTTTTATTCCTCAAAAGGGAGTAGTTCACAAGAATAGTGGTTATAGAGTTTTTTCATTTAAGGCCTTTAAATCTAATTTTAAAGAACATCCATTTTTTGGAGAGGGATTAGCTGATGGACAGGAAGAATTAGATAATTATTTTGATGAAATTGGATTCCCGCACATGAAAGGCGTTGATTATCATAATCAATATATCCAAACAACTGTTGAGTTAGGAGTTATAGGTTTAATTATCTTCCTGTTAACTTTATTAATACCCCTAAGAATGAGTATCATTCAAAAAAACAAAGAATTTTTTTTGTTTTTGATGGTAACTATAATGTTTCTAGCTGTAGAAAATATGTTTATAAGGCATAAAGGAGTTGTCCCATATGCATTATTTAATGCTCTTTTTCTTTTTGGGTTTTTAAAAAAAGAAAATTTAAATGAATGATATGTTTAATTATATAAAAACAGAATAACAACTTATATTTTAATTTGAAGCTTAAATTTTTTGATATAAAGAATAAATTATTCGCAGATTCATTTTGGGCTCTGTTAGGTAATGTTATATACAAAGGCCTTTTATTATTATCGGGAATAATAATTGCTAGAATTTTGGGTAAAGATATTTTTGGTGAGTTTAGTATTATAAAAAGCACCTTCGTATCTCTTGCCTTACTGTCTTCTTTTGGTTTAGGATACACCGTAACAAAATTTATTTCTGACTATAAAGAGCGTAAACCTGATAAGTTGCATGGAATTTTTTTTTATTCTCAAAAAATCGTTTTAATCCTTAGTTCTGTTGTATGCCTTATAGTAATATTAAATTCTCAAAAAATTGCTGTTAATATTCTTGAGAATTCATCTTTAGAATACTTTGTAAAATATGCCTCTGTATTAATAATTCTAAACTGTTTAAATTTATTATATGTTGGGTTTTTAGCAGGCTTAGGGCTATTTAAGAAAATGGCAAAAATAAATGCAACGATAGGGCTAATAGCATTTGTTTTATTGACTAGTTTAACCTATTTCTTTGGTATAAAAGGGGCATTATTAGCATTGGCAATAGTCCAATTAATTAATGTGGTGATTAATTATATTGTAATAAAAAAGAACCTACCAAAGCCATTATATAAGAAAGATTTAAAAACTCAACAGAGTATTGTAAAATATTCAATTCCAATAGCATTACAAGAGGCTGTATATGCATCTATTTCCTGGCTCGTAAGCTACTTAATTATTTATTACTCATCGTATGGCGAATTAGGCCTATATACGGCAGCAATTCAATTAAATGCAATTATTTTATTTATCCCAGGGATATTAAGAAATGTTGTTTTATCTCACTTATCAGGAGTCTCCAACAACAAATTAGAGCACAATAATGTTTTAAATACTATTTTAAAATTAAATATTATTGTCACTTTAATCCCTTGCCTTTTAATTTTTGTTTTTAACCATTATGTATCTAATCTTTACGGAGAGACATTTATCGGATTAGAGCGATTAATACGATTAGCCATTTTCACTACTGTATTTATAAGCATAAGCAATGTATATGCTCAAGCTTATATGTCTAAAAACTTAAATTGGACGATGTTTGGCTTTAGACTAGTAAGAGATTTGGGCAAAATTTTATTATTTGTAATACTTATCAATCTAGAGATGAAGGGATCAGAAGCTATGGTTATTTCTCACTTAATATTAGCAGGAGTTTTTATGGTAATAATGATGTCTTATTACAAATACAAGGAAAGTAGAACATGAACCCAATAAAGGCAAAAAAATTAACAGAGTTAATATTTTATCTAGTTATAATTTTTGACTTTATAACTAAGATTATTATCATATACGATTTTGATGTTTTTCAGAGGTATAGTTTTATTCCTAAGGCAATTATATACATTTCATTATTTACCTTTCTAATTTCAAAATTCAGTGGGAAAAAATTGATATACATTGTTATATTCTTTTGTCTTCTAATAATTTCATTTACATGTTTTTTAATTCTATTTAAAAGCACACCTATAGAAGACATTAAACTGCAATTGTACCTGCAACTACTTTATTCATATGTCTTTATTCTAGGAACATTTTATGCGGTTATTAATAAAGAATTTAAAACCGCTATTGTTTCAGGGTTAAAAAAAGGTGTTATAAACGTAGGGCTGATCAATTCTGTAGTTATAATTATTGCATTATTAACCAAATTAGAGCTATTTAAATCATATCCTTTTTCTGACAGATTTGGATTTAATGGTATATTTTTAAAAACATCAGAAGCAAGCTACTTTTATATATTAGTTATAAGTCTTTTGTTTTTTGAGTTTAAAAACAACAAGCATAACAAAAACAACAAGTACTTATTAGTGTTATTCTTAATTGTTTCACCTTTATTAGGCACAAAAATTATTTGGTTGTTCTTATTTCTTTTCTTCTCATTACAATTTAAAAAAACAGCCATTGCAATGACCACTTTATTGACCTTGTCATATATAGCTTTCAAAGATAAAATGAATCTGTTTTTGATTGCTATACTGCCTTATGGTCTTGAGCTTAATGATCAAAGAGGAATGCTAACAGTTTTAACATCTACTAGAGATTTGCTTTTAAAAAACACGCTAAAATTTATTAATCAAAATTGGGAATTTTACAATTATCTTTTTGGAGGTAATAGATATAAATCACTTAAAGTAGAACTTGAAATTTTTGATTTATTCTCTGTTTTTGGAATCGTAGGACTTTTGTTTTTTATTTATTATTTAAAAAAGAGGATTTTCAACAAGCTATTAAATCATCAAAAAGGAATATTACTAATAATAATTACTTGTGTTTTTGTTGCAGGTAACTTTTTTAAAAGTTTTATGTGTATTAGTTTATTGTTTTTGATTGTAGAATATAGTATTATTGGAAATAACAAGCTTGATTAATGTGTTATAAGCATAACATAATTAAATCACAAACACGCATTAAATAAAAATATTTTGCAGAAGCAAATAAAGGTCTTATTCATAACAGGGAAATTACAACACTACAGAGTCCCGATTTTTAATCTTATTGTAAAAATGAGCAACTTTGATTTGACTGTAGCTCACTCAAGTAAGAAAATATCAAAAGACACGGATTTATTTAAAGAAGTGATATTAGATGAAATTAAAATAAGTCGTTTTACAATACATAAAAATAATTTAGTGTCTTTTTGTAATAACTTTGATGTAGTCGTTTCAATGTTATATTTGCAAAAACTCTCATTTATGAGGCTTTTATATGTTCGGAACAGAAAATATAAATTAATTTATTGGGGAATAGGCCTAAAGGCATCACAGAAAAGTGAGTTTGACACTCCCACTTTTTTAAATAAAATTAGGTTTGCGATTGCAAAAAAAAGTGATGCTATGATTTTTTACACAAATTATGCAAGAGAAAAATACATAGCCAATAACATAGATAGTGAAAAGTTATTTGTTATGAATAATACTGTGCAAGTTAATAACCACTATATAGAAGAAGTTAACACTAAAGATTGTATTTTATTTGTTGGGACATTAAATAAATCAAAGAAAATATTTTCTTTGCTAGAAGCTTATAAATCCGCATTGTCAAAACATGGAACTCTTCCAAGGTTAGAGATTGTTGGTGAAGGCGTTGAATACGAAGATTTAAAGACTTGGGTAAACGAAAATAATTTGTTTCATAAAATAATCCTTCACGGATCCATATATAATCCTAATGATTTAGAAAGACTATTCAAAAGAACACTAGCATGTATATCACCTGGTCAAGCAGGTCTTTCAGTTTTAACCTCGTTTGGGTATGGTGTTCCTTTTATCACCAGTCATAATGCTATTACCGGTGGAGAAAGACTAAACATTAAAAATAATTATAATGGAATACTTTTTAAAACAAATGCAGAATTAGAAAACATAATTATGGATATAGAAATTAATCAAAATAAATATTTAAAAATGGGCATCAATGCAAGATTATTTTATCTTGAAGAAAGATCGCCAAAAATTATGGCTCAAGGTTTTATAGACGCAGTAAAACATGTAATTAAATAAAACTTATGAGATCTTATCTATCTTCATTTTTTTCTTTTAAAAAATTAACACATAAAGCAGTCTCTTTATTTGCATATTGGGATAGTACATCATCCTTTACTAAATCTTCCGAAATAAGAAGGTTAGCAAAATTAAAATCGAGTACTGTAGGTAAGTATTCAAGGATTAATCCTTCTTGTAAACTAGCAAACACTAAAGTAAAAAATTTCACAGCTATTGGGAGAGACACAACTATTGGGTTAGGAAGTCACCCTATGAATTATATCTCAACACAAAATATATTTTACAAAAAAAACAACATGAATAATAGGTGGGTAAAACCTATAGATTACGATAAGCCAACCCATATTGAAATAGGGAATGACGTATGGATAGGAGTAGAGTCAATGATTTTAGATGGCGTTTGTGTTGGAGACGGCGCTGTTATAGGCGCAAGATCTGTTGTGACTAAAGATGTGCCACCTTATGCAATAGTGGTAGGTGCGCCAGCAAAAATAATTAAATATAGATTCACAGAAGACATTATAAAACGACTTTTAGAGATTAAATGGTGGGATTTTAGCGATGAACAAATTGATAAAAAAGTTGAGTTTTTCAGAGAAAAAAAAATCACTATTGAAGTTCTAAACAAATATTTCCCTAGAAAATAATAATAATGAAACAAATCCTACAATCTTTTAAAACGGGAGTAACTGAACTGGCAGAATTACCATCACCAAAGGTAAAATCTGGTCAAGTTCTTATACAAACAACAAGAAGTCTAGTATCATTAGGTACAGAACGCATGTTAGTAGAGTTTGGAAAAGCTTCGTTAATCCAAAAAGCAAGACAGCAACCAGACAAAGTAAAAATGGTACTTGACAAAATAAAAACAGAAGGATTACTACCTACTATCGAAACTGTTTTTAATAAATTAGAACAACCACTACCTTTAGGATATTGTAATGTAGGTAAAGTAGTTGCTGTTGGTAAAGGAGTAACTGATTTTAGAATTGGTGATAGAGTAGCATCGAACGGTCAACACGCCGAATTTGTTTCTGTTCCACAAAATTTAGTAGCACACATTCCAGATAATATTTCTGATGAAGAGGCAGCCTTTACAGTTATTGGTTCTATTGGTTTACAAGGAATACGATTAATAAACCCAACAATGGGAGAAACCATTGTTGTTATAGGTTTAGGACTTATCGGATTGCTTACAGCAGAAATGTTAGTTGCCAACGGATGTAAAGTGATTGGGTATGATTTAGATGATAATAAAGTAGCCATTGCCAAAGAAAAAGGCGTCATTGCATTTAACCCATTAAAAGGGAATGACCCTGTAAAATTTGTTCTCGACAACACCGGCCAGATAGGCGCAGATGGTGTTATTATTACTGCTTCTGCAAAAACAAATGATATCATTTCGCAAGCAGCTCAAATGAGCAGAAAACGAGGTCGTATTACACTTGTTGGTGTCATAGGACTTAATATTTCAAGAGCAGAGTTTTACGAAAAGGAACTCTCATTCCAAGTGTCTTGTTCTTACGGACCAGGAAGGTATGACGACAACTATGAGTTTAAAGGCATAGACTATCCGCTGCCATTTGTACGTTGGACGGAAAAGCGAAACTTTGAAACAGTCTTACAGCTTATATCTTCAGGAAAGCTACAAGTAAAAAAGCTTATATCAGAAATAGTTCCATTAGAAGATTACGACAAAATATATGGAGATATTGGAAATTCAAAATCCATTGCCTCTATTATCAAATATAGTGAAGACGTCAAGCCTGAAAATACGATAGTTGTTAATAAAAAAGAACTAAAGTCTACCAAAGGGGTTATTGCTCTTATCGGTGCAGGAAACTTTACCAAAATGACTTTGTTGCCAGCCTTAAAAGGTTTAGATGCACAAATAAAACATATTGTTTCTTCAGGAGGTGTAAACGGAACAGCATTAGCAAGAAAGCATAATATCGCACAAAGTACAACAGATTATGATTTGGTCCTTGACGATAATGAAGTTGACTTAGTAATGATTACTACACGTCACAATTTGCATGCAAATATGGTAATTAAGGCCTTGGACAAAGGAAAGCACGTCTTTGTAGAAAAACCATTGGCTCTTAATCATGAAGAATTAGAAGCAATTGAAAGTAGCTATCAGAAATGCAATGGAACCTTAATGATTGGCTTCAATCGTCGTTTTTCGCCGCATATGCAAAAAATAAAATCATTAGTAGGTGATGCACCAATGAACATCATCGCAACAATGAATGCCGGAGCCATTCCACCAGAAGTTTGGGTGCACGATATGGCAGTTGGAGGTGGAAGAATTATTGGAGAAGCCTGTCATTACTTAGACCTTATAGTCTACTTATCAGGAAGTAAAATAAAAGCAGTTTGTATGAACGCTTTAGGTGAAAACCCTGCTGAAAATACAGATAATGCTTCTATCTTGATTAAACTAGAAAATGGCTCTACAGGTGTTGTTAATTACTTTGCAAATGGTTCCAAATCTTATGCAAAAGAACGTTTAGAGGTTTTCTCCCAAGAGAAAACACTCATCATGAATAATTTTATCAAAACGACAGGTCATGGAACCAAGGGTTTTTCTAAACTTAAAACTAAACTAGACAAAGGACACAAAGCCCAATTTGGAGCTATTATCAGCAAAATTAAAGAAGGCGATATAGCTTTAATTCCTTACGAAGAGTTAATCAATGTTACTAAGGCTAGTTTTGCGGCAATTCAAAGTTTAAAAGAAGGAAAGTGGATTGAAATATAGTCAACTACTTCGGGGCAAGTCCACGAAGCATACAAAAGAAATCATTAAAGCATTTCGACACAAGTGTCGGAGCATTTTAAATCTCGATTATCGAATAAATTTCAAATCCGTTCAACTCATAACATCATCAGATGATTCAAAAAGTAAAAAAGATAGCCAACTTTATCTCAAACATGGGTGCACGCTACCTTTTTTTTAAAATCTTTTATACGATTAAGTCTAAATTAGGCTGGCAGAAAAAAGTATTTCCAATAAACCCAAAAGAGAAAAAATACATCTCTTTAGAAGATTGGAAAAATAACTTACCACCATTTTTCTTCTACGGGAAAAACATTCCGAATCTACCAAAACAACCTAATGAAGAACTAAACGAAACCTACAAAGAAATTCAAAAAGGCATTTTTACCTTCTTCAACAAAAGCAAGATAAAACTGGGAAAAGATTACAACTGGTTGGTCAATCCGTCTACAGGATATCGTTATCACATTCGCAAACATTGGTCGGAAGTAGCTGATTTATCTAAAGAAGCAGGCGATATCAAATATGTTTGGGAAAAAGCGCGGTTTTCATTTCTGTATGATGTCATTCGATACGACTATCACTTAGAAAACGACCAATCGGAATTTGTTTTTAGTGAAATTGAAGACTTTATCAACAAAAACCCTATCAATCAGGGACCCAACTACAAATGCAGTCAGGAAATTAGTTTGCGAGTTCTCAATTGGACCTTTGCTTTGTATTATTATAAAGATTCATCTAATTTGACAGAATCGTTATTTCAAAAAATAATGCACAGTATTTATTGGCAACTGCATCACGTATATCACAACATACACTTTTCACGTATTACCGTGCGAAACAATCATGCGATTACTGAAACCTTGATGTTATACCTTTCGGCTAAACTATTTCCGTTTATGCCTAATGTTGCTTCTTGGAGCAAAAAAGGAAAAAAATGGTTTGAGCAGGAAATCGCGTATCAAATCTACGAAGACGGTACATTTTTGCAGTTTTCGATGAACTATCACAGAGTTGTGGTGCAATTGCTCACTTGGGGAATTCAACTGGCAAAACTAAACAATGAAAAGTTTAGTAATGTTGTATACAATCGCGCACAAAAATCACTTGACTTTCTAGATGTCTGCATGGATCCAATCACAGGAAAATTACCAAACTATGGCTCTAATGATGGTGCATTATTCTTTAAATTGACGAGCGACGATTACAGAATTTATTGTTCACAACTAGACGACCTGCGTGCAGTATTGAACGGTTATACATATTACGATTCCAACAGTACATTTTGGTATGGAATTCAGCCCGAAAGAAAACAACCAATAGCAATTCCTGTAATTGCAACCTTCGAAAAAAGTGGTTACTATATTGTTCAAGACGAAAACACTAAAACATTTATTCGCTGTGGAGCATATAAAGATCGTCCTGCGCAATCAGATAATTTACATTTAGACATCTGGATAAATGGAATAAACTATTTAAGAGACAGTGGTTCTTTCAAGTATAATACATCTAAAGAAGAATTAAAGTATTTTAACGGAACAGAAGGACACAATACAGTAAGTGTGGCAAATGCAGACCAAATGCTAAAAGGAGATCGTTTTATTTGGTTTTATTGGGTGAAAAAAGCCAACGTAACACTTCAAAAAGAAAATAACAAATTTGTTTTTGAAGGAAGCATTCAAGCCTTCAAACAATTGGGAAAAGATATACAACACACCCGAAAAGTAACCAAACCTATCGGACAAAATAGCTGGGAAGTTACTGATACCATCCAAAATAAAGGTAACAAAACCATTTACCAATATTGGCATTTTAATCCTGCTTATGTAGATGATATTAAAATTACCACAACAGATGAAGACGGTAACGAAATTGACCCGTTAATTGAAGAAAAGTGGTTTTCTGGGTATTACGGTGTCAAAGAAAAGTCAATAAGGCTTACATTTGCAAGCAAAAAGAATGTGTTTAACACTACAATACGTATCAAATAATAGATGAGAATATTACTAATTCATCAATATTTCTTAGAAAAAGGCGATGGTGGCGGTTCGCGTTTTAACGAAATGACGCAAGTATGGTCAAAACAAGGGCATAAAGTTACGGTACTTGCGGGAATGGTACATTATGCCACAGGAAAAAAGGGAAGTCGGTACAAAGGAAAGTTCACCTTTAAAGATAAAAGTTTCTATGACAATATAGATGTTGTACGTTGCCATGTGTCTGAAAGTTATAATGTTAGTTTTTTGGGTAGGTTGTGGGCCTATTTCTCGTTTGTGTTTTCTAGTATTTATGCAGGATTGTTTAAAACCAAAGGTAAATTTGATGTTATTGTAGTAACCTCACCACCACTTTTTGTGGGAATCACAGCTTACGTATTATCTAAGTTTAAGCGTTTACCATTTGTTTTTGAAATTCGTGATTTATGGCCAGAATCTGCTATTGATACGGGAGTTTTAAAAAACAGAATGATTATAAAATTTGCCTTTTGGTTTGAAAAATTCATTTACAAAAAGGCAAAGCTCATTAATGTATTAACGCCTGCTTTTAGGGATAAACTCATACAAGACAAACAAGTGCCAGCAGAAAAAGTAATCTTTATACCCAATGCAGCAGATTTTTCATTGGCAGAAAAAGTTCAGCAAGACGTTGATGCCGTTGCTTTCAAAAAAGAATTAGGTTTGAGCGATAAATTTGTCATTACTTATGTCGGTGCTCATGGCGTTGCCAATCATTTAATTCAATTGGTAGAAGCCGCAGAAAAACTTATAGATACTAATATTGTGTTTCAGTTAATTGGGGCAGGAATGCGAAAGGAAGCTTTGATGGAAGAGGTTAAAAAAAGAAATCTATCAAATGTAATATTTAGAAACCCAGTGCCAAAAGAAGAGGTCTTTAAATATATTTTAGCGTCTGATGTAGGAACTTCTGCATTAAAAAAAGTAGATACGTTCAAAACCATATACTCCAACAAAACGTTTGATTACATGTCGTGCAAACGACCAATCTTACTTGCTATTGATGGTGTGTCTCGTCAATTAGTCAACGATGCAGCATGTGGTGTATATGTAGAACCTGAAAACATTGATGACATTGTAAGAGGTTGTAAAGAATTAGCATATAAAACAGCTGCGGAAATCAATCAAATGGGTGAAAGCGGTTATGCGTATGCCAAAGCATATTTTGACAGAGATCAATTAGCCAAAGAATACACAAACGAAATTCAAGGAATTCTAAAATAATGTATCTTCACTTTCTAAAAAGAGTCATTGACTTCATATTAGCACTCATAGGATTTATTCTATTAAGCCCGATATTTTTTATTGTGCTAATTTTATTGATGATTAACAATCAAGGGAAACCGTTTTTCTTTCAAAAGCGACCTGGAAAAGATGAAAAAATCTTTCAAGTCATCAAATTTAAAACCATGAACGATAAAAAAGATGTAGATGGTGAATTGCTTCCTGATGCCAATCGCTTGACAAAAGTAGGCGTGTTTGTTAGAAAAACATCATTAGATGAAATCCCACAATTAATTAATGTTTTAAAAGGCGATATGAGTTTAATAGGCCCAAGACCTTTATTGCCAGAATATTTACCTTTATATAACAAAAAACAAAAAAAACGACATCATGTTAAACCTGGAATCACAGGTTGGGCGCAAGTAAATGGTAGAAACGCAATAAGTTGGGAAAAGAAATTTGAATATGATATTTGGTATGTTGAAAATATTAGTTTTTTACTAGATTTAAAGATATTTTTAATGACACTTTTAAAGGTTATAACATCAGAAGGAATAAATGCTAAAGATCAAGTAACTACAGAAAAATTTAATGGGAATAATTAGAGAGATATGAAAAAAATTGCAATTATTGGTGCTGGAGGTTTTGGTAGAGAAGTCAAAACTTTAATAAATCAAATTAATGAAGAAAATAAGATATTTGATATCATAGGTTTTTATGATGAGAATGAAGAACTTCCAGAAAAAATTAATGGAATTCCTTACTTAGGTAATATTGAAAATCTTTATAATTTTAATCAAGAAATTGCTTTAGTAATAGCAATTGCTATTCCAAAAATTAAAAAAGAAATTATAAAAAACCTTAAAAATTATAAATATGATTTTCCAATATTAATTCATCCTAAAACAATAATCGGCAAAGATAATGTTACTATAGGCGAAGGATCAATTATATGCGCAGGTAATATCATTACAAATGATATACAAATAGGGGATTTCACAACTCTAAACTTATGCTGTACTACTGGGCATGATACAAAAATTGGTGCTTTCAGTTCATTTATGCCATCTGTAAATATTTCTGGTGAGGTTAAAATGGGAGAAGGGATTTATGTAGGGACTGGAGCTAAAATAATAAATAATCTAGAAATTGGTGCCAATACAATTATTGGAGCTGGTGCAGTAGTATCAAAATCACTACCGGAAAACTGTACTGCAGTTGGAGTACCAGCAAAACCAATGAAATTTCATTAATGATGAAATCAAAAATATGGCTATCCTCTCCACATATGGGAGGTACTGAACAAAAATATGTTAACGAAGCATTTGATACCAATTGGATAGCGCCTTTAGGACCAAACGTTACAGGCTTTGAAAGCGATTTAGAGACGTATTTAAACCAAAAGAAACACGTCGCCTGCCTATCGTCGGGTACAGCGGCCATTCACTTAGCATTAGTCCAATTAGATGTTTCTCAAGGAGATGAAGTGCTTTGTCAATCGTTTACGTTTTGCGGATCTGCCAATCCTATATTATATCAGAATGCAACACCAATATTTGTAGATAGTGAGTTAGAGACTTGGAATATGTGTCCAAATCATCTTGAGAATGCTATAGAAGCTAGGTTGGCTAAAGGAAAAAAGCCCAAAGCAATTATCGTTGTGCACCTTTATGGAATGCCCGCCAAGATTGAAGCCTTAGTTGAGGTGGCGCAAAAATACGACATTCCATTAATTGAAGATGCTGCTGAGGCGCTTGGATCTTCCTATAAAGGCAGGAAGTGTGGAACCTTCGGTGAATATTCTATCTTATCTTTTAATGGGAATAAAATAATAACCACATCTGGTGGCGGTGCACTTGTATGCAACTCTAAAGTGGAAAAAGATAGAACCGTGTTTTATGCCACTCAAGCAAGAGATAATGCGCCACATTACCAACATTCTAAAATAGGATATAATTATAGAATGAGCAATATAAGCGCTGGTATTGGAAGAGGGCAAATGGAAGTTTTAGACAAACATGTTGAGCTACGTCAAAAAATGAATCTTTTTTATAAGAATCTTTTTAAAGATATTAATGGAGTTGAAGTTTTTAAAGAACCAAACGAAAATTATGAGTCCAACCATTGGTTGAGTTGTATTACCATAGAAAATG
>Ga0213868_10002960_pt1 | contig 16009 bp, 14 predicted proteins | sample PICome_9_FD_160087 | JGI IMG/M metagenome (GOLD analysis project Ga0213868, IMG submission 160087) | Coastal seawater microbial communities near Pivers Island, North Carolina, United States - PICO127 | ecosystem: Environmental > Aquatic > Marine > Coastal | place: USA: North Carolina...
AATTAGCTTACATAGGGTTAGGGTTACAAGTAGGGTTAGGGTTAGGGTTACAAGTAGGGTTAGGGTTAGGGTTAGGGTTGTAACCCTAATTAGGGTTAGGGTTTGTAACCCTAACCCTAACCCTAACCCTAACCCTAACCCTAATGTAGCTAATTTAGCTCATTCATTTCGAATTTTCGAATTGAAAATTTGGTTTCAACACGGTTCATGTTGCTCTTTGTGTTTCGTTGTGTGTTGTATGTTGTATACCTGATTGCTTGCTCGTTCATTTTCATGTCTGAAGTCCATAGGGACCGGTCGTTATTTTGTTCATTTTCGGTTTTATGATTACTACGCGAGTCAGTTCATGTTGATAAGTGATAGTAAAATCACACCTCTATCTTTCTCTCATCAAAAAGACTAATTGTTTTGCAACATTGAGAGATGGATCGTTTTCAGTATTATTCAGATTCATCAGAATCTGATGACGGTGGTCATGGGCTTCAGGATCGAAATCGTAATGTGAGCATACGCGATAATCACAAAGTTATTTTATTAAATTCTCCATCCAAAACTATATTTACGAGACAGAAACCCCATACTCTTGGAAATTGGCCATGTCATATCTACATTTCATTAGATATTAATGGCGAAGCATCGAATGATGCTTTGAATGGCTTTTTGTTGGAACAGATACAGGCTTTTCAACAAGATATTTCGTCAAGAATGAAATCTCGTCAGGACAGTCACACCTTGATCATGGTTCCTCATGTAAACATCGAATTTAATCAACAAAGTGATGGAGATGAAGAAATAGATAGTCACCCCTCTCCAACAAGTATTGAGGATGATGCTAGTGATTACACATCATCTCAACTCCTGCACATATCGCTCTCGAAACCATTCTACCTTCAGAAACAATCCATATCTTCATTTTTAAAGGATCTGAAGCAACGTGTACAGTGTTTTCGCAGGACCTTGAAACTTTATCTTGTGAAAAAGACTCAGATTCTGACAAACGAAGATCGTACTAGAAGCTTTTTGACCGTGCCTGTCGTCCCATCTTTATCAACGAACGGAAATGCTATTCAACATCTTGTGGCGCTCTTCGATGAAGTTTTGGAGAAATACGGGGCAAGTAAATATTACAGTTATGCTAAATTTCATGTAAGCATTGCATCGTGGACTTACGATTCCTGGATCGTAGAAAATTGCCAAGAGTACCTTTCGGAGGAACAACAACCTGAAGTGCTCGATTTCAATCTGATTGTCCGAGGTATACATTGTGATATCGGTACCGTTGAGAAGCATTATATTCCTTTTGAATGAGTGAAAAAAACTGTTATTTGATTTGTGTACAAATATATTGGAATCTACTACCCTTTTATCGCTAAACCTTTGAATTATTATCAGTGTCAGATGAAAGATCATATTTGGGTGCAAGTGATGCAGGAAGAAAGAGATTTGCTTTTCTTAGAAAGCAATTGCATTCATCATTTTGTCCTTGGTGATGAGAGTGCTTATCTTGGCTATATGATTCGTTCTTTTCATCCTTAAGGATGGTTGTTTCTCTTGTGCTGTTCGTCATTGGAGAGGATGTTGATACTCCTGTATCATTATTATTACTCAGTGTCAATCCATGTTTGAATTTCATTTTCAGTTTTTTATCCTTGGAAGCGGTCTTTCGTGCCATGATGAATAAAATTCAATTACGTTTGAGACACTTATTTCAGCTTTCTTTTCTTATCGTCGGGGTGTTGCTTCTCTTCTTTCAGCTCCAAACTGTCGTCAATGCCATGTAAAAATTGCCCTTCTTTCCAATCTCTGTATAACTTATTAAGTAAATAGACAATAAGTGCACCTACTATAGATAGGAGTCTCGACGTTGGAGGGAAGGGGTCTGTGACGAAGGTTAATATACAAAATATCAAAGTGGATTTAGCAAGAACCTCAAACGGTAGGTACGAAAGTATGGCAAGTAGAGATGACAGAACAAGTGATTGTCCAATTTTTGGCTTGGACATTATCTTGATGTATCTTCTGAATGTTGTGCACTCTTTGTTTGTTGGATATATCAATACAGATAGATCAACTGATATTTTGTGTATCCGAGATATGATATATGATGAACATCAAAGGGGAAAGGGGACCAGAAAAACAGGTCACGATTTAGGATCCACGGTCGGAGTTTTTCGGGATCCGAAATCCGAATCCAAAATCCAAACGACAACCATAAAATAGAGAAAGTGTTGTTTCATATTTATACATTAAAACCTATACACAAAACAATAACAAAACAAAAATTTCAATGAAGCTTCTTATGAGCCTTCCTTTCTGTATGTTAATCATGGTGATGCTGGTGGCAATGAGTGAAGCTTTCTTTCATCATTCGCAATACTCATCCTCCAACAAAATGATCTTGAAGGCGACAACAAACGTAATCACGGACCAAATTTCTTTGAAGAGTGGTATATCTGTGGAAATGATGAAATGCTTACCTACAAGCAACTTATTTGATATTTCGAACCCATCGAATAAATCGAAAACAAAGCCCCCCTTGATATTTATACATGGGTCATTTCATGCATCTTGGTGTTGGGCCGAACACTACATGCCATATTTTGCGGAACTTGGTCATCCATGTTATGCTCTGAGTCTACGTGGTACGGGAGGATCATTTGCAGTTGATGGTGTGAAGAAAGTTCCGATACAATCTCATGTGGAGGATGTATCTTGTTTTATTGACTACGTCATGGAGAAGGAAAGTTATCAAGCTCCAATCCTCATATCTCACTCATTTGGAGGATTGACAGTTATGAAGTATTTGGAGAGAAATCTAATAAGCGAAGAAGGCTATCCATTAGATAAAAGTGAGGTTTGTATTCCATTAAGTGGTGTAGTCTTGATGTGCTCCGTTCCACCTTCTGGAAACAAAGATATGACATTCAGATTCTTGAGACGAAGTCTCGTGGATGCATGGAAAATCACCTTGGGTCTTGCGATGAAAAAATGTATCACAGATGAGAAGTTGTGTAGAGATTTGTTTTTTGATCCCTATGAAAAGGATGGAAACGATTGTATTTCAGATGACGATATACGTAGAATTCAAGGTTATTTTAAAAGGGACACAGTTGCTACGATTGATTTGATGGATCTAGCTAAGAAGCTTCCAAGTAAGAATGTGGACGACAATGGTATTGCTACCTTCTTTGAAACGTTTCCTCCATCTTTAGTCATTGGTGCATCTGATGATTTTATTGTCGATCGAGAAGGCGTCGAAGAGACAGCAAGATATTTTGGAGTCAAGCCTACAATTGTATCTTCATCTCATGATGTGATGCTAGGAGGAAGATGGAAAAATGGAGCGGAGGCAATTCAGAAATGGCTTGAAGGTTTGTAAAATGATTCATAGTTGCAAATTTGTACTCATAGCTTGAAATAAAATTGTTGTCCCAAGCCGACATTGGGAGATCGCTCCCACAAACACGAAGCACGGAGCACGGAGCAGCACAAACCACAAAACCACCACCTACAGCCAACAACCAACAAACCGACGCAAACGTTTGGCTACTATCACAAGCGATCTGTACAAGCAATACCCTCCTGAAATTGATTCACAAATCTTATTTTTGCAATTATTCTCAAAGTATCAATTTCTCCGAAATTTTACGAACCATGCCAGCATTAAAATTAACCAAAGATATCACGACACATTTATTCAAATATGTCAAGAAAGTAGATATTCAATTTAACCGTAAGTGTGTGCAGGCAGACTCTTATAGTTTTTTCATCTTCAAATCAGAACAATATTATAATGAGCTAACCTCATTCTGTATGTCGATCTCCAGCCTTTGATAACCGAACGAGATCAGCCCGAGAACTGATGAGACAAGTTCAAGCGCAGAGATTTGCAAAAGCAAATCCAAAATTGAAGATTGGCACGCATGTTGTAGGTACAGCTGACGCACCAAAAGTTGATTTCGAATTTATTGATGGGACTAAGGTTAGTTGATTTTTTCTGTTTGCAGTTTCGGTCTCCGTGCTTTCGATCGAGTATGTTTCCTAACATGAGTTTGATGATACTTGTCTTTCCAAAGAAATCATATGACAGTCAAAGTTATCAAGTGAAAGAAATTCTTGAGGATGTATTCATGACGGCAAATAATTTAGATATTTCTTACGAATTGGAAGGCAAATCAATTGACGACAAATAAGTGACATCGGATCGAACAAAAGTACATAAGCAAGCAGAACGTTCCATGTATTACATGAACAATAATCCTATGTGAAATAAAAAATCTTTTAAAAGTAGTTTTAGATTTATTGGCATCAGATGCTTACTGTTGATAGATCTTTCCAATTCCTAAGTGTTGCTTCGATTTTATCAAATACCGTTCTTCGCTCTGGTGCTTAGATCGAATTCAAAGTCCTTGTGTGAAACATGACGTAATAATTCATAAGCCGAGCTCAAAATGGTACCCCATAATCCCATATTCATTATACGAGGAGCAAGTCCTCGATAGAAACCAAGCATGCCAGACGAAGCGTATAATTCTCTCGTGATGTGGGTGTAGCCTCTTTCAAAAGATTTGTTTAAGCTGATATTATCAGATAATGGGCAACTTCCAACTTGTAATCTTGTTTTAACAACATCGAGTGGTTGCGTCAATGTTGCAGCAATAATAGCTGCACTAAGACCGGAAGTTATCTGAGAAATTCCCTTTGATATGACTGACTCGATGCTATTCGCATTCGCTTCATTACGTTGGAAAACTGAACTTCGTTTTAGTAAATCTTGACAGCCACTATAAGAAGCCCACCATAATGATCCAACGGGTAAACTTGAAAATAGACTCAAACCAAAACCTCGATAAAATCCTTTGATTCCTTCTGTTCTCATTATTGATTTTGCTACATAGAAAGCGCTTCCTTCGGTCCTATACAGTGCATCCTGTATTACCATTTGTTTCTGAGAAATAATATCCATAGGTACCACTAGTAGTTGCGATGACATCGCTGCAAGTCCTCCTGCAACTCCACCACTAAAGGATGTCACAATAGGGCTATCTCCGAATGTTTGCGAGATTTTTTCCTTTGTCGTTTCAAGAGTTGTGATATACACACTTCGAGCAGGAATGGCAAGTAGTAAAATGATCCCAATTCCCCTATAGTGAACGCGTATTCTATCTCCAAATGTCCCACTCTTGATTATAGCTTTCGTTTCTAGTACTTGTTGTCTTGTTTTGATTACATTAACAGGGTGCAATGCAATTGTTATAGACGAATAAAGAACAGTCCCAATTCCATAGAACCTAACTTTGTCAATATCATTCCATTGGATTGCTTTGCTTGTCATTTCTTTGAATAAAAATTATCTCCTGGCATTGGAACCTTTCTATGTACTTTTTGTGTGTGGTATCTGAGGTATATCTGAGGTATCTCTACCTAGAGTGTCTACCTACTCTCTACGAGAAGAATTTGATGTGTGATGCATGTTGGCATGTTGGTCACGCCGCGCCAAAAGGCTAGTGCAAACCCTCACGATTGACGTCAGAGTTCTCAAAAACAAAGAAACACTTCTTGGAAGCACACTCATCACTTATCACTCATCTCTCATCTCACATAAGGTATCTACGCATAAATACTTTTTACCTTCAACAACTTTTACTATGAACTACAACTCGAAATTACTATTGAGACCTTTCTTGTATAAATTACACATGGTCGGCACATGTGGTATGCAAAATCGTCACTTATCTTTGCTCACCAAACTAGCTGTTCATACTCAAGATGACATTCAAAAAGATTTTGATCATGCAGTGTCTCTCGTTCAAAAATATGATCCATCTGGCTACCTACCAGGAATTCTGGTTTCCACAAATAATGCTAAAATTGGTTACTTTGCGGTACGGGCTTTTTACATCGATTCCGGTTTAAGATTGAGGACGATGCCGCTAGAAAACAGCCTGTCCCATAGTAACCAAGTTGGTGGTGTTGGTAAACGCGGCGTTGAAATTCCAAATGAAGAACGGATTGCTATGTGGAAAAGTGGAGTAGATGCAATATATAAGGAAGATTTTGAAATCTTGAATTCAAATCCAACTTTACGGTTACTTCATCACGTTGTCAAGAAACATGATTTGAGCAGAAAGCATTTTGATATGATTCTATCCGGGCGAGAAAGAGATGTAGATATGAAGCAGTATCCCACTTTGGAAAGTTTAAAAGAACACTCAGTTATGTTCTGCGGTAGTTTATTGCATCTTGTTTTGGAGTGTATTGGAGTAAAGGAAGATAATGAAGTCATAATGAAAGCAGCTGAACACGCTGCAATCTGTCATGGTCTGACAAATAGCTTGCGATTGTCAATTCCAACAGTTTCTTCTACGGGAAAGGTCATAATACCACGAGACTTGTGTGAAAAATACGGCATCAAAAGCCCTCGTTATTTGTTAAGTGCTCTAGGCATGGGAGACGAGGAATGTAAACAGAATATGCAACATGCAGTAGAAGAGATATCTTTTGTCGCAAGAAGTCACTTGGCATCAGCTAGAAATCTGCGGGATGATATTCTAGCATCTTCGTCGATAGGCTCAGATGCAGTTTCTGCTTTTCTTCCTCTTATTCCGTCTGAGGTATTTCTTGATAAATTGTCAGCCCATCACCATGACTTGACAAATCGTTCTTTAAGGAGTGTTAGCTTAGTTGAGCATGCACGATGTTCCGCGCGGCTAGTGTCCGCGTATGCTAACAAACAATACTAATGACGGTGCAGCATGATACATTGAGAAGCAATACTATTGGAGAATCACGATTCTTTCCATTATAAAGACTTTGTAATAGTGCTCAACATAATAATGAAATAAAATCTTACTATATTCTTGAGTCATGATTATAGAGTAGGCTGTCCCCAATTCATCAAAATTCCTCAAAAGAATTATCTGTACTCTTCCACCTGCAGAGCAATTTAACTCGGAATTCTGTTAGTTTCACACCAAATTGAACTAGAAGCTTACATGCTTCTACAGTTAATTCATCCCCCTCTTCACAGATTGCATGTTCTTTCTTGCCACCTATGAGAACAATCTTACCGTTATCAATATCAACTGGCAAGTTGAGCTTACGAAATTGTTCAACCATAGATGTTGGAAAGTTGTAAAGCATTTCATTATTCACAGTAACTGTCCTTGTGGCTGTTGCACCGGCCCTAGCAAAATCGTCTTCCGCGAAATTTGAGAAATACTCTTCCACTTCAGCATCAGGTTTGCTGGTCATTAAAAGACCTACGTTACCAACAACAAGCTTGGATACATGTCTCAAGTTTTCGGAATATTCATCTTCAGTGGTACGACCAAGGGCTATCTGCATCAATTTGTTCTTTCCGAGGAACACGCGAGATCTCCTTCCCTCCATATCGGGCTGGCGAAAGTCCATTCGGATTTTCTTAAACTTATTACTTCTCATGTTTTCATAAGAAAAGAGATAGATAGCATCATGGTCATCAATAGTTTCTCGCACATCTCTAATGATGTTGCTTTTATGCTCTCTAGTTTTCTTCGAAGTCTGGGTCAGGGCAACTATGAGGGATAAACAAGGGATAAAATGATTATGAGCTATGCCGCTTTTAAAAGTACAGAATGCAACAGTCTTTGCTCAAATAATTGACCTACCGGCTTGAGATCTTTTGGATTTGGGCATCTTCACAGTGTTGGGTGTTTTATGAGAGCGTTTTGGATTAAAGTTGTAAAAGTTGTGAGGTTCGACATTTTGAATGGTCTCGAACAAACGATTGAAATACCATAGCTTCATGGTTTGTTTTCACGATTTGCAACGAAGCATTTTTTTGAACATCAAGAGTGAGAATAGTGCCTTTTTTTCTAATGACAAATTATATTTCTTATGTTTCCATTTTTAATTGAATATAGACAAAGATGCCCCAGCTGCATCTCCACGGCCTATGAATGCTCCGAACTCTCCAGTACGTACTCCAATAAAAGTTGAGTTTCCTTTGGGTACAACTGCTACGGCATCGATGTCGCCAACATCGAATAGCTCTCCATCTACAATCTGTTTAATCTCACATGTGTCGTTATAGAAGACATAAACATCATTTTCGATGCGCTCATGATCAGACCATTTGCAGTAAAATCCAGTTTGCATTCTGGCCGCTTTAATAAACTGACATACTCCGCTAAAATATTTCTTTTTATAATCTTTTCCAGCAATGTCTTTAAGGAGATCTGATCGCCCCTGATTCTGGTTAAACTTAAATCCTTGCAATTTCTTTCCTCGGCCAGGCGCCCAGAAACCAATAGCTCCATTTACAGATTTGCGGGAGTATTGAATGGTCATTTTTCCTCCAGAGTTCTCATCAAACAAGAGGTAACAACCTTCTTCTGTCGATTTGGTAACTTGAACATCCTGACTCTTAACTTCATACAGTTTAGATGCTTGGTTACACTGAATGACTTCTTTTTCTTCTTCAGATTCGGCCTCAAAGCTGCTGTTAACGGGTTCCTCTGCTTCATCTTCGTAAGTGATTTGACCAACTTCGGCATTTTGGTAAAGACCAATCGTTCTCGGTGTACCGTTTTCAAACTGCTGGAACGAATCATCAGAATCTGTACTATTGTTCATAACATTCATATGAGCTGGACTGGGTGGAAGAGCATTTGGACGAGCACTTCTGCTGGGCTGAGTTGGCTGTGGTTTCACATAAGTACGAGTTCTGCTATTAGATCTGCTTCTAGCAGGAGAGTTCAGAGTGGATTGGGAACGTCCTCTTGTATGAGGATCACTTAAGGATTCTCTTCGATCGTCAAAAGAAGACGACGCAGTCTCGCTGTCGTAAATCTGCCTATCTCCGTCGGCGAGAACGTTGTGGAATGCCTTGGTGTTTGATTCGTGATGATACATGGCATTGAAAGGCTCGATGGATTCGTTATTATTCATGCCTGATGAATCTTCAAATAGTGGTGGATCCTCAGGTTTGATTCTCCTTGGTGTGCGGCATTGACTGGTTACACCGCCTGACAAATAGCTGTTTTCTTTGTATTCATCTCTGGAAAATGGAATATCAACGATTGTTTCGCCAAATCTCATCGATTCGATGCCTTCAGACAAAATTGTACTAGTATCACTGGACATACTTGAAAGAGGCATAGCACGAATATTCTCTGGAGGAACACCATGGGCTTCTACTGCTTCATTCATTCCTTGAAACTTAACGCGTACAGAATAGTAAAACTTTCGAACATGTTCAATTCCTTCATTTCTTGCGCACCTCTCACAGTGAGAGGGTGGGGCTTCAAAGCTGCCGAGAATAGTTCCTCTCCCGTTTCCATTTGTATCACCAAATACAGATCCAAAATAATTCTTGTCTACAATCACCTCTGACCCTGGAGTAAGGCGCAAATTCTCAGCTAAGAATAAATCATATGCATTACCATCAAAACCAGTCATTTCAACCTCATAGAAGGTGCCGAATGTGCGCTGCGATTGAACAGAGATCGAAACAAGAACGTTCTTAACTACCCCGACTCGCACGCCGTTCTTGTCAAAACATAAAACTTTGACACCTGGAGGAAAATCAGCTTTATTTGCCTCTTCCATTGGCAACCTAACTTTTGTTGAAGACGACATATTAGATTGAATTGACTGTGATGAGCGCATATTATGCGATAGGACTTGCATGTTGAGAAATAAATGTTCAACAAAGATATTGTAGCTGCTGCCCCAGTTCTATCGCGTTTCTTGAGAAACGTTGCGAAAATCGAAACTCATCGCCAATTCTGAATCCCGTCAATATCTGTACAACGGTCACTTTTCCAAAAATAATTATCCAGTTTTTGCTCCAACACATGTGGATCTATCTATTGGCGACCCCTATGTTTTGTGAAACTAAAAGTAATTATTTGTTTCATAATATTTTATTTTTATTATTAATTCGCACTCTCTCTAGAAACATATAATTGTCCACGTATCGTAAGTTCAAGTAGACTTTTGAGTGATATATGGCATATTTGTTCAGTGTCCACCAGCAATATGGAGTGAGTTGAAGTCTCGAACTGCGTAGTCTACTCCATAGGACTGACTATCTTCCGTGTCTGCGGGTGATGAACTGTTATATCCCGCAGATGATATGTTAATACTTGTAGGAATAAAATGTTGATCTACAGGTGCTTGAGGAGGTGGAACCATCATAAGCATTTGTGGATGACCATAAGGCTGTTGCGTGCGAGTTGGAGGGAAACTGGGCAAGGACTGAGCTGCTTCACGATGATGAACTCGTTTATGCTGTACTTTTAGCCGCTTGTTGCCTATTTGAAAACCGTTCATATGATCGATTGCTTGCTCAGCTGCTATGATCGAGTCATATGAAACAAATCCAAATCCTTTAGATTCTCCAGTGTGTTTGTCAACGAATACCTTAGCACTGATGACATTTCCAAACGGATGAAAAGCAGTGGCTAGATCTGCATCAGTGAGATCATGAGGCAAGTGATAGATAAAAAGGTTCGCACCTGCAGGTCCTTCTCTGGGTCTTGCTTCTGTATCAGGTTGTCGAGGAGGCCTTTGATAACGAGTATCAACGTATCCATAAGCAGGAATTACAGGCGACTCCGGGAGAAACTCTTGATGAACGTACACAGGACTATTCGTATAAGCATTTGATCCAAGTTCCATGTATGGCTGCATGGGCATCGATCCGCCTCCAGGATGAAATACAACTGGTGAATGAGAGTGATAGTGATTATCATAGTACATGTGTGGTGCGTTAAAATGACCAGCGAAAGAGTGTTCCGATCCTCCATCTTCACTTCCATAGAAGTTTGGAGTTGCAAGAAAACGTGCCTTTTTCTGATTCTTACTATCGGCTAGTTTAACAATCAAGGGACGATCACTTCCTTTGAAGACAGTCTTTCCGTGTAGTGCTTCGATTGCTTTAGGAATGGATTCTTGGTCGTCATATCTGACAAATGCACAATCTCTTCGGATTCCGTCTGTACTGCGAATGATAAACACATTTGTTACTTGGCCATAACGGGAAAAGATTTCTTCTACCATATCTTCAGTCACGTGGTTTGGAAGCATACCAATAAAAATTTTAAGATCTAAAAACAGACAAGTTGCGAGTGTATGAGCAGATTGAATCTTGATATGTCAAAACATCTCATAGACAAATATTACTTACCCTCTTGCTTTCCAGCTGGTTTGACTTGCACAGGTTTCTTGCCGCCATCCAGAATGACTTTGTCGTGAAGCTCATTCTTACAAGCATCTGCACTTTCTCTCTTTAAGAACGTTACAAAAGCGCATCCTCTGTGCTGACCAGTGTTGCTGTCCCGTATGATGGTAATATTTTCCATCGGACCGAATTTTTCTAAGACAGGAAAGAGATCGGTTTCGTCCATAGTCTTTGGTACTTGTCCAACAAATAACTTAATTCCTTCTTCACGATCGCTGTTACTAGGATCCTCTTCGTAGCTACCGCTACTTTCAGAATCGTTCCGCCTATTAGGTGAGCTTTCGCCGGGAACCTTGTTCCTACCATCAGAATGATCTGGTCCCTTCCGATTTACAGGATCCTCGGGCGATTGTGATACACAATGATGAGATTCCTCAGTGATACAAACTTGACTATCTTCAGAGGCTACATAGTTCTTGTTAAAAGAGTTCATCCTTCCCAACCGATTATGGCGATAAGGGAGATGTGAGTTCGTTTTTGATAGAGTTTATAGATCCCTAACTGCCGATGAAGAGATTATACCCCGCTCCTCTTCTTAAAAGCAATAAATGAAGTTGTTATTAAATGTAATGTCTTGCAGCTCTCCGTTTCCCTATTTCAAACCGAGACACATAGACTGTACATGTGTGACAGTGATATTCAAATTCTCTCCCTTATCAACGGAGCCCAACGGACTATTTTGTATTTTCCGATGTTTTCCTGATTGTTTACTTTATGTTCGGTAAACTAGTAACCAGTAATAGCACATACAACCGTCAAACGTCTGTGAGAAAAATCATATAACGACGACGGACGACGGTTCAAAATTCCAATTTCCTAAGTTACAACTTTGTTGCTCTTATGACTTTATTTACACCAAAATAGACACACTCAACAATGACACGTCTCATCCATTATACATACATTTTCAATTGTATATGTCTATCTCATGCACTTCATCAAAATGATGCTTATCGGGAAGGTTATACGGTATCAACAAAACAGGGATTTCCGCTTTCTGATGGCATTGATCAGCATTTGAAAGAAAGTGTTCCTTCCAATGTTGAATACTCAAGGAAAAAATCAGATATCATTACTGATTACGTGAACTATGTACAGACTCAAGATAAAGGTATTTCTCCAAAAGAAAATCAAAATACACTTTTTGATGGGAACGACAGAAGGATATACACCAATGTGAACAAAATGATTAGATCTCAAAATAACAAGATTCCAACGAGAAATACTCCGATAAAAACAAGTTTATCTAGGAGAGTAGGACGTGGATTAGTTACATGCGATTTTTGCGGTTCAAAAATGGCACATTCATGGAGTCAACGTATCTCCTCCACTCATGAACCAACAGATGCCAACGTAAGAATATCATCCGATATTTCAGGGGTCATGCGATTGGTTCCGATCGTATTGTATATCATGTCATCTTCAAGCGCGGCATTCATGGGAACTCTTCGGTTGCTTGCACCTCTTGCTGTCTCCAGACGAGCATTATGCGTGCTTGGTAATTTGATATCAGATTGGTACACGGGAAGAACCTTACGAAAGACTTATACTAGATTAGAACGCATATACATTCATTACTATGAGACTCCTGCATTGTTTCGAGCTCTTACTAGATTTTTTAGTCAGTGGTGTGTGTATTTAGTCCTCGCGAGGGTGTTGGGGTGGTGCGTTGGTCTTACTCATCCCCCTTGCAGATCACAAGGTCGAGGATTGGCATTTTTATGTGGCTTAATCTGGATTGGATCTGTTGTTGGCACGGGTCATGCATTTTCTACTGCAATATCATTATGGGGTGGTCCACTGAGATTACAAGCTGCTACACATCCCGAGAGAAGCAGTGTTTTTGGCTTCTTTACCAATCCATGGAATATTGTGCAATGGATGCAGAATCCTGAACAATGGATAAAATTAATAGCCATTCCGGAAAGGAGAAGATTTGTTCCAAATCCTATAATATTTCCAGCAACGTGGTTACCACTGCGCTTGCTTCAAATGGTTGCTGTTGCCAAGGTGAGAATTATCATTCTTCGTATTACTATATTTTTAAAAGACAAAATCATGATGATCTTATCATTCTTTATAATTTGGTTTATGAAAAGGTTGCGGCAACTGAACCCGATAAATATTTCTGGTGCTCGAGTACAGAAGATCAAATTCCTAAATTGATGAACAAATACTTTATTCAACTGAGTCTTGGCGATGAATGGCAACGCGTATTTCTCAGAGAAAAGCGTGTAGGGCTTGGTATTTGTCTCGCTATAGCGTATGCTCTATCGATGGTGCCTTTACTGGTAAATAGTGCGATGCTTAATCGAAAAGTGACAATATTTATGATTCCATCTATGATTGCAATAATCGTTTCTGGGTGGATGAATATGGTCATATATTACAACAGATACAAAAGTAGAAGGATCAAAACTCCTCAAAATACTATGGTGAATGGATTGTTTGACTCTGCGTGAAGCAAAATCACGAGAGTACTGCAGTATTATGTAAGATAGTAAATTACAGAAATAATTTTCAACATGATAAATTTTGATCATATGCCAAGTCTGGTTTTTGACGCAACAAGTAATAACAGACGTCTAGATCCCCTGTTAAAGCTGCAAGCTCGAATGGATACAGACCTGTAACAGGGTCCTTAATCGAAATAGAGGTCTTCTGATGGTCTAGTAAAGTACAGATAATTGAAAGTGAACATGATTGTTTCCGCATGAGGGCAGTTTGTATTGGTATTCGGCCATCTTTATCTTTCATTTGTATGCACCATTTGAATGTCGGGAGAAATAAATGTACTTTGTGACATAAATCAGATCGAATGATGGCATGAAGAAGTGGTGCATCATTTTTCTTCATAACTTGGTTAATGCACCTTAAAAACTTTTGAATAGTGACTTTTTTCTTCATTCTTTTCTTTTTCGGGTTGTTTGCAAATCTTCCAAGAAGTAGCTGTTTCTGTGGATTTTCACAAGTATTGACAATCGCAGTTAAGACTGTTTTCCCTTCCGATGTCGATGATGTCAATAATCCACCTAATTCATAGGATGTATACACCTTTAAATCAAATCCACATTGAAGCAGTGTATTGAACAATTGTAGAATCGATGTATCTACAGTCTCAGTATAGAAATAGTCAACTATTGTCGAAAGAAATTTTGGTAGACTAAGAGCGGCAAATTCAGGATTAAAGAACAACAAATCCTTGAACACAACCATATTGTGTGATCGCCATGCAATACCCAATAAATCAAATGTATCCAAGTCATCACGCTGCAATAGTGGAGGAATCGTAGATACGAGATAGTTCACGGTATCTGCATCTGCAACTTGAATGAGATTTTGAAGCGGAATGTTGGCATTTTGCGCATTTGTCAATAATCCTCCCCTAGGAACTCCTTGTCGAACACCAGCATCGACGAGAATTTTGTATATCTGCAATTGTAGTTTAGGATGACAGTGATGCTTCACATTCTCAATCGGCAATGTCCCTTCAAAATCACATTTTGTGCTCACCGCTGAAGGGTCTATCTTCAAGAGCAATCTCAGTACATCAATTCCAGCTGTATCATTTTCTTCAATGTTCGAACGTAGACAAATTGGTAGTAAGTGGAATCGTTTCACATCTTTTGGAACAAGGAGAGGTAAATCGCTTTCCATCAGTCGTTCGAGAACCTTAATCTTCTTGTGTTCTACCAAAAGTGATAAAACGGGAATATTATATTCTTGAATAATCATTCCATAAAGTTTTACATCTCCCAACAAATCATGATGAAAATATTCCTCTATCAGATAAATTATAAGATCAGCATCTACATCAGTATTCGCACGTGACACGGAAATGGCATCGGAAAGTGGAATATCCATCAACACGCCTTTGTAATTTAATAGGTCGGGTCTGATTGTTATCATTTTCCTAATTGTTGAAAGTTCAGGCTCAGAGTTTCTGCATAAGGTTAAGAATTTTTCTCCGTCCTCATCGTAGCCAGGTGGTCTTTTCATATTTCGTGTTTATGAGTGCATTTCAACTGATTCAAATTTTATTCGCTCACCTCTCACTGTGCCAGAGGCCAGAGGCCAGAGGCCAGAGTGTGGCAGTCAAGAAAAATGAGAACTCTAAAAGCATCGCTGTCCACTAATTTAGCTAAACGAAAAAAAAGAAAACACTCATCACTCACATCATTCATCATCCTCCATTCCTTTTATTTCTCTTATTACTCGTACGCATTATTTTACACTCACGAACTCAATCACAAAACGCTGTTAGACACACAATATGAGACTCACACGGATTGCTCTTTTATCTTTAATGCTAGTCATACCTCTTTCTGCTGATGAGGAAAACAATATAACGACCGGTTCCGTAGATCACTTGGTTGACGATTCAAAAGTGTCACTTGAACCAGTCACAGAAACTGAAGGTCCAGTTGATGATGGGGCAGCAGTCTCGGATAACATGAATGGTGAGAAGAACGGAGTTTTAGCAGATGAGAGCATTGATCATCAGCATGAAGATTCGGGTGAATCAAATTCAATAGAAAATGAAACGTATCCGACCCTCACGTCCATGAATACTGACGACGAGTCTTCTTCTGATTTGCCCGATGCTGATACTGGATTGAAACAGGAAACACGCATACATAATGAAAAAGAAAGAAAGAATGAAGAAAGTTCGCAGGGCAACATTCAAAGTATAGAACATTCTGACCAAGATGACGTGGAACTCAACAATAGTGTAGACATGGCCGATGAAGGTATTGAAAATATTCACAATTCTGAAAAAGA
>Ga0213868_10002964_pt1 | contig 16001 bp, 13 predicted proteins | sample PICome_9_FD_160087 | JGI IMG/M metagenome (GOLD analysis project Ga0213868, IMG submission 160087) | Coastal seawater microbial communities near Pivers Island, North Carolina, United States - PICO127 | ecosystem: Environmental > Aquatic > Marine > Coastal | place: USA: North Carolina...
CTTTTAGCCACGTGTTTTGATTCGTCTATTTGCATTGGTTCGTGATTTGACTTTGGCTCGGTTGCAGTAGTAGTAGTAGTAGTAGTAAATGTAGAAACAGGTGTTTGATCAACTACCGTTTCGTTTTCATCCGATTTTCTAGGACTATCTATTTCCATGGGAGACTCGTCAACTACTTTGGAAGTTTCAACTTTTTCCAATGATTCGTTTTCATTTTGTTCTGGAGCAGTTCTTGCAGACAGACGGGCAAGACGTTTGGCACGAATCTCTTCTTCTGATTCTTGTTGAATTGGCTCAGACGTTACATCATTATTTCCGTCAATGTTTTCTTCAGTCCCATTGTTTCGCAGTCCACTTAGAGCCCATGAACTCAAATCTGGTAGAAAGCTCATGTTGATGATGCTATTCTGTTGCCGTCGTTAGTCGTTTATTCCTCTGAATATGATGGAGGGTAGACTGTAGAGGACTTGATGTAAAAAAGAAGTTGAAAGATGAAAATCAATTTTTGCACCCAGTCAAGATGGGAAACGAGGTCAAAGCCAAGCCAGAGCAAGACCAATGACAAAATGCCAACCAAAGGATCTCAAGATAAATCAAACCCCAAAGAAGAACTTGGACCTGAACATGACCCACTTACCTTTTTAAACAATTACAAGCATTATTCACAAACGTTTGGAATCAGTTCCAATCGAACCATTCTGAGAAATATCGAAAATGGTGACACGATTTCGCAGTTGATTGTGATTCCGGAAAATGAAGAAGGTGTTTTAGGCCCTCTTGGATGTCGAGTCTTAGTCAATGCAATTCTTGGTGACAATAATAGGTCCAAATATACTGAGTTTATAGATATAAGAGTAGTCGAGTCAAATATTGAAGATATTGGCGCAAAATGCTTTGCGAGACTTCTGAGTAAGTGCAACGAAAGGGATCATTTTAAAGTCTCTTATTTAGATTTAACGCAGAATGACATAGGACCAAAGGGATGTTTGGATATTGGAAGATCCTTATGCTGTGGAATGAATGGATCGCTACTCCATCTAAAATTGGATCATAATAAATTTGGAAGTCAGGGATTGAAAAATCTCTCCAAGGGGTTGGCGATGAATAGTACTCTTAAACGGTTATCTCTTCGATATTGTGACATAAATGGAAACACAACAAAAGAATCGTTATCTAGTATTCTTGAATTTAAAAAAACGGAATTAATATCCCTTGATTTGACAGGTAATCTGTTACGTGGAAATGGATTAATGGAAATTTCAAATAGCCTTGCCAAGAACAATACCTTGCAGTCTCTATTGTTGGCAGATAACTGTATCACTGAAACTGATATTGACGCAATACAGGCATTTTCTCAAACAATATCGATCGCTGCCACTTTAATGCAAGTTGATCTGTCGGCGAATGCAATCGGAGATCTAGGAGGACAAGTCATTGCAGATGGGCTCAAGAGTAACAACACGATAAAATCTTTCAAGGTTGATACAAGTTTGAGCACTGATGTGTACAATTCAATCTTTAGACAAGAAGTCATTGAAAAAACAGTCAAGAAAAAGAAGAAAACGAAGAAATGATGATTCTTAGAAATGACCACTTTATAAACAATTTTCGAATTTTAATATCCTCCTTGAACATACTGTCCAGAATACTGTACCTGTTGTTGACCCGAGTAATCATAAGTAGGAGGAAGCGGAATAGGGAGTACTGGTTGTGCAGCAAGCTTCTTTTCGTTTCCAATTAACATTGATATGTGCTGTTTGTCGCCAATGCGACTTCTGAGATAAAAGGCCGAATGAAGGAAAGAACACACACAAGATTGAATGTACAGGGCACTAGGATCAATTGTGGGCCCATTGAAGCCGGGAACACCTGCATATGTCAGTATCTGCTGTTGTTGCACAAGCAACTGATGATGTATAATCAAAGTGAGTGCGTCTGAAAGAGAGAATAAAGTAAGCATTATAATCAATCGATTGAACGTACCAGTCTGAATTCCCACGAGATGAGTGCCTGTAGCTGCTGACGTTGCTGATTACATTGGTTCATAAACGCAGTTCTCTCATTTGCATTCATTTGCTCGACTGCAATCAATGCTCCCCCGGCGACAGAAACTCTGGCATCCAATTCGGCTTCCATCTTTTCAATATTTTCGAGAAGTCGCTTATCCAGCGCTTCTATACATTTAGCTGCCTCACGCTCTTTGAGAGCCGTCATGGACCAGCATCCCTTGATAATCTCCAATACTGTGTGACCTGTTACATCGTTATCTGACTTGGGTATCAATAGTCTGATCAGCTGAAGAGCTATTTCTGTTCCTAATAAATCTTTGCCTGAAGCTTCAGCTAGCTTAGGAGGTGAGGGTGAGAATAAAGGTGGTTCAGGACGCGAGGGCAAATCATTTCCATCTCGAACCAACCATTCTGCTTGAATATTCCCAGGGAATTTTTCCATAATTGCACTCAAAGCTTTTGCTGTTGCTTCAACATTTGATGCTGACGTTACATTTTGCATGAATGGTGGTTTTGATATTGGTTGCGGTACAGCAACTGATATCTGAGGTTGTATTATTGATTCTGCATACAATTCCATCTCAACTTTTGGCTTTTTCATCGGTCTATCGTCTACCTCAGCCGTGGCTGTTTCGCCTGATGCATAACTGCCTGTATGTTCAGAGACTTCAGCTTTTAATTGCTCCAAAGTTAAGGACTCATCTGAATTCAGACGTTTCATCATGGAGAGAAACTCTTCCCATAATTGCTCTCTCTCTTCTTCACTTGAAACAGCAGCAGGATTATTATCATCTCCTACAAGTGCACGAAGAAAGATCTTTTGAGCAGTTTTGTTGCGATTCCTCTCTTGAAGAAATTGCGCATACGCTAGCCACACAGACCCCGACGACCCTGCTACGGGACAGTTGATAGCAGATTCAAATGTATCAGTGGATGCCTTGAATTTCTTAGCCAGACGCTGTAAATTCGCGCTCTCAACCCAGAGACGAGCTGTTCCTTCTTTAATTTTTGGATCAGAGGCACCAAAGGAGTAATCGTCTACCCACTCAAAAATTTTCGCTAGATATATATTTAATGCCCCATCGTAGTCATTATTATTGTACTTTTGGTTGGCTTCTTCGATGATTGCCTCTGGGTCATACTGCTGAGAGTCTTCCATCGTGACTGACAAGTGGAAATGTGTGAACTGTGTATATCTATGTACGATGTACGATGTACGACTGTACGATGATGTATGTACGATGTATTTGGTATTTGTTGGCTGTTGGTTGCAAACATAAGGATTACATTTACTCTCATTTCCAGCATAACAGTAGCACAAAGTTCGGTTTGATTTCGATGAAATGAGAAATGAGAAAAAGGATCACAAATCAATCACATATGGTCATGTTAGAAAAACTTTCCCATTATATGCATATCAGAAACTGAATCCACTTATTCAGAATTCCAGTCATACACTAAAACTTATAAGATTGATGATTATGAGCAAGATTTACTTTATGCATACAGTCACGATTGTAGGTTGATTCCAACAATTTAAAAATTGATTTTTATTCAACTCTTCAAAGTATTAAAAATGATCCAAATAGCCCTAATTGTCCCATCCTGCTTTCATAGCATACAAATAACTTGATCAATACATCTTTCAATACTTTCAACGATTCACTTGATTGTTATAACTGCAAATGATTCCAGATACTTTATCTTGTGCAAAAACTAGTTTGTTTCATTTGAATCTCTACCTATCCAAAGGTTGATTCCCCAGAATATTGAACATAAAGGAATCCATCCTGAAAAGGAGTTAGGTCAGAATGTTGTCGTGGAATATGTTTGCAAGATTGAAACGATTTGTACTTACCTCGTCCTTTTGTTCCTCGTACACCGTAGACATCAAAGCTGCATTAGGTGGGATTGAGTTCGAGCAGAACAAAAACAGAGCTTTCTCTGGGGCAAGCTTGATTCTCTTACGAATGACGTAATGAAACTGACCCACCGTCAAGTCACTTGGAACCAAGTATTTCTTTTTGTCGATATCGGGGATATCACTACGATCCGCCTTTTCACAGATGACTGGGACTCTGTCGGGATATTTAGAACGAATGCGTTCTGCCTCGGATTTTCTCTTTTCTGTGTGTTTCCAAGAAACAGTTCAAAATAGGAATTCAAAACGTTAGATTCATGTTCTCAATGCCACACTAAAAGACTGTGACAACACACACTTAAATGAAATAGGCCAAAACAGGAATGTTCATCATTCTCTTCGACCTCGTTGAATCATTTAGATTGGGAATTCATTCCTCTTGAACATCATGCGAAAGCGCACTTTTTTCTGTCTCGTTCCGTCTTGGATAGAAGCGTCAAAACATTCTTACTCCTGTATGCACTCACCTAAAGGATGCTCTTCTTTGAATGTTTTACTGCTCATATTAGTACCTTTAACGTTGAATTAATGTTGGTGTATATGTATATCCTTTCTTTCTTTTGCATGCAGTGAGAAGTAATCAGTCAGTCTCATGACACGGAATTTTTCGATTTTGTTCTGATGATGTCGAGATTCTCAGGAGGGGGGGGGGTAATGAATGATCTTGTCCCCAATTCCTCATTTCGAGAAAGAATACATACAAAGCTAGCCTACTTAGTACTAATGACACACATGTCACATTTCGTCATTTTTTGAGAAATTTTATTTCATTTACTTTTGTCTGCACGCTTTTGTCGTCGATAGTTTGTCGAGTCCAACAAACCAAAAGTAGAACTCAGTAGTAGGAGTATTGAGCTAAATACAAAGCGCGGTGCAAAAATAGCCCAGACCATCAAATGCCTGCGCATGATTGACACTGAGATACAACTAAAAATAGTCTCCAAAAGTTGATACACGCAGAACCAATTGAATGCATCAATTCGATCGCAAACATTAAAGACTTTAGCGGCAAATATGATACCCATGATATCCCATCCAAATGTATTGACAAAGAGTGATATTCCTGCAGGAATGAAATAGAATATTTCTGTCGCAACGAATGCTGCGGATAGCTGAAGGCGATTGAACGAACACGCATGCCCTGTTGTAAAGAAGAAGCCGCGTATGGATAGCCTCCATATTAGCGCTAGAGTATGTCCTTGAATCTGCAGTATGTGACATACATGGTTAGTTTCCATGGAAATTTTCAAAGCCGTTGACTAATATTGGAAATGGTATCAAATATCATACCTTTTGAACTCCTTTTTCGTTAGAAATAAACCAAAATGCATATATATGTATGAGAATAAGTAGCGATGAAGTCGCTGCTGAAGGACCTGTAACTGTCACTGTGAAAATTAGAAAGTGAAATAAACAGACATTAACATCATGGAATGTGTTGACATCGTTTCGAGATGATTGTTTGCGATGATTCATAAATCTCGAATAAAGGTCAATAGCGGAAAGTAATATTCCTACAGCACACAGATTAATCGCTATTGCAGAGGAACGATATCCATGTCTGGCAATATCGATTGATCGTTTTTCAATCCAACTGATTGCCAGACATAAAAGAGCAGTGATATCCAACATAGAGTGAATAATGCTGTGACGAATTCGTTTGGTCCTCAGTAGAAAGTACGATACTCGAGTGATGACCAATACAAATAAACTCATAAGAAAAATATGTGTGTGATGAGCCCAGTATTTACGGATCATAGGATCTTGACCGTGCCCAGTAACAAATGAGTTGATTCTGACACACAGCATAGTCAAAATAGGGCATAACACATGCATCCACGATAATGAACCGGAACTAACACTGAATATAAATCGAAATACAGTTTCAATGGTGCATAAAAATGACACCATGAAAATGACAATGGATTGTTCAGATAATATGTAGCTATTGCTGAATGTCATAATCATGCAGTGAAAAACAACAAAAATCAGAGTCACTAAAGAAAGAACGAGTCTCTTTCTCTGAGCAATTACTGAGTCATTTTGTTTCATACTTCTCGGGTCAATTCTTTCAATTGCAAATGTCGGATAGATGGACAGGAACGGAACCCTCATCATCAGTGAACTTATCAATAATATTATGCCAATGCCCATCCCAAAGGTATCGAAACGCGTCCATATCTGCTTGCCTAAATCTGTAGCTTGAGAAAGAAAATATTTGTAAAGTCCACACGCCTCTCGATACGATATACTATCAAATCCATCTCCTGAAATTGCGTCACGAAAACGGTCTGTAGCTTTTGATAAGATCGATTCAATCTCTGACATAGCCTCTTGAGGTAGCTTATTTGCGCTTGAAGAATATGTCGTCAAATAGTTCCAGACTTGTGCTGCATTCAGTGCCAGAGCCGTTGCGGTAAAGGGTGCCTCTACAAGTTCATTTACAATGTGCTCAGGTTTGTGTTGTAACGGCGGCAACAAAGCAGGTACAACTCCACCTAAATTTGCGTATGGTATTGGCAATCCCAGAAGGAGTGAGATTGTCGGCACTAGATCGATTTGGTTAATTGATTGAAAAGCGTCGTTGGAATAGCTTCCTACTTCCTGTCCTGATATGTTTAAAGATGGTCCAAAGTCTCCACAATTCGGTGAGTAATGAGCAAACAATCCAGCGTTTGTCTCATCATATGTCCCCCCTCCATGATTTCCATCCTCTGTCATTCCGTGGTCTCCAAATATGAAGGCAACTTCGCAGTTGGTAGAAGAGTCAATTTGAGACAAAATTGTGTTCAAGATATCATCCATCTGATGTAACTTTTGTTCCATATGTGGATTATGCGGGCCGTATGTATGGCCAACTGATAGTAAAATGAGATGTTCAGACATCAGCTGACATACATGCATATATATTTTCAGACATTAAAGCAACTCACCATGATCTACACCAAGAAAGTGAGCCACCATAACTTCAAGAAATGAATCTCTATCATGATTCGTCGACCCGAACATTGATAGATAACGCGGCAGGTACTCTATGCATCCATTATCCACTGTATCAAGATCTCGTGTATTAAATGATGGAAAAGGGTGAGCTTCATCAAACTGAGTGGGAAATAAGTCTATCCATGTATCATCGCCAACAAAAGCCATTTGAAAGAAGCGTTTTCGTTCCGTAGATTGATTTATTGAAGATGCTTTGTACCCCCGTCGATAAGGAGATACATCATGATGTTGTTGAATCCATGAATCTTCATCTACATTAGCTCCACCGAATGATCCTGAAATATCAGCAAATGTGGGAAGTCCGCCAGTCGTCAAACCTTTTAATCTCTGCATTGTGACTGTCGGGGGATCAGCAACAAAACGCAATAGTTGGGATCTTCCTTGTTTTTCCTTTGCTTCTTGGATTTTATTTAGATCATCATTGACCTTATGATTACTTTCATTTTTTATACGCGATCCTATCGAGTTCGGTAAATGTTCAACTGCGAAATCAAATCGTAAAGCGTCCACTACAATGACGCTCATGGCATCAACGCGTCTTGGCATCCAACACCCGTTAGCGGACTTAATATCTCCATCTCCTTTTACAGTGTTAAAATTTGAGATAATCCCGTGCATTTGTAAATAATCGACATCTTTTTTGGATAATTTCAACACATTTTGCAAGAGATCCCGTGCTGAATCTTTTTCACATCTGGATGCATGTGGCATTGATTTTTTTGCAAGGAAGAAAGAAAACGAGAATTTGTAGAGTCCAATCAGGGCTACAATTGGACTTAAGAGGCGTATTCGCATCATATCAGCATGTGTGCTTAGTAAGGTTTTTTAAGTGAAGAATCTTGGAATTTGTGTAAGGATTTGTATGTTTTACTCGTACGATTATGGATGATGAATGATGATTGATAAGTTCCCGAGCCCCTCCCCCAACATGACGAAAGGATAGCGCATTTACGTTTTCACATCAACTCAAATGACTGGAAACCATACCTGCTGATGTCTTTCTTTATTACGATGATTACTGGTCCCAACATTGAGACACGTTACTTCGAAAGTAGAAGTATCTAAGTTGGATACGAAAAAGAAGAAAAAGTTTTTCGCGTATTGAAAAAATGAAATCAAGAGTTCTCTTCTTTGCTACCAAATGATCGCAACACGAAACACAATGACCGAAATAATAATAGCTACTTTGTAAAACTGGAGTCTAGCTAAGATTATTATTTAACTAGAATTAATGTACTGAGAGCTGCTGATTCCTATTTATCACAGCGCATAGATAATTGATATATCCAAAAACAAAATAATCGAGAAAGCCCCGTTATGCGATTCATTCCTGATTCTTGTTGAGAAAAAATCAGTGGATTGCATTTTTGCAGTTTAGATATAAGACTTATACGTATGGGAATGGTCCCTGGGTAAGAACAGCCTGAGTAACAACACCAGAGAATGCAAGCATGGCCAAACGTCCATTCTTAATTTCCTTGAGTTCCATTTCCGCTTTCTCCTCGTCGGTTTTTCCTTTCATAAATCCAAGAGGATCAAATCCAAAGTTACCTGGCTTACGTCCAGAGTCTTCGTAAAGCATCTGGATAACAGCAACAGTGGAAATGGCCTCAACAACAGAGATCCAAAGCAAGAGCTGTGACATAGCTCCCTGCTGAACAAGAGCATCGTGGGCAGTGACAGAGGTAAGTCCCTCATATGCCTCAGGGAAAGGGTAGATCTTGGCACCAAGATCGGTGGCGCAGAATCCAGTCCATGCAAGCATGGTCATACGTCCATGCTTAAGCTCAGCCTCGCGAAGGAAATCCATAGGGGCAAAGTCAGAGAAGCGAAGAGGGTCGAATCCAGCATCTCCTACGTATCCTTTAAGATTTTCGGGGTATGGCATGAATGGGAGTGCCTTGGATCTTTCGGCAGCAATAGCAGTGGATGCACGAGCTATAAATAAATATAATTATCCAAGAGAAGACAGAATTAGAAATGAAATGAAAACATGAAACACACACATCACAACCCAGAATAGCACATCGAGGCAAAGTGAATTGCATTAGCATCGATAGATGCATGGCTCAATGCCGCCCAACTTCATTGAATTCAGAGACCCTTTTCAAAGTTTGTCGTCAATTGTGATGACTCCATTCTTAGATACGCTATCCAACTTCTTTGGATCGGACTCCCACCAAAAGAGATATTTCATGTAGAACTGACTCTGTACTCTACTGAAAACCTTACATCAACTAAACGAATCATCTGATCAATTATAGTTCTTTGAAATTAATCTCATTCAAAATGTTCTTGTGTGAAATCCAATTGCATATTTATATGTATTTAGGGTCTCTTCATCTTAGCCAATGAAGCAAAATAACGGACAGAGCAGCCAAGCTCATCTAGGTAAGAAAATCTATCTTTCAAAACATACCTCCAGAGGAAGCAGGGGCGAATGCAGAGGCGGAGCCTACAAGGGATGCAATAAGAGCGAGCTTCATTTTCGGTTGTTCTATTAGCAGATGATGGACTTGATGGAGATAAACACCAAGCAAGGAGGAAAACGAGAGCCACCAAGATGCTCGCATAAAGCGTACGAGGAGCTCCCTGGACTTGAGGTTCCAGAAAAAAGATACGCCGACGTAAGATGGTCGTAGGGTTAGGGTTAGAAATCGTCCGGAAATACTCCCAAACGGTCACGGATGAAAATAGGCCAAGAAGCACACATGAAAAGCCAACCCAAGACCCCATAGCCAGCAAGAGCAAATCACACAAATAAAATATCGAAGGAATGCTACAATCCAAAGAGATTATTCTCTAGTAGTAGAGCATCATATCCAAAGATGAAGCAAGAAAAAGTAAGGTTCATACCTAACCCTCTCAATAATGGTGAATGCATTCCACAGCTCGAAGTCGATGGAGAGATCTTTGAATTCACAGGCGAACACATGTCTCGTGTTCTAGATTTTGACAATATGCCCGAACCGCCTCCCTCCGACGCTCCTCATCGGCATTTTGAATTTGAGATTGACGAAAACGAAACAATGGCACCTAAATTTCCCAAGAGATACTTTTGCTTAAGGGGGTCCTTCATTTTTTACTTTGATATGGAAGATGTTGACGGATATATTTATGATAATTTAGGGGTCAAGTTTAACGGTCCTCCCAAGGGTGTTATTCCATTGGAAAGAACCGTTGTGGAATTCCCACCTGGTGGTAGAAGAGTATTCCGAGAACACGCAAACACAGAAGCAAGGAATGGATATGAGCTTATGATTCGTCATGTAGGTCGTGGTGGTTTGTCCTCTACGAGTGACAGTAGTACTGTCATTGCCACCAAAAGAAGAGCACCTGCGTACATCGTCATGGACTCCTTAGGGCAGCGAGATGCATGGTCAAAGGCAATAAGGACTCGTGCGGATATTCATAAACGAGATACTCTTTTGAGAGGAGCAGGGGTTCCTCCTACAGTCATGGCAGCACATCGCAAGGATGAGGTGCGAATGCTTGCTCAAGCAAGAAAAGCGTTCAATTCGTTTGATTTGGACGGAAGTGGAACTATATCCATTCATACTCTACGAGATGTCATGCATTCTCTTGGAAAATATCCAACAGAAAATGAGCTGATTGCAATCATGAAAAAGGTACGTAGATACATGAGTTCTGTTTACGAATTCCTGAAATGTCATTGACTGAATTTCTTCTGATGTTTACCTCTAGGCAAATGCTGATAGCGACGGTGAAATTAGCTTTGATGATTTTGTTGCAGTTATGGAGTCCCAAGAAGATACTTTGACGAAAAGCGGAAAGAGAGACGGAAGAAACATTGGGGGTGATATTTCGGTGCTGGCTGGAATTATCGAGCAAAAGGAACAGCATGAGATTGACGAGGCCATAGAAGAATTTAGTAGTAAAACATTCTTTGAGGAATCGGAATGGATTCATAATTTCTTTCGAAACCATGACGAAGCTGAAGCTGCAATCATGGCCTCGAAATTGGAACGGTGGCAAACAAGTATTAAAAAAGGACTGAGAGGAGCAGTTCTTGAGCAGTACGAGTATTTTGTAGAAGCCTCTCGGGAAATGTCTATTATGGGAAAAGAAGTATTGGCGTTAAAAGATCTTGCAAATAAACATGTAGAAGTTCTAGAGTCCATGAATAACATTGATGTCACTGCCGACTTCGTGAGTAGAGATAGCGCAGTGATTGACGCGGACGATGAAATGGGTGCGTATAGCTCCGACTCTGATACCGAAGAAAAAAACAGCAATAACTCACTAACTCGACCAAAGGGGTTGATTCAATCTGCTGGGTCATTCCTAAACAGCTCCAGTAGAAAACAGAGGAACCTCGCGGAAATAGAGATCCCTGATTGGCTTTGTGAATCCGTTGAGGATACAGCGATGTTTCTAAGGAGAGCGCAGTATCCAGATGCTGTTGATCTACTTTTGAAGTCAAAATCGGAAATTTCAGAGTTGATGAGTTTGGTAAGTATCATATTTTTCATCGCACGTTCTTATTACGTAGCGTTTATCTCACTTTCGGCATCACATTTAGAGCGAAAAACTTACAGAGAAAAAGCTATCAGCGAATCAAGTTTCAATGCTTCAACGAATCGAAGGAGAATTAAACGAGCTGGCGAGTAGGCTTTGTGGTCTGTTGTTGGAAGGTCTCCGTAGAAAAAATGAAGCTTTAAGGCTGATATCAAAGAAAGAGCGGGCTGACCCGTTAAATGCCATGGCGCCTCTTGTCTCTCCTATTGCTCTAAATGATGACTCGACTGCTCTTGGACTGTTAATTAAGCTTGGCCGTGGACAAGATGCAGCATCAGCCTACTCTATGAGGAGATCATTATTACTAAATGAATGGTAAGATCAAATAGTTTCGGACTTGATTGTTTGAATGCTTTCTGCTTTTTCTGCTCTAACGTGCCCGTTGTAGTCTGAACGAACGCCCTATAGTCAACACAAACTTAACAAACAACTTAGACATTGTGATATATGCCGCTCAGCTATCACATAGCTATTTTAGTTGTATGTCTCATGCTGTGGAAGGATTCTTGGATCTGTTCGCGGAGAATAAAACTAATGTTACTGATGACATGTCATTTGACTCTTCAATTAAGACAAGCGGTATAAATAGCATTCCATCTACTGCTCTTGCCACGATTTGCCTATGGTGTGACTCAGAATTGTCCAAATATGCATCAGCGTTTGGTCTTAAAGTCCTTGGAAACTTAGCATTGACCCCAAAAGAAGGCAACTCAAATTCAATAACGAAAAAAATCATGAAGTTTGAGGCATCCGCGGACATCACACATTTGAAAGAGCAACTGAGGGCGGCAGAAGAAATGGGTGAATACGCTGCCGCTGCAAAGCTGAGGAAGAAAATTGCAATTCAAGAGCAAGAAGAGAAAGATGGGAACCTAAATCACAAGCTTCCAGTGAAAAATGCTGCGGAAAAAGAGCGCAAGATTGCGATTGAAATCGCTGCTAAGTGTGTTGAGCAAGCATTAGATTTCTCAAACGAATTTCTTAATAATATCGGACTACCATTGGCTCCGCGATTAGCTGAGTATCTTAGAACTCGATTAAAGGGGTGCGAGGCGGAGGTTGCCATGGAGTTAGAGGATAGATGGGATCATGTTCTATTTGATTGGAAGACCCCATCGACTTTCAAAAATTTCGATTTACCAAGTCCTGGGACAAATATTGATAACAGAAAGAATATTTTTTTCTCTGATGAAAACTCAGAAATTTAGGTGTCAAATCTAACTGTTACATCAAACTTCTGCGACATTCTGAGAATCCGCAGCAATCTATGCATATCATCATGCAATGTGTATGCTGTTCAACGCGTGTTGAATCTCCTTTCGGTAGACTTAAACCGCAAGTGTCGCAATATTTACGTTGAATTGATGGCGCGTAATCGTAATTCCGGAGATGTGTCTGTTGTAAACTAAGCGAATTTCTCAAGGAAACGTTGTACTTGTAAAATTCGCATAGTGTATGCTCAATCACTTTAAGAGTTAATTGTCTCTCACCAGCAAATGACTTGAAATCTAACTGCAAAAGCTCGAACACCTTTGATTGATTCTGAACCAGGACTTTGCAGATGTCAATATGATCAGAAATATCTGGGAAAATGTATTGCAACCCGCTCTTAGCTCCTGGACCAAATAATGCAAAATCATGCTCATCACAGTCTCCTAGTATATTTGACTGAAGTAGATCGCACGTGATTTGCCATGCAAAAAACGGTCCGATGTTTTCTATGCTTCGTAATATTTTTGTAACACCCTCTAAGTCCTTGTTCTTTATTGGTACCTGTAAGTTTCTTTCGAGCTTAAAAAGACCAGCAAAGCCTTTTCCTAATAAACAGTCCATAGTGCTAAAAAATCTTCTAAAACCTATAACTTGATGTGCAGAAGTGAAAATTTTGTAATTCCCCTTTTTCTGTAGCTTCTCAAGCTTGGCAATGAACACTCTCCAATCCTTTATCCTTGGAATACCACCTAGAATTTCGAAGGTTTCAATTCGATTGATCAATCTGAAACATATCACCATAAACAGCACTTCTGAAAAATACGTAACAGATTCATTATAGACGTTCGATGATTTTGAAGGAATTTCATACTTCGAATCGTATGCTAAAATCATATCCTTCAGATCATCACCAGAGACTTCTTCTTCCAATCCATTTATATCGATTTTTACCGTGTATAATAACGTTACCGGATCAAAACGAATCAAACAAGCTTCGAGGTCAAATTGTTTCACAATGATTGATCCAATCTCAACTTTATCTTCTGGCTGCGTTACATCACCAGGCTCATTTCCGTTTATGTAGAAAAGTACTTCATCTTTTGTCATGTCCTCCTCATCTCCATCCACGTATAAAATCCTATAATAAGGATTTTTTCTCGATGGAATATCTACAACTTTCCCTTCGAAATCGCACCCTATAATCAACTGCGCTCCTATTGGAAATGACTCTCTTTGTTTTCTCTTTTTGCTATTACATTGCGACTCAATTACATCTGTTTTGTATTCTTTGAGAAGGGCCACTATATGACGATGCAAGTACTGTGTGCCACTGTCGAGTTCTCGAAAAAGATTGCAAAAATTCTTGGAATGCAAAAGTTCATCTTCTGTCCATGGCCTAGGCATAAATGATTTCTTTTTATACCAAATTCTTTGTCGTTCAAAACAGAACATAAAAAATTCACACACTCTCTTGGCTGCATACCTATATCGAGATGGAAGAAGTTGGGCAACATCTTGGGTTGCCTTTTTAGGATCTATATCTGGATATATCTTCCATAACCCTACGCTCTCTTTGTGACTTTTGTTTGTAAGCCTTGATTGTAAAGGATCCTCTTGGACCTTCTCAGCTTTGCAAACAAGTTCAGCTTCAATGCGCGATTCAAGCTTGGTCAAATCCACCAAATCACTCTCCCACACTTGAACGTTAATCAACTTATTTTTATCGGATGCTTCATTTACAAAATAGGATTCATGGATACAGGATCCTTCCATAAATATGTCATCATCCAGATATCCAGGAACTGACGTATCCTCCACACATGATTTATATGCTAACTCAAAGTTGCAAAGACACGCATTGTAGTCATCATTCAATATATCCCACTTATTAATGCGCTTCACTTCTAACCAAATCCCTCCATTGTTTATCTTATCTCGGATGTGTTTAGGCAGCAATCCACTTCTGTAAGGCTGAATGAAAACCTTCTTTTCTATTTTTAAAAGTTCTGCGGCATTCTCTCCATGTGGCATTCGAGTGTGCAAAACACATGGCCAAAGTGATGATCGTCTATCATCTGATTCTTTCATCTTCCTTGATAGATTTTCAAGAGATACAAGACACTTCAGACGTGAAGTACGGGTGTATATCGGAGCCATACGAGAACTATCAACATCAAGGATTTCATTCCAATTATCATCCCAGCCATCATAATGAATTTCAATTTTTCCTTCTAATACGTCCACTACATATGCAGAGGACCAGATCGAATCTGTATCAAGAACTTCAATACGCTGTCCTACAATCGGACTTGAAACCATACTTGGAAGATATTTTATGGCACTTGTGAGAAGATTCGTGACACTTGACACTTCCTTCGGCGCTCTGGGGGCTAATCAGAAAGCTAAATTAGTCAAAAAGAAACATCTGAATAAAATGAAAACCACACGAACCACACTGCACCACTGCTTTTTTCGAGAAACGTAAAACGTAGAGATAGGTCGCAGGTGCCCCATAGAAGTCTACGACATACCTAAACACAGAAAATGAGTACGATTTATGATGCATGGGCAGCAACATGTCTTCATTTGGAGGATACTGAAGAAGATAAAGTTGCAATAGAGTTACAATCTGATGCAAGAGAACACTTTATAAATTTACTAAGTGACAATCATCAGCAGGATGGATCCATCATCGCGAATGAACTATCTAATTTCATAAAGAAAATGGAACCCTCCTTTTCTAGAGGATCAAATATTCGAAAGTATGGGCTGCACTGTTTTCTTGGTGCGTTAGAAGGTTTAGGGAATTCACATTTTACTGGATTGCCGTTTTCTATGATGAAGTTATTGAGTAGTTTTTTATTACAACACTGTGGTCCAATCGAATCAACATCGTTTTTACCTGGAGACAGTATGGACATTGATATTCAAAACGATGGGTCATCTTTGGAAAAAGTACGTGATGTATCTTTGAGTTCGATTGCTGCTCTTCTTCAGCTTCCAATCACCGGTGCAAATGACTCATCTATGGATGATTTCATAGAACTTAGGATCAGGGTTTCACAGAGAGGCGTACAGCTTCGATGTGCTTCGATTGAAGATTGTGTAGATGATGATGATGATGATAGTTATTATGAAGAAAATATCAATCAAAGAACACAGGAGGAAGAGACGAAAACACTATCAGGTCTCTCCCTTTTGCCCAGGGCTAAGCGATCACTGTGTTTTCGTACTCTTGATGCTGCACTTTCTGGAATTGTTCTTGATGGTGAAAAGATTTCTAATCATAAAATTAGTGTGCCTTTAGCTCAGAAAAT
>Ga0213868_10002968_pt1 | contig 15995 bp, 13 predicted proteins | sample PICome_9_FD_160087 | JGI IMG/M metagenome (GOLD analysis project Ga0213868, IMG submission 160087) | Coastal seawater microbial communities near Pivers Island, North Carolina, United States - PICO127 | ecosystem: Environmental > Aquatic > Marine > Coastal | place: USA: North Carolina...
CTCAATAACCTATAGAACTGGAAGTAGTACTGTAATGTAATACTTAGTTTAAGATTGTGAGTTAAAGGAGATGGATGATGGTTGAGAATGAGTCAGAGGACTCATAACCTCTTTTAGTTTTATAGAGTTCTCGAGGGGGCTGTTTTGTAGTATGTGTTTTTGAACGATGCTCGATGCTTTTGGTTTTTTGCACCTTTTACCTTTTCGCCAAACCCACATTTATATCCAGAAAGAGAGAGAGAGAGAAAAAAAAAGAAAGCAAAAGAGCGATGAACCCAAAAGATTCATCAGAAGAAACCACAAAGGTTTCAGTGAGTATCCTTGGAGATGCATTTGCAGATATCTTTTGCAACTTAGAAAAAGGTTTGCCTCCAAGAGGAGGTGATGTGAGGGTTGCAACTCCAAGTAAGTCCAAATAGCAACGAGAAATTTGAAATGGATCATCCATTGTTTTACTGACGTGTGTTTTATTTCCACAGTGATCCCAGTGGCAGGAGGAAGTGGATTAAACACTGCTACTCATTTAAGCGCCCTTATTCGGTATTTTGATTCAGAAGGAACTGGAAGCATTGACGTTAACCTTCAGACATGTTTCAATGAAACCGATCACTATGGTCAAATAATAACGAATCATGCAAAGCAGCATGAGTTTCAGTTACTTAATTGCAGTAGGAGAAGGATAAACGAAGGGGTTGATAAAGATCCACTCGCCACTGGACACTGTGTAGTTTTTGTAGAAAAGGGGCAACGAAGGTTTGCAACCCATCTTGGGACAATGAGCGTATTCAAAGCTTCAGATACAATGCTTCACGAACTCGTTGGTTATAGAACAGCGGATCCAAGATTTATCAATCATCATCATCACATTCACATTGCGGGCTTTTACAACATACCCGGATTTGCGGAAAATGGCAATTTGAAGAAACGGTTAAAACTCATCCGAGAAAAACGCCGTGCCATGAGTACCGAATCTGCTATATTGACAACAACAATTTCTCTTGTGTCGCAATATGATGCCACTGAAGAATGGGACGGTGGGCTACTTACTGAAGTTCTTCCTTTGGTAGACTTTTTCATTCTCAATTCACTTGAAGCAGCAAAACTGACTGGTATAGATATCAATGAGAAAGATTTTGGAAGTGATGTAGAGAGGAATGATAACCTAGTCAAACTAGCAGATTTCTTTTGGGAAACCAGTCCACAAACTTATGTAATAGTGACTTTGGGTGAATTTGGCGCCGTCTGTCTTTTTATGGGAGAAATTATTGCCACGGTGAACGCCCCCGTCAGAATCAAGAAGCCTTTGGATACTACAGGTGCAGGCGATGGCTTTGCGGCTGGATTTATTTTTGGTGCTATGGATTGGAGACGTTCAAAAGACCATGAAAATTGCTCAGAAATAGGCTCGAGTCTGCAGGGTGCTTGGACCGGTGCGATTGTAGAGGGAATGTGGTGTGGATGTGCTACCGGTACTTCTTGCGTTCAAGTCCTTGGAGCTAGCATACCTCCCTCGAGAGAATCACTTGAAATGTTATTATATCCGGAGGAAACTGAAACAGATTATGATGCGTTGAGTGACGAAGAACAAGACGATGACAGCGATATTTATTACAGCGATGAAGATAGTGACTATACGTCAGGGTCTTCCAGTGAATCTGATGACTCATACAGCACTGTCGACGATGAGAATCGTATGCAAAGCAGCAAAAACAAAATATACGAAGCCTAAGTTGTGAATAATATTTTTATCCTTGTATCAAACGCTGATTTCTTCTATGTTTGCAATAACAGTATGCTCCTATCAAATGACAATCCAACTACCCCATCAGAGAACAATCTACTTACATATCTAATAACCAGAGTTAAGCGATCTGATGCATAAGATCTTTCCTCCAATACGAGTTTCACATGCCAAATCTTTCGCTGCTCTGGCTGCCTTCTTCGCCTCCTTGGCAACCTCGCGCGCTTCAGCTGCTTTCTTTTCAAGATCCTTTGCCTTTGAGTCAAGATCCTTGAATTTAGTATTAGCTGCTCTAGCATTTTCATCACGAACTTCTTGTGGGGCTAAAGGTTCCGTAGGTTTCGTCTCTGGTTTAGAAGGAGCAGGAATAGACGGCTTTGGAATGTCTAAATTATAACCCTTTGGTGTGTCGAAGGATGGGACGTCAAACTTCGGGGCAGAAAATGACGGAGCAGATGGAGTATCAAACTTTGGAGTGGAGATTTGCGGTGCAGAGGGCATGTCAAACTTTGGAGCTGAGAATGAAGGAATATCAATCTTTGGTGATTCAAATTTGGGAGCGTTGAATTCAGGAACTTTGATTTCAGGAGCTGGTGCTACAACTGCTGGAGGCTCCTCCTTCTTAACAACGACAGGAGGCTCCTCCTTCTTAACGACGACAGGAGCAGTATCAACCTTTTTAGGGGCCTCAGGAGGTGGCTTTTCTTTGGCTGCTTCAGAAGCAGCTGCTGCGGCTGCCGCCTTCTCCTTTTCTTCTGCAGCTTTTTGCCGTGCTACAAACTCTTCTTGTTTTTTCTTTTCAGCCTCCTTTCGAGCTTTAATCTCGGCTTCTTTTTTTGCTTCAGCTTCAGCTTTTGCTTGTGCCTCTTTTTCTTTAGCAATACGAGCCTCTTCCTTTGCTTGTGCCTCCTTTTCTTTAGCAATACGAGCTTCCTCCTTTGCCTGAAATTCAGTTTGAACACATACAATTGTGTGAACAATTTTGAACAAAACTCTGCAAAGTCAAATATCCTTTGAAACTTACCTTCGCTTTCTCAGCTTCCTTATCTACAACTGGTGTAGACGCGGTCTCAGTTGAATCTGAAAATGTCGCAGTAAACGATGGAGGAGCACTCTTGGAGGACGAAATAGATCCATCATAAGAGGGCATCGAGAAATCCATGGTTTCGAATGACCCACCGCCTCCAAACGAAGGAGCTCCGACAGACAATAGGCTGGAAGAAGAACTCAAGGCTTGTCTTTCCATGACGTGTTCGTTAGTTGGCACTGCATTTGTGAAGTGTATGTTGATTCAATTATCTGTCAATAAGATAAATTTTAAAAGTTCATGATCTGAGAAAGAAAACAAACTTTTTACCTACCTAAATTGACAGTGTTATCTGCCAACATGGTGGGGTCGGCGAAAGCAATTTGTCCAGCAGCCAATAATCCAGAGATGAAAGCGACGGAGCCTCCTGCGTATCTATTTGCAGCGTTCTCATCTCCTTTCGAAGCATAGAGATTGGTCGCTGATCTGGCGTTTCTTGGTGCTGCATTAGGCATGAAGGCGGCAGCACCAGTAATTGAAGCAAGGGCTAAATTCAGTTTCATTTTTTGTTTTAACGTCAGTATGTGTTAAAGTATGCTCATACGTCTTTGTAATGAAAAGGTGAAAAAGGTGTCAAGTCCAAAATCGCTAGTTTGAAGTCAAAGATTCGTTTTTACCCGTGTCGTGTAGGGAGAGCGATCTCATTCGAGAGAGAGTTGGTTTCGAGTTTCAACGAAGCGCAATGAGCAATGATCATTATGATGAGTTGTAATTCATTGTATGTAAACGAGTGCATTATATATTGAGTTAAACGTTGCTTTATGTACCCTTCGAGTCATACTTTATATCATTCCTACCAAGAGCAGCAGAGGATGACCAATTTGATTCCTGAAACAAGCTTGCCATATCAGCAGCAGAAACACTGACAATCTCTTTGACGAAGGAAAAGATCGAAAATCTTGATACTTGTACTTTTTCTGTTTTGTGCTTATTCTTGCTTGAACCCTCCATTGTAACCGTAAATGAAAATGAAAAGAAATACAAAAATGCGCAAAGCACTGCTGCAGTGTAGAAAGCAAAACATGCATCAAGGGGGAATGAGTGCTCCCCTTTAATGGACCAAACCATGATAGGAGAAACCACAAGTGCGCCTACTATCTCTCCAGTTAATCCAATCATTAAAGTCCAACCGCCGTTCTGTACAAAATTCGCAATTCTGTTTAAAGCCAGTCCGAGTTTAGTGCGATCATCGCATCGCAAGTGTAACTTATTGACATATGCTGAATATGCTAGGTTATGTAGTTTTGATGAAGACACTCGTCCCAAGACACTGGCTATGAATATCGCTGCGCTAAGTAGAATATTGGTCGTCAGAGTCAGCATACTATCATAATTCGATATGTACGAAATAGTGGGGATCAACATCAACAGAAAAACTTCGGAACCAACTCCTATTCTGTATCCACACATGGGCGCAATATGAGGGATACTCGCAATTCTCCTCGCCACTTTGGATCTTAGTAGCCACATGACAACAATTGATGCAGTAAACAATGCAAAACCACTCATTCTCGGTTCAAAGGCAAGTCCGCCGATGTCTTTCGGTGCGAGAAGCCAAATGGGAAGGAGAGTTTCAAGAGACCCTTGCGCAGCGCACCAAATCAGATGTATAATTGATATCATCATCAATATATACTCTTCGGCATAATATTTTTTATTAGTCCATTCTCGTCTGAGCACTACCTTTTGCACTTCAACTTTGTCGTAATCATATGAGGGCTCATAACTGGAAGAGTTAAGGCGTGATGAATCAGAAACAAAATCGACTTGGGCAAATTTATAGTCTTGTAGAGGATCTGTTTGAGAATATTCGGAAGGGTATTGTAGTTCATTATGTGCATCAATTGCGCCGAGGGCTTTGCTGTGGCTCATTAAACATAGGTCGTCGTCGTCATCATCATCATCAATATTATTCATCTGTGACTCAACAAGTTTTTCAAGATCCTTTTCGAAAGGGTGTTCCCCTAAGGCATACGGACTTGATCCACCATACTCTGGGGGTATTTGGTCGTCATCAATATATTTTCGCAAATTTTCTAATTGAGTTTTTCCCGATAAAATGTCAGCCTTCGTATTTTCTGGTAGAATGGATTTTATAGTACTGAAGGAAGCAGAGAGCCAAAATGGTGAATTAATCAGTAGCGCCATAGTAGTCGATAATGGATAGTGAGCACTGTTGATAGCACCAGCCTGTTGGAGGTATCTCAATACGTCGCCACTAAGGACAGACAACGATAACCCAGTGACATCCATCACTACCACAAAGCCCCAGTGAGTCGCTTTCTCTTCAGCTGATCTTTGGTCAAGAAGTGCACGAACTTCCGGACGGAAGCAGAGATTATTTGAAATGTATTCCATAAAATAAGTGTAATGATGAATCATATCTTCCACAGTTTTCCCTTCCGCAAACATTTTCTTTAAAGTCATAGTACCCGGCTGCTCATAAACAACTGGGTAACCTGACTTTGAAAAGCCATGGATATTGTGTGAATACGATTTCTTTATAGTAGGAAAAAGTGGATGAGGTCTGGAATGTATTTTCCAGAGTCGCCGTTCTATTCTCCACTGCTTGGTTTCTTCCCATTTCTGATCGGCCTTCGACCCGAACATGGAATGATATGCATCTGGTGTGGTAGAAGGACAAAGTGATGCAAGTACTGGTGAAGGCGAGCCGTCATCAAATACGCACTTGAAGTTGTCATACTTAGCAATGGAATTGGAATGATCTAAACCACTTTCTAGTAAATCCATCTGTCTCTTCTGATTGCCTGTGGATGAGCCCTCAAAGCTCCAATTTATTTCCTGTTCGGTACATTGAGACTCACAATCATAAAACTCATCATTCGACATGGCAGAGTCGAGCCTTGATCGAAACATATGATCACTTGAATCCAGACGAGTTCGTCGACTTCGGGACCCAAGTCGTCCTCTATTAGATGCAGAAGAATTCAAGCGTGATCTACACACTACATTGTTGTCATTGTTGTAAAAATCAGAATGCTTCGTTGAACTTCTTCTTTTCACATTGGAGTTAAGATCGTAGGAGTGATCAGTGTCTTCAACACTAGCCAACTCGTAAGAGGCTCTTCTATCGCAGAACGAGAACCTTGAACAGCCAAAGTTAAATACTAACTCAGTTATGTACACTACTGAGAGAAAGAAAAGAGTTGCTATCAAATATGACCAGGGCTTTTCTCCTCCTGTCAATAACGTATAAACTTTGGAATGCGCCAAAGGATAATATAGAACTCCGCTAGTGAGCATGGAGACCGCAAATCCGAAAAGCCAGGCTTTCGCAACGCCATTTTCTACAGAAAGTTCCAAGCTACGATTTTCGTCGAAACCCTGACAGTTCCCAGAGGCTACTCTGAGTAGTAAACCTACCAAAATCCCCATCATGAAACGAATGAAGAATAACTCAAAGGGGTGGTTGAATCCAGTTCCGAACGCAAAGAGATGAAAAGCTAGGATTGCTCCTATAGACCTTGCAAATGCCTTGCTTCCTCTCTCATTGAACATTCTATTTGTAAGGTAGGAATGCGCTCCTAATGAAGTTCCTAAAGCTCTCCCGAGCATATATGTGGCTAACATTCCAGCTGATGCATACGTAACACGCGGCCACATATCAAGAGGAATTGCAGCGTTAACACCAGAATTATCGTTTCTCATGAGGTGTCCAAGAAGAAGCGGGGCAAAGGGGACAAGTGTAGCGCGACTTGCGCCATCGATGAAGAGTGCAATGCGTTTCATGATAAGATCTAAAAGGTGGTACCAAAGGATTTGTGAGATATATTTGGCGGTGGAATAATAAGTGTTCGGTTTTGACATAAAAAAATTGTAAATTGAAAATTTGAGCATCTCTTGAGGATCAGTGAGTGCGTGAGTCGTTCTTTTACTTACTAAGTAACTACAGAACCAATTGTTGATATTTCGTTATGAAAGATTCAAGTAGTGTGATGAAGAATGTATCTGGAGCAGGTGTGTGTGTGTATCAGGATTGTAATGAGAATGCTAACCGCCACTGCAATTGAAACCCGGTAAATAAAAAACTAAAAACACCCTTTGGTGTGTGTGCCCGTTGTTTTAATGAGTGACGATGGCAGAGTTCTCTATCGAATTAGGGTCAGTATTAGAAATTTAGTAAACACAATGTTTCCGTTGGCTCTGTATTGAAAAATGTCTTTACCAAGACTCCCTATGTACCACATGTACACAAAATTCCAAAAAAAAACAGAACACAAAACACAGTCATCATCAGACACATCGTCATTTTGATTCTGAAAAAGAGCAGTCAACAACCACATATGATGGTTCAAGAGCAAACGGAGATCAGTCCTTTGTATGCCTTATCCTTGTGTACACATCTCGTTTCTCTGTACAACACAGACAACTTATCAGATGTGAGCGTGCTTTGTGAAGATGAAGTATTCGAACTACATTCACCAGTACTTTCCCATGCATCTTCATATTTCAGAGAAATACTTGTGCGTGGGGAAAATGATATTGTGATTGATGAATCGTTAGGTATTGGAGCTTTAGAGTTCAGGATACTCGCAGAATCCATGTACACTGGAAATATTCGAGGTCTTTCTCTGAGAAATATAGGAAAGGTATTGAAAGCCAGCAATGTGTTACAAATGAATATGGCAAAGATCTCATGTGTACAGTTCTTGATTGATAACATGAATCTTTATAATGCTCTTGAATTTTGGATCTTGGGAGATTCCATTCAAAATGACAGTGTCACGCATGAAGCCATTGGTCTTATCGGAAGACACTTGGAAGATATCTCGAAATCATCAACATTTCTTCAATTAGATTTGGAAAAGGTTGAGAAAATTTTAATGGACGATCATCTCATGGTATCAAACGAACGATTTGTTTACGAAGCTGTACTGTCATGGATACGTCACGACTTACCATGTCGAGAGGGCGAATTCAATCGTCTTTTGCATGCGGTAAGGATGCCATTTTTATCAGATCGATATCTTATCCAAGTGCTTGGGAAAGAAAAAATGATTTTGGAAAGTAGCTCGGCTCTTAATGCATATTCAGAGGCATTGAAAGTGAAATTGGAGAACATAACATGTCAGATTCGAACGAGGCATTCTTTTGTTCATGGGATTGTTGGGGAATTGGATCGATTGTTCATGATTCTCTCCCCCAATCCCGTGCAGGGTTGGAAACATCGTGAAAAGATTAAGCCGTTTCAAGTTCCCAGTAACTTACTTGCCGTAGGTGGATTTTTTGCGAAATGCTGTGCCCCAGAAGAAAATGCTCAGGGTGAGGCGCCTCTATGGATTGGACCACTTGTGGATCCAATCAAGAGAAATATGGTCGATCCAGCCCTTGGTGCCTTCACTAAAATACCAGATAATCTAGGAAAAGGGATGCAATCATTGAAGATTCGTTTTGTGGCCGTCACAGAACCAGTTGCAAAGACGGCTGATTCTTTAAAGAAAAACATTGAATCGAAAGCGACCAGCATTGTAGATACTGTGACAAAGGGAGTTTCTGAAATAGTTCCATTTCTTCTCAATTCTACCAAGAAATTTGTTAAAAATATTCGAGATCATGATTATGACTATTCATCTAAACGACAAATAAATGGATTTTGGTTTGCTGTACATACTCAGGATGCGAGTCCAGACCAAACATCAAAAACAAATAATCAAGGTGGTAAAGTATACGATCTGAGTGGTTTGGAAGAGGGAGGGCTGGTTTCGTCATTTTCTTTGGATGAACCGTTGGAACATATATCAGAAATGAGCGAGGAAGATAGGGATAGTGTTATTTCTGAAGTTTTCACAGACTCGCCTTCAACAATGTTAAGGTTTGAAGAGGAGGATGACCGTTTGACGGGAGCAGACATCGCTAATTCCAAAAATGATTCGAAACAAATAATCGGAATGAATGGCTCAAAGAAGATAAGAAAAATGATAGGTGAAGCAGACCTTTTCTCTCCTAAAGTAGACTGTTCTGAAGACTCTAGCAGAGAATCTGAGAAGCTAGTATTTGAGGAATCATATTCTGTTCAAGAAGAGGACAATGAACCTGAAGAAGGAAAAATAGCTGTTGAATCATCGCATAGCTCAGTTATGGATTACTCTGAAAATGAATTTGTTTCTGATGAACTGAGTCGGGGCTCTGATAGGTTAATATTTGAAGAGAATTATGATTCTAGTTATTTGGATGAAAGTGATGACAAATGCGAAGGGAACAAGGATACAGAAAGTGACAAGATCAACCATGAGCAGTCTTCCACAGAAACGTCATTTTCAAACTCGGTAGACTCTGATGATGGACTGATGATATTTTCATAATAATTCAATGTGTTTTGAATCCAAAAGTGTAATGTGATATTTTTAAAAATGTGTTTCAGAGTTCATAGTTGAGAATAGAGAAACTAATGCGTTCTATCTTGGTCAAATTCTTTTGTTATTTCTTGCACTTTGTTTGCTTCCGAACTTCCGAATGAATGAGTGAGTCAGAATGAACCATTCAATCATTCAGTCCATCAACTAATCACAATCGCCTGTTCGTGGTTCAAGTCTCTTTTATCTCTCTCTTTTCATTTGACATGAAGTCTGAAAACCATATCAATGAAAATATATTTTTTTAATAATCATTTCATATTGTTGTTTGTAAATTTCTGTCACCTTTTCCCTGGTGTTTCTTCAGAAGTATGTTTTCTCTCAACTACAAAAAGTAGATCGGGTAATTCTTCACCAGCTTCACGTCTACAGCGGAGTGAAATAAATTCCAATGTATCTACCGGTGATGATAGAATGGATAATATCCAACACCAACAGCAGTCAAAGCGAGAAAGACCCCGAATCCCTGTCTTACAGTACCATGATAAATGGGTTGCTGTAAACAAACCAGCAGGTTTATCTGTCACCCGCTCGAAGAATACTCCGAGAAGTCACTATGTTTTATCTACATTATTGAAGCGCCAACTGGCGAGAAAAATATATCCTGTCCATCGTATCGATCACAGAACCAGTGGTGTTATGTTGTTTGCATTTGACTCTAAGACTTGTGGATTACTTCACAAATCTCTCACCTTTGCTGGATATGAAGATGATGACGACGATGGCAGCTACTCTGCCGTCGAAAACATTGACAAGTCTGTAATAAATTTAGAGGGGAGCTCTAAGCAATATATTGCCCTATTACGTGGTGACTGGAAAAGGAAGTTTGGTGATACTAAGTCTATCACTGTAACAAAACCTTTAAATGTTAAGGGCACCGAGAAGGAAGCAGAGACAATTTTTACTGTTTTGGCATCATATACTGATAATCCATATTCTGATTACTGTCCTTCTGCGTGCTCTTTGGTTCTATGTTCGCCTAAAACTGGTAGATTTCATCAAATTAGAAGACATGCTCAAAGCATTTCTTTTCCAGTGATTGGAGACAATAAATATGGAGATACAAAGATTAACAGATTTTTCAGAGAGCGGCGCAGTCTGAATCGTCTGTTTCTTCATTGCTTTAGTCTCACTCTGCAGCCTTTATCAACCTTCGACGCCGAAAGCAGTGACGAGCCAATCGAAATTATTGCTCCCTTAACAGAAGACCTTAAAAGTGTCCTTCAGCGTAGAGATATGAGGTACTTGTGGCAAGAAGCATTGGAAAAAGAACCGAAGCTTAGCCTAGAAGAGTTGGATGAACGCGGGGGTACGTTCGGCAGAAATTATTCTAAGGAATTATGAAAAATGGAATAATCTTGAGATGTGACAGTGTCACCCTCATTTTTTCAAACAAAATTCGGTTGCCCTTGCTATAGGCTATTTGAATCGCCCCTCATGACGTCATACTTCAAGTTGAAGAGTCCAATTTGTGAAAAGTGTAGTAGCTTTTATCCGTTTTCGCACTTTTTTATCAACATGAAGGATCAACAAGTCTTCGATTCCAACGCATTACTTCATGCGTTTACGTCACTTCTCTCATCGTCCCTTGAAAATGGTACTGAGATCAACATTTCAAGTGTGAGTAATGTGAAGCTAGCTTCTTTTTTCGGTCCATCAGCTGTTGGCATCACATGTGAGGAGTTCTGGTGTCCCTCCCTACATCTGAGGGGGCATCTTTCTGGGTCAGAACATCTCAACGCTTCGCTTGTTGATATTGCTGCTCTAAATTATTCAATACCTTTAAAAGTAGACATGTCTACTTTACAAACCGTGCCTCAAAGGTTACTTTGTAATGTGATGGTTAGCTTCAATCAACTGTTGAGCTCGAGATTAAGAAATTCAACTCTTGTTCTATTAAAGAAGGCCGTGAAAGTCGCTGATCAGATAAAGGTCAAGACACTAGATAATCTTTTGATTAAACGCGATCCGATCAATATCAGAAGTTTTGCTATCTCATTTAGAGTCCTTGATGTCCCAAACGAAGTAAAGATGAATGGTCGAAGTAATAGCTCCTCGTTGCCATTGGTTTTCGAAGTCAAAATCGACCTTAATATTCTCGGGATTGAACACAATATTCACTTTAAGTCTCATGGAACGATAGCATTCAAGATAGACTCTAAGAGTTCCCTTTTTCAAAGCATTTACATAACCATTGATACTGTACAATTTCTTCGGACGATGATCGACAATGTGAAACTAATCGTAAAGAAAACTCTTCGTCGTGCAGCCAAAATTACAACATCGTATGTTCAACTGAAGAATAATCGAGATACAGAGAAAATTCAAAATACATTTCAACATAGCCTGGTCCAGACTCCAACTTTTAAGAACGAAGACTCAACCTCTTGTTACCCTGAGCATCTGAAGTCCGTTATGAAGGAATTTCGCTCATCCAGTCACCAAATCACTGAAGAATTAGAATCTCAATTCGAGAAATATCCTGTAAACTTAGCTCGTACTTTAAAAGAATTGGCAAGCTATCCATGTGACGAAAATGAAGTTGAAATGAATATCAGTGGTTCTGTTTCCTCCGTTGTTCCATCTTTACCGCAAGTTACAGTCCAACGTTTGAATCAGAGTTCTACGCACCAAGACGGCGACACTAACAAAAGAATGTCGTCAGAGCACTCTCAGAACCAGAAGAGCCCCTTAAGAAAGAGAGTATGCTGGTCACAGTCTTTTGCACAGGTTTAGGTGGCCAGTACTAATTCAATCAAGCTATAAAGTAACGGTCGACAGCAGATGCATTTTTCATTCGCAACATCATTTTTTCATCTGGACAGCTCCGTCTCTTGTTACTTGCGATTTGAATACTCACAAGATAAAGAGAGAACAGTCAATCATGTACTATAAACATGTTTTTGACCCTAGCTCTCTAGACATGCAACGGCTAGTGATTAGAAACCATGAGCATTGTATCACTAGAGGAAGAACTAAATTTGCCCGAGGTATGAGGAAACTGGAGGACTTTTACCAAGAGCACGGACATAAGGTAGTCTCTAGTAACAAGTGCAAGCTACCAACGCTCTGGACATTTGGCATGAATCATCTATTAGCTATGTTACTTAGTATTTAGTGCGATTGAACGGCAGATTGAACTGACAAAGTGGAATTCGTACACAAAAGTAGATGATCCTTCCCAATCATAGTGACAAACACTCCAAACTTCATAAGATCAAAGCATTTTGTCCATCAAAATTGAACTACTCTTCTATCGACTCTCTTAGTTCAGCAAGAGCACCACCACCAGCACCAGGTCGATAAATTCCATTTAATCTCTTCAGTTGCTGATTTGATTCCTCTGCTACGACGCCTAATCTGCCAGAAATGGGTGATACCACTCCCGTCAAATTCGCTGATGAACTAGCCATACTTTGACCCCCTTGAAGTCCTGAAATGTCATCATATTCAGATCCGATATTAGAGTTTTCAATATCGGGCATATTCTTAGAAAAGGTGCCTGAATCCTTCTCAACATCTTCTAGTGGTTGCTGCTCAATGACCACCGTTGACAAATTGGAAAAAATCACATCGGGAGTGTCTGGTGGGGACTTTATAACTTGTACAGCAGCCTGCCAAAAAGTGATACTCGTATCATTCAGTCGAAGAATGTATGTTTTATCATACAAAAATATGATGAGATTCCATAAACCTTGAAGTGGAAAGAGGACGCAGTTAATTGCATCTAATTCAAAGTTTGCTACATGAAACTGTGCAGATAGAAAATTCAAGAACCATGTCAAGATGTATGCACCTATATACATCAAGGCTTGAAATATTAAAACTCGCGAGTACCTCAAGTCTTTCAGAAGTCGAATATCGCTCTCATGAGCTGTGGTATCTATTGGCAGTTCATCATTTCGCTCTGTTTTTGCGATCAATTGCTTGATTTCCTTGTTGTTTCTGTACACGGTCCAAAGAATGATTGATATGCCTAATGAGATCAAAACAAATTGTGCCAAAAGGACGTATACAACTATGACTACATATTTGTAGTAGGAAGATTCGTCACCTCTTCCCCATTCGCAAAGACTCCAATCATATCCCGGTCCATTCGATTGCGAACAGCTGAGAGCATGTGGTGCAATAGTACAAAAACTGTCGTACGGACCTGAATTTAGTAGGTCTCTGTAAAGATAAAAGCTGGGGACCATCAAAGCAATAACATAGGTGTATAAATACATAAATGGTTCGACGCGCTGTTTAATTTTGATTGCATCCATCTTCAACGCAATCTTGCAGACAAAATACCAAGCCAGGCATGCATTCATTGCTGTTGCTCCTGTGTACCCAAAGACAATAATCCAGCCTTGAGCTCGACAGGATATATCATTACCCCACATAGGCCCAGCAAATCTGAAAACATTATCCGAGGGCATCATAATTGTTCCCATCGACACAGAGATGGACAAAATGATATCAAAGGAACTCATGGATGCCATAATTCGGTGATAACTTGTCGATAACTTGTGCTGAGACCTCAAAATGACGTGTAAAATCAGTCCAGAAGAAGTTGCGGACACTAGGCCAGTGACCATAGGTACGATGAAACCAGTTATGGTCATCGCGAAAGGCGTGATATAATTTGGCATGTTTAGTGGGTCTTATCGTTCACTGTTGTCTCTGTATTGTTTTGTTTTTTGGTAGATAGATCTGTTACCAGAAAAGGTGCTGACGCAATTAAGCCCTAACCTGCAGTCGTGATTGCTAAATTGACTTTTACTTATTTTTAGGTTGGCATTTTTTTTGCGGGGACGCAGTTCATAAACATACAATACGTCGTACTATAGTTTCAATCATATCCATACTTTACAGTTATATTTATTACATGTATTATGATTGTAACAATCATATAGAGAAGGAAACGAGAGGATTGATTCAAATTTGATAGAGTTCAGTTTTCATGAGAGCTGTAGACTACTCGTACTAGAGTAACGAGAGTATGCTTGTCACAGTCTTTTGCACAGGTTTCGGTGGCTAGTATTAGTTCCATCAAGCTGAATTCATGCAGAACAATACATGGCGTTATCGTGCTGAAAGTATGAAATAATATTAATTGGTCATATAATGATTTAAAGCTCTTCAGCTGTTTTATTCATCTCGGATATCATCATATCCTTCACGAATGTTTTCTTTCGCTCATTGTTTTCTACCATTCTGTCTATGCGTTTCGCTAAATCAGAGTTTTGCTCCGATACTGTTTTCGCTATGCTTTCGGCATCGTTTTCATCGTCAGATTTTGTAAATTCAAGGTCGACAAATTCATCGACGTCTTCGCTTTCGCTGCTGTTTCTCTTTTTTAGGAATCCAAGAACTGCGTGGTCTTTATCGTCAACTTCTTCATCGAAAAAACCAACTAATCTTTCTACCTTAACACTCAGAATGCGCTTTGGATCAGCATCGGTAATTTCGAACGTCCAACCTCTACTGACGATGATGTCGCCTATCTTAGGAATCTCACCGGCGCACATACAAAGAAAACCACTTAAGGTACCAAATTCTTTTAAAGTTTCTTCTTCATCAAGGTTCAAATCAAGAATCATGTCACAGTCCTCAAGGTCGGCGTCTCCTCTCACGATAAAAGATCCATCTTCTTGCATATTGATAGAATCTTCCGAGAATTCGAAGTCGTCTTCATCATCTTCGTCGTAAATTTCACCAACAACTTCTTCCACAATATCTTCTAGTGACACCAGTCCTTCTGTACCACCATACTCATCGACAACGACAGCAATATGTATTCGACGTTTTCGCATCTCTTGTAGAACAGACCATCCGTTTGCTATATCTGGAACAAAGTAACACTCTTCAATCAAATTAGCATCTTTTATTGATGTTTCCATTCGTGACGCTAATTGTGCGCCTGTGATTGGGCGTACATAGCCTGTCTTTTGTTGACCATTTATCGATTTTAAATTATACGACGCCATTTCGTCGCTGTCTGACTGTTTCGACCCATCGACAAGTACCCCTTTGACAAAGTAATCCAAAACGCTTTTCGCTAACACAATTCCCACGATATTATCAATTTCTCCATCATAAACAGGGATTCTGCTGTATCCACTCTCACGCACAGTTTGCAAAACGCTTGCAACGCTCATTTCTTTTGGAACAGCCAGCATGTCGACGCGAGGCCTCATGATTTCCTTGATTCGTTGAGTTTGAAGATTCAAAACTCCCTTTATCATTTCTCCTTCCGAATGATCAATCGTACCTGAATCTCTAGCCCCCATGACAATCAAACGAAGCTCTGAATCAGATACACCTGAACTTCCTTTTCCTTTGAATCCTAACATGTACAATGTTTGCTTGGCTAACCAAGATAAGGCGATACCTAAAGGACTCACTACTGTACTAATTATGTTGATTGGCGGAACCATTAAACGAGCAACTCGTTCGGCACTAGTCACACCTATACTCTTTGGAAGAAGTTCCACAAAGAATAGAGTAAATCCCGTCAATGCCAAAGCTCCCCACTTTTCACCCTTGGTGCCTAGTATACTTGAGGCGACATGTGTGAAGATGGTCGTCGCTATGAAAAAGAAAAAAAAAAGAGTGATTACGATGTTTTTAATATCGATGGGGAAAAGGAATGCATTCATCCAATATATACATGTATATATGTATATATATATATACATATACAACAATCATCCCTTACCATAAATACTCGAGGCAGTACTTGTCACCAATATAGTCGTCAATACTCGAGTAATGTCTTGATTCAACGTTTTGAAAACACCTCGTTTGT
>Ga0213868_10002972_pt1 | contig 15977 bp, 14 predicted proteins | sample PICome_9_FD_160087 | JGI IMG/M metagenome (GOLD analysis project Ga0213868, IMG submission 160087) | Coastal seawater microbial communities near Pivers Island, North Carolina, United States - PICO127 | ecosystem: Environmental > Aquatic > Marine > Coastal | place: USA: North Carolina...
CGTTGGTGGAACGAAGGGGATTCAGAACTTGCTCGCATTGATTCGGGATCCTCGATTGTCCCAGGAGGCCTGCATGGCGCTGCAGGAGAAAGAATCTGCAGATATCAATCCTATGCTACGCGAGGCGCTTCCACTGGTGGAGAATGCACTAAAGAGTCAGATCATGGCGACTCTGGGGCGGCGGCGAGACGTGGAGGCTGTGCCTGTCATTGCGACTATTACGAAATCGCTGGGTGACGAGACGATTCAAGGCAACGCGATTCATGCCCTTGGGCAGATTGGTGGGCGAGAAGCCTTGTTGGCACTGTCAGGACTCGAGGTGGATGCTTCTCATGGTCGAGTGCGCTCGCTGGCGCAGCTTGCCGCTGCTGCGCGCGGTTTGGAGGGGGATGTTGAGGATGTCAAAGCGGGCCTAGGGATGTTGCGTCGTTTATCTGTGAATTCTGCGCTTGGTGCGGTGCGTCTGGCGGCCTTGTATGAATGGGCTAAGCATGATCGGCAGCAGCGAGTTGCGTTGTGTCGTCAATCACTCAGTAGCCGAGGGAATGCTCTTCTTGAGATCGCTCCTAAACTCTTTGTCTTGTTAGACCGCGATGCCAAGCGTGACCTGTATGGGAATTTCTTTGATGATCTTAGCGTCGCTGCCAAGACGTTGCTCGTCGATCTCTGGGAGCAGGAATTTCGAAATGTCGATAAGCTGCGCGGGATCTCGATAGACATTTCAGGTGATGCCGGGCTGCGTGAGGCGAGTCTGGGCGCTTTGGATCGAATTCACGAATGAATCCTTTTCTGACGCAACCACCCGAGACGGACCCAATTGCGGGATGGATTGTATGCGGCAGATCTCATAGCGGCGGCAATCTCGCACATCGATTTCTTCGCCTGGCTTGCTGCGAATCCGCGTGTTGCCAATGCGGATATCTGTGAGCAGTTTGGGTTTGTTGCGCGTCCGGTCGATGTTCTTCTAACGCTGTGTCGCGCCTATGGCTTCGTCCTGACGGATGCAGAAGGTCATCACCAGGTGTCTGCGACAGCGCAAGAGCACTTGGTTCGCGAGTCTCCATTCTTTCTTGGAGCCTACTACGATTCGATGAAGGATCGCCCCGTCACCCTGGATTACTTGGAGGTCTTCAAGACGGGCAAGCCAGCCAATTGGGCGTCATTAGAGGATCAGGGCGATTGGCATGAAGCGATGCATGACAAGCACTTTGCCCAGGGCTTCACCGCAGCGATGGATTGCCGTGGGCTCGCCTTGGGTCAGGCCTTGGCTAGATCTGTAGGGCCGTTTATAGAAGGACGGCAACAGGTCTTGGATGTTGGCGGTGGATCGGGCATCTATACGGCGACTTTGTTGGCAGCCTATCCGGAGCTTCGTGGAGTCGTGATGGAGCAAGCTCCGGTTGATGCGATTGCTAAAAAAATCTAGACCGACATGGCCTCAAGGATCGTGTCCAGGTTGTCACGGCGAACCTGTTTGAGGATTCGTGGCCTAGAGCGGATGTGCATTTGCTGTCCAATGTGTTGCACGATTGGGATGTGCCTGAGGTGCGGGCGATTTTGAAGCGTTCGGCTGAATCGCTGGCTCCAGGTGGGCTGGTCATCATTCACGAGGTGTTCATCAATGAAGCCAAGACGGGATCGATTCCGGCGGCGTCGTATTCGGCGCTTCTGATGCAGGTGACGCAGGGCAGGTGCTACACGCCTTTGGAATACGGTGCTCTTTTGGAGGAATCCGGGTTCCGGGTGGGTCCTTATCAGGAGACTTTGGCAGATCGCGGGATCATGACCGCTGTCCGGCTGTGAGCCGACGCCCGGATGGTATAGGGCCGGGTTTTCACCAAACGAATCTTAAAAGTGCGAGATGTCGCAGGTATGATCGATATCTTGCCGACAAGAACTGCCGAATTGGGCTCTAAGACAACTTAGAATAATTCTTGATCTCAACTTAGAACCGTTCTAGGTGAGGCTAGATGGCTCAAGAGATCCCGCACACTCAGTTGCAGTCTTCCAACGCCGAGGCCCCCGGACCCGATCTAGGAGATTTCCGAATGACGCCTCAGCGTCGGCAGATTTATGATGTGCTCATGTCTCGCCAGGATCACCCGAGTGCGAGCGACGTCTTCCTTCAGGTAAAAGACGCCATGCCGACGATATCTTTGGCCACCGTTTACAACTGTCTGGATGCGATGACGCAAAGTGGCTTGATCCGTCAGGTGAACCTCGATCGCGAATCTTCCCGCTACTGCGCTAATCTCGCTGATCATGCGCACTTCTTTTGCCAGACCTGCGGTCAAGTTTCTGATGTGCCTCTGGAAGATTCCCAGCACCTCTCGGAAACCATTACTTTGCCACAGGGAGCTGAAGTGACTCGGTTAGAAGTTACTCTTCGCGGAACTTGTTCCCAATGTGTCCCTGACGCTCCTTTAGAAGCGTAACTTACTAGCGTCGAACGCCCTTTCATCCCACCGACAAGACAGAACCACCTCAAATGAGTATCGAAATTAACGACCTGAAAGTGAGCATTGGTGATCAGCCGATCATCAAAGGCCTCAACTTGACCCTGCCCAAAGGCGAAGTGCATGCCATCATGGGGCCCAACGGCTCTGGTAAAAGCACACTGGCCAAGGTCCTAGCGGGGCACGAGGACTATGAGGTTACCGATGGTAAGATCTCTATGGATGGTGTCGACCTTTTAGAGATGGAGGCGGATGAGCGGTCCCGTGGAGGTCTCTTCATGGCGTTCCAGTATCCCCATGAAATTCCTGGAGTGACCAATGCCAACTTCATTCGTGCCGCACTCCAAGCGCGATTGCCGAAAGGCGAAGAGCTCGATGCCGTGGCTTATTACAAAGAGCTCTATGCAGAGATGGACCGGCTCGAAATGGACCGCAAGTTTACCGGTCGAGCGGTGAATGAAGGGTTCTCGGGTGGTGAGAAGAAGCGCAACGAGATTCTCCAAATGGCTATGTTGAAGCCGTCCTATGCGGTGCTTGATGAGACTGACAGTGGTCTCGATATCGATGCCCTGAAGGTCGTTTCTGAAGGCGTCAACCGCATGCGATCATCTGAGCGTGGGTTCCTCGTTATCACGCACTACCAGCGTCTCCTCGACTACATTGTGCCGGATGTCGTTCACGTCATGAAAGACGGTAAGATCATCCGCTCCGGCGACAAAGACCTCGCTCTCGAACTCGAAGAGCGCGGCTACGATTGGGTTCTCGACGAAACCGCAGCCTAACTATTCCCTAACATGAGCGCAGCAGAAGCAACCAGTGCCATCGATATCGACCGTAGTGTCGGTGACTTTAGCTATCCGGAGTCCCACGAATTTGATGCAGGAATTGGCCTAACGGACAAGACCATTGACTATATTTCCGGGGTCAAGAAAGAGGCTGAATGGATCCGCGAGTTCCGTCATCGCGCGTTAAAGATCTTTCGTGACAAGCCCATGCCGACGCATTGGGCGAGTGAAGATCTCAAAGAAATCGATTTCGACAAGATCCGTTACTACCTTGCACATGGCCAGCAGCCAACACGCAGTTGGGAAGATGTGCCGGACGACATGAAGGAAACGTTTGAGCGCCTCGGCATTCCTGAGCAGGAGCGCAAATTTCTCGCGGGGGTAGAAGCGCAGTTTGATAGTGAAGCTGCCTACTCCAATGTGAAAGAGTCTCTGGAGAAGGAGGGCGTCATCTTTGTCAACAGCACGGAAGGCCTCCGTGAGTATCCCGAGATTTTTAAGAAGTGGTTCGGTAAAGTTATTCCGACTTCCGATAATAAGTTTTCTGCTCTGAATAGTGCTGTCTTTAGTGGGGGGAGCTTCATTTACGTTCCGCCGGGTGTGAAGGTGAGTCATCCGCTCCAGGCCTATTTCCGAATCAATGCGGAGAACTTTGGTCAGTTTGAGAGGACGCTCATTATTTGTGACGAAGGTTCCGAGGTGATGTATATGGAAGGCTGCACCGCGCCGAAGTTCGAGACCACCACGCTCCACAGTGCGGTGGTGGAACTCGTCGCGATGAAGGATGCGAAGATTCAATACATCACGGTCCAGAATTGGTCTGCCAATGTCTTTAACTTGGTGACCAAGCGCGGCCTCGCCCACGAGAATGCGGAGATTCGCTGGATCGATTGCAATATCGGTTCGCGCCTCACGATGAAGTATCCTGGTGTGATCATGAAAGGCCGCAAGGCACGAGGTGAAGTTGTCAGTATTGCTTTGGCCAATGATGGTCAACATCAGGACACCGGTGCAAAGATGATTCACGCAGCGGATGAAACAACGAGTAACGTTGTTTCCAAGAGTATCAGTGTGGGCAAGGGGCGCTCTACCTACCGTGGTCAGGTCCATATCCCGAAGCATCTCAAAGGCTGCAAGAATAACACCGAGTGTGATGCCTTGCTCATCAACACAAAGAGCAAGACTGATACCTATCCCGCAATCACTGTGCGCGGCAACCAACATGCTACTCAGCACGAGGCAAGCGTTAGTCAAGTGAGTGAGGACCAAATATTCTACATGAAACAACGCGGCCTCTCAGAAGCAGAGGCGATGAGCTTGAGTGTAAATGGCTTCGTCAACGATCTCGTTCGCGAGTTCCCCATGGAATACAGTGTCGAACTGAAGCGCCTCATCGATTTAGAGATGGAAGGTTCTGTTGGTTAATGTCTAACGTTTCTATTAAACTGCTCCATTATTCGATTACGTGATTGCTGATACAGAAACGAAACCATCCTCTGTGCTAACAACCGCTCCAGATTTCGGAGACGCTGGTTTGCCGCAATGGTATCAAGACCTACAAAGCTCGGCCTGGGAAGCGTCTTCCGCATTGCCGTTGCCGAAGCGCACTGACGAGCCGTGGCGCTTTGGCGATCTCAAACGAGCTGCTGCCTTAGAAGCTTTTCAATCGGCAGCTTCATTGGATGAGGCAACGGTCAAAGGCCTCATTGCTCGTTCGAGCCAACTTGAAGAGACCTCTGGCAAGTTTGTCTTCGCCAATGAATCCCTCGCACACGCGGATCGCCCCGCAGTGGATGGCCTTATCTGTGTGCCGCTTGCCGAAGCTGTGGAAAAACACGCGCAGCTCTTGCAAGAACACTTCATGACGCAGGATGCGAAGCTCGGTTCCGAGAAGTTTGCCCAACTGCACAAGAGCCGAACCAAGAGTGGTCTCTTCATTTATGTTCCGGCAGGCGTGGAGATTGCCTTGCCTATTGAGGCCTTTCATTGGGTTGGCGGAGCGAATGCAAGCATGTTCCCGCACACGCTTATCGTCACCGGTGAGAATTCCAAGGTGACCGTGGTGGATTACTATGGTTCGGCTTCGGATTCAGAAGCGGGCCTTGCATGCGGTGTAGTGGATCTGGTCGCCGGTCGTGGCAGCAAGTTGCGCTATGTGGCCTGTCAAAGTCTCAGCCCGACGTCATCGAATATCCATATCTCTTCGACGCTCGCGAGTGCCGATGCGGACGTGAAGAGCCTTCAAGTGCAGATCGGATCTGCATGGTCACGCACGGAAAGTGTCAGTCATCTTTCTGGCAAAGGTGCGAATAGCGATATGCTCTCTGTGTCAGCGCCGTCGTCTTCGCAACAAGTCGACCAGCGGACGCTTCAGCATCATGGCGAAGCGCACACGACCAGTGACCTTCTCTACAAGAACGCTCTTAATGATAAGTCTCGTAGTGTTTTCGCCGGGCTTATCATGGTTGACGAAGGCGCCCATTACACGGATGCCTATCAGACTTGTCGTAACCTCCTCTTAAGTGACGAGGCTGAAGCCAATTCCATGCCCGGACTTGAAATCAACGCCGACCAGGTGAAGTGCAGTCACGGTTCGACGAGTGGTCCCATCACGGAGGAAGACGTCTTCTACTTCAATGCTCGCGGTATTCCGACCGACATCGCCAAGCAGTTGATAACCTATGGGTTCGCTGCCGAAGTATTTGGCAAGCTTCGGCACGAAGCCATCGAAGCCATGGTAGGCAGATTGGTTGAAGAAAAGTTCAGTCAGCTTTCGTAGTGCTGTTTCGATTTAGGCCAGTGCTACTCTTACCCTAAGAAGTGCTTGTAGTCTGATGGCGTGTGGCGTTGGCAGCGACAGCCATGAACGCGATGGATGCTATGGTCGCTAACCAAAACAACGTCGTCACGGTATTTTTAAAAACGGCTTGATAGAACAGAGCTGCATAAATACCGCCAAGGACTGGACCGATCACGGGCACCCAAGAGTAGCCCCAATTAGAGCCACCCTTCCCGGCGATGGGCAGGATGGCGTGAGCGATCCTCGGACCGAGGTCTCTTGCAGGATTGATGGCGTAACCGGTGGTACTGCCTAGTGAATTACCAATCGCCATGACTAAGAGCCCGACGATGAGTGGCTTGAGGCCCTCGGTGAACTCATTCGCGCCGATGGCTAACAAAGATAGGATGAAGAGGAAGGTTGCGATGAATTCACTGAGAACATTGGAGGGTGTGTGGTTTATGGCGGGGCTCGTGGAGAAGACGCCGAGCTTAGTGCCAGGGTCGTCAGTTTGGCCCCAGTGTGGTAAGTAGTGAAAGTAGACGATGACGGCGCCGAGGAACGCCCCAGCGAATTGGGCGGCGATGTAACCGGCGACGTCGCCCCATGCAAAGTCACCGGTGGTCGCCAGTGCTAGGGTGACGGCAGGATTCAGATGAGCGCCGCTGATATCTCCCACCGCAAACACGGCCACGGCCACGGCCATTCCCCAACCAATCGATCCTAACAGCCAGCCGGTGCCCTTAGCGTAGGTGCCTGTGAGGGATCCGGAGGCACACACGCCACAACCCATCGCAATGAGGATCATGGTTCCAACAATCTCGCCGACGATAGGATTCATAACCCCTCATGCTGAACAGGTTACGCCTCGTCTGACAAGCTCCAATTCTGGGCGCATTACCCGTGATTGCCTTCCTCGGCCAGCTCTAGCGCCCAGCGGAGACTGCGTTTGACAGCGGCTGTCCATCCTTTGCGTCGCTTGGCGATTTCCTCGGTCTTTCCGGCGGGTAGGAACCGGTGGGCTTCTTTCCACAGGGCTCGTAGCTCATCTGTATCCTTCCAGACGCCCGTGGCGAGTCCGGCTAGGAAGGCGGCCCCGCGTGCGGTTGTTTCGGCGGTCGATGTTCGGACAATGTCGCAATCTAACAAATCACTTTGGATTTGCATCAACAGATCGGAATCTGACGCGCCCCCATCCACTCGTACTTCGGCTAGGGACAGTCCAGTGTCCGCTTTCATGGCCGTGATGAGATCATCTACTTGAAAGGCAATGGACTCCAACGCGGCCCGTGCTAGGTGTCCGGAGGAACTGCCGCGGGTCAATCCCGCAATGAGCCCCCGTGCATAGGGATCCCAGTGCGGGGCTCCTAATCCCGAGAAGGCTGGAGCTAGGTAGACTCCGCCGTTGTCTGACTCGGTCGCTGCAAGCGCATTCACGTCTTCGGCTTTCTCGATAAGCTTGAGGCCATCACGAAGCCACTGCACAACGGAGCCCGCAGCAAAGACAGAGCCTTCAAGAGCATACTGGCAGGGTGCGTCGCCCAACTTCCATGCAACTGTGGTGAGCAAACGATGTTTCGAAGGCACTGGCTTGTCGCCCGTCTGCATTAAGAGAAAGCAGCCGGTACCATAGGTGTTCTTGACCATGCCGGCATCGACGCAGAGTTGCCCAAATAGAGCGGCCTGCTGGTCGCCAGCCATGCCTGCGATGGGAATGGTATCCCCGAATAAAGTGGTTTTCCCGACGATTCCGCTATTCCCGACGATCTTGGGAAGCATCTCGCTAGGAATATCCAGCCACTCTAGCAGCGTGGTGTCCCACTCGAGTGTTCCAATATTCATCAGTAAAGTGCGACTAGCATTACTCACGTCAGTGACATGCACCTTTCCGTTCGTGAGTTTCCAGATGAGCCACGTCTCCATTGTTCCGAATAGCAACTCGCCCGCGCGGGCACGGTCTCGGGCGCCGTCCACTTCATCGAGTAACCACTTCAGCTTGGTTCCTGAAAAATAGGGATCCAATAGCAAACCAGTCCGTTCCGTTATCTTTGTTTCCCAGGCTTCCTTATTCGCGGCACAGAAGTCTGATGTGCGTCGGTCTTGCCAAACGATCGCTGGAGCAAGCGGCTCGCCCGTCTTGCGGTCCCAGACGACGACGGTTTCACGCTGATTGGTGATACCGATGCCGGCGATTGCTGATGTCGCAATGCCAGCGGCTTCGATGGCTTCTTTCGCTGCTCCCACCTGAGTCTCCCAGATTTCATTGGCGTCATGTTCGACCCAGCCGGGCTGCGGGAAGTGCTGGGTGAATTCGCTCTGCGCCATGCCGGCGATTTCACCTTGGGCGTCGAAGACGATGGCACGCGAACTTGTCGTGCCCTGGTCGAGTGCTAGAAGGAACTTCATGTCGGGAGCATAGAGGGGCGTCTGCGTTCTGAGCCAGTCCAATATGCAGAAGCGTTTGACGGAATGCACCTTGTCAGTCTCGATAAGGGCAATAAAGACTCACTCGACGCATTATTGGGGCAAACAGGGCCCGCGTCGTGTCATGTAGATGACGTGGCTTGTCGCCTCTGTCCTGCCGCTAGTCGGCATTCTTACCCACTGCAGGGTTAGTTAGCTCAGTTCATCTATTGTAGATCTCATTCGAACCGTCGCCACCCTGCCCTCTCCCGAGAGCAGTTTTTTTATTGTTTCGCACCGGTGCCAACTTCACATTCAACACCTTCGCTTCTCTCCACGGTGCGGTCCTTTCCGCCTGCCGTGTGTTTTCTCTTCTTTGGCTCGGTCTTGAACAAGTTCGTGGCCTTTGTTGTGCCTTTCCTAACGCTTTATATGTTGGATAAGGGCTATCCAAAGTCCGAGATTGGCATGGTTATTGGGGCGTATGGTGTGGGGAACCTCATCTCTTCGGCTATTGGTGGACAACTCGCGTCTTCCTTTCGGAGAAGGAAGACGATCATACTTTCCATGGTGCTTGGTGCCTTTGAGATTCTACCGCTTTCCCAAGCAAATTCGTTTGGATCTCTCCTGATGCTGACTCTCCTAGTCGGGTTTTCTGGAAAAATGTATCGCCCGGCAGCGTCAGCTCTTTTTGGAACTGGTGCCGGATGAGCAGCGGGCAGCAGCCTTTGCGACGTGCCGTGTCGCGTTCAATGTTGGCTGGATATTCGGCCCTGCGACTACGGGATTGCTGGCTTCTCATTCTTGGTTTTGGCTCTTCGTCGGTGATGCCGCGACCTGTTTACTCTTTGCGGCGATAGCTTTGTTTGCCTTGCCAAAAGGGGTAAAAGGGACCGAGGCCACTCGCGGGTGGTTGAGGGCAATTGGCGTCATGCGAATGGACCGTGCTTACTTGCTGTTCTTGTTGACTCTGTTTGGGCCTGGGATGATTCTCATTCAGACTCATGTGAGCTTCAGTACCTACGTAGTCGAGGACCTTGGGTTTACTAAGAAAGTGTATGGCTACCTTCTCTCGATGAACGGTTTGATGGTCTTTCTGTTCGAATTGCCCATCACGAGTGTCACTCAGCGGTTTCCTATTCGTCGGGTCATGGCACTTGGGTTAGCCTTGTTAGGGATTGGGCTCGCCATGAGCGGACTGAGTGTCTCCTTGGTTATGTTAGCAATTGCGATGGCAACGATGATGCTGGGTGAGATGATCGCTTTTCTGTTAACAGGTAGCTTCATTTCCAAGCTGGCACCTCCGGACATGCGCGGTCGTTACATGGGTGGTAACGGCTGTGTGTGATCCATATCTATTATCTTTGGGCCAGCACTGGGTCTTATGCTTTATGGGCAGCATCCAGCCATCTTCTGGTGGAGCTGTGCCTTTGCGGGCTTCTTGTCTGGGGTGGTGAGGTTGTTGAGCAGAGGACACGAGCGTGTTCGATTACATTCGTAGACCTACTCGATGACAGCTCCTTCTAGTTTCTGATAGAACGAGATCTCGGCGGGCGAGGGATCTCGGATAAGTCCGAGGCTTTGAAACACTTGCTGGATTTCTTTCGGAGAGATCTTCTGGATATTGATCGTTGCAATGCCGTAGCCAACAAAGAGGCCAGTAGCAAGAGATCCGACGATTGCTATCATGATCCTAATTGTGGAATCCTGAAGAGCGCGGTCGTTTGCGTCAATCTTCAGATTTCATGAGTTTGTCAAAAAAAAGCTGTTTGCCTACCGGATGAGCTTGTATCGTCATCAAAGTCGCGCTTATGAAAACACCTCTTCTTGTGTTGCTAACCGCGAGCCTGGCCGCCTCCACGGCGTCGGCTCAGCTATTTGATAATCTCCAGAAGTTCGCTAATCGCATCACGGTTGGGGACCCACTTTCCGAGTCAGAAACTGGACGGGAAGGACCGAAAAGCATTTGTCTGGATGATTTGGATGCCGATGGGAAGCTCGACTTTGCCGTGAGTAATCTGGATGGTTCCGTTTCCATCGCGTTTGGGGCGGGTGGCTTGTTGTTCACTGAACCGCTCCATTTCGCGACGGGGGCGGCGACGTTGCGCGAGTTGATCTGTGCAGACTTTAATGGCGATGGCCTTCCTGACATCGTGACTGCGGCCCCAGTCGAGGGGGAAATTCATTTCCTTTGGAATGAAGGCGGACAACAGTTCACGCTGGGAACACCGATGAAGGCTTGGGAGATCACTCGAAACTTGGTTTCCGGTGACTTTAATGGAGACGGGCACTTGGACTTGGCGGCGGCAGGGCGGCAGCATGGATTGGCCGTCTATCATGGTGATAGCGACGGCGGGTTCGGTCAGCCGCTCATGTTAGGTGATGGTTTGCCGGAGTGGGGGTGGCGTTACAAGCCGGTCTACATGCTTCGGACGGTGAGACCTCCGTTACAGACGAAGGATTCACTGATCGTGGTCCATGCGTATGAGGTTGAGGGGCGCGTGGTGGTGGAATCTGAGGGGAAGCTGACAGTAGCCTCGACGCTGGACTTTGCGATGCAGCCGCATGATTTTGAAGTGGCTCCGCTAGCGAGTGCAATCGAGGCTGAGGTCGTCCCTGACATTATTGCGGCAGATAAAGGTGCTGGTGTGGTGCGTGTTTATCAATTGGATGCTCTGGCCTGGGCGAGGGGAGAGATTGTTCAGGGAGAAGCTGGACAGGCTATTCCTATTCCGGGAGCGCCTCGGGACCTTGAGATCGTAGATCTAGATGGGGATGGCTGGAATGATCTAGTCGTGGTTCTGCGTAACTTCAATCGCACGATCACTTTCAAGAACAATGAAGGGATACTCGTCGCCGTGACTGAGATGCCGGTGGGCGTGAGTCCTCGCCAAATGGCGTCGGGTCACCTCAACGATGATGAATTACCGGACTTTGTCATTATCAACCGCGAATCGATGGATGTGAGTGTGGCGTTGGCCTCGGATCTAGACGCGGGATTTGAATCTCTCGACCAAGTGTATCCAGTGGGTGGTGAGGTTACCGGTCTGGAACTGGTCGATCTCAATCAGGATGGCCGCGATGATATTGTCCAGGTGCATCGCTCTTCGGGTGATGTGAGTGTGCGTCTGTCAGGCGAAGGTGGGCGTTTGGGGAATCCACGCTTTTATCCGATGGGGGTTCTGCCAAGCGCAATCGAGCTGCGTGATCTGAATGGGGATGGTATCAAGGATGTCATGACGGCGAATTTGGGGCGGCGTGGTTATGCGCCGGGCTCTGTCACGGTGCGTTTGGCTCAGCCGAACGGGACTTTCGGTGCGGCTCAACATATTCCAACGGAGGATCAATCCAATATCTTTGCTGTAGAGGCTGCCGATTTCAATGGTGACGGGATCTCAGACTATGCCGTGGGCTACTTTGACTGCCGCGTAGGATTCTATGAGGGCAAGTCTGACGGCAGTTTCAAACTCACGCGGATTGATCGCTTCACTTATGAATCACGTGTCATGGTGACTGGTGATTGGAATCAGGATGGCTTCATTGATGTGGCCGGTGCTGGCTATGCGGGTGATGTGGTGGTGCATGTGAGCGATGGCAATCTCTTGGAGAAGACGGGCAAGCGTTATGACTATCCACCGGCCTCCCAGGGCAAGTTTGGAACGCGTGAGATCACAGCGTCTGACACGAACGGTGACGGGGATCTGGATTTGCTAGTAGGAAGTGGCAAGGGTGTTATGCTCTTGTTAGGTGGGGAAGGTGGTTCCTTTGTACCGCAGAAGGAGCCCTTGAAGGGAACCGATTTCCCCGCCTCAAGTTTGACGCAGGGCGACATGGATGGCGATGGGATCGATGATCTAGCAGTGTCTTGCCGCATCCTTTCGTGTGTCACCATTTTGAAGGGTGACTCTGAAGGCGCGTTTGATCCTGCCATTACGGTGGATGTTCCGGCTGGAGCGTTTATCCGATCTGGCGATGTAGATGGTGATGGTCTTACTGATTTGGTCGGTTCGGGCGATGCCTTGTGGATTGCCTTGAGCAGTCGTTCGCCCGAGGCCGGTGCGCCTTACACGGGTTCACCGAAGAGGCCGCCCATGCCGCAGGTGGTGATCAATGAAATCCTACCGAGCAATAACCGCTACCGCTTCGACGAATCGCGGTCTGAGACGCCGGACTGTGTGGAGATCTTCAATGGTTTGGATCGCGCGCTCGACATGAGGGACTGGAAGCTGCGCCGGATTGACAATGCAGATACCAAGGCTGAGAAGATCCAAGAGTACACGTTTGCGGGGGGCTTGATGGGGCCCAAGGATCGTCTAACGTTGTTCTGTAGCACTCGGGTAGAGCAGTCTCACCTGCACACGGGATTTAAGTTGCCTGCAGATGGGACGACTCTGGAACTACTTGATGCCGAGGGAAATCAGCTAGATCGCGTGACCTACCCGCCGATGGAGCAGAACATCTCGTTCGCTCGTTATCAGGATGGTGTGGATGCTTTCCGTCACAACATGTTTCCGGACATTGACTCGACGAATATCGATAATGGTGAGTTGGAGCCTTCGGTCTTCTTCAAGGGCGTTGATTTCTCTGAAATGAAGCCTAACCAATCGTTCCGCGTCACCGCACGGGCCAATGATGATGTGGGCGTCATCGCGCTCAGCATGGTGTGGAAATCACTGACGAATCCATTGCAAGAAACCCAGCGTGTGGTGCTCTATGATGATGGGCAGCACGGCGACGGCGAGGTGCTGGACGGCTTCTTTGCGGGGGAGTTCCCGGCAATGGCGGAAGGTGAGGAAGTGCAGTTTTATGTGGAAGCGACGGACCTTAATAACAAGAACACCTACCGACCACGTGATCCGATCTTTGCGGTGAACCGCCAACAGCTTGAAATGGTCTACACGTTTGGAACGAGCCAACCCCTTGCCGGACAGCTCAAGATTGTTGAGGTCGTCACGGATAACGAGACGATGACCTTTGACGATCTTGAAGATTGGAACATCACGCCAGACTACATCACTCTGCGGAATGATGGTGGTGCGGCGATTGACTTGCAGGGATTGACCGTGACCCAGAATTTTTTCAGTGACGGCCGAGATGATTACGTTTTGCCAGCGACGGGGATGTTAGAGCCGGGTGCAACGCAACGAATCTACTTTGCTGACAAGCTCTTGAACGGCCTGGCCGCCTCTTTCCCACTACGCAAGAAGGGGGACACGATCTATCTGACGCTTCCTGGAGAAATGGGCGCGCGGACCCTGGTGGATTGGGTTGGAACGCCAAGGTTGGCATCGGACGAAGCTGCGGTGCGATTGGCTGACGGTTCCTGGGGCCTGGGGACGCCGAGCGATTATTTGACAGGGTTAGATCCTTTGTGGTCTATCGGGAGGAGCCATGTTCGGGCCCGAGTGGCGCGCTATTCGGGACGAACTACGATCTTGGAAAGTAGTGATTCGTTGACTAGTGATAGTTGGGAAGCCGAGGTGATCTTGGATCCGACCAACCGTGACCTAGGCTGGTTTGATCCGTCCGTGAGACTTGAGACGATCTCAGTGCAGCGTGAGCAATCTGATCAACGCTTTTTCCGCCTGCGCTACGAGACGCCTGACCAGTAAGTCCGACTTCTTGGCAGATCCTACTTGCTTGAAGATGCGCGCTGGCGTTGGCTCCGCAGCATGCTACGCACGCTGAAACTGAGCCAGTTTCGTTGCTTTGATAGCCTCCGTTTGGAGGTTGGCCCAGGCTTGACGGCGTTTATCGGTGAGAATGCGCAGGGCAAGACCTCGATTCTCGAAGCGGTGTGCGTGTTGCTGCGTCTCCAGTCCCCGAGGACGACGTCTCTGAACGATCTGATCCGGTTTGATCAAACAGGTTTCGGCCTCTCTGGAACGTGGGGCGATCAGTCACTGGGGATGGTGAATGAAGTGAGACGACGACGGAAACTTTATCACGGCGAAAACTTGATCGATCGCAGTCGAGAGTATTTGGAGCACAGTGGGTTGGTGGTGTGGATGGGAAACGACGATCTCGGTTTGATCACTGGCAGTGGAAGTCGCCGTCGGCGCTATTTGGACTTTCAGGCCTCGCAGCTTTATCCTGATTATCGGGTGGCATTGCGCTCTTATGAGGTCGCCTTGCGTTCGCGAAATGAGTTGTTGAAAGAGATGCGGCCAGATTGGGCGCAGATCGATGCGTATACGAGTATCTTGTTAGCTCATGGGAACCAATTGACTCGGCAGCGGCAAGGGTTGGTGGACTCTTTGAATGAGCCTATTTGCGAAGCGCAGCAAGCGATCAGCGGATCTAGTGAGGTGCTCTCCATCGATTATTTGCCCGGGGCGGGAGAGGATTTCGCGGAGACGTTGTCCAGCATGCGAGATCGCGATCAACGTCGTGGCCAGACGAATGCTGGACCGCATCGGGATGAAGTGGGGGTTCTTATCAATGACCGACCCGCGAGTAAGTTCGCGTCAGAGGGGCAGCAGCGCACCATTGCGCTCGCGCTGAAGTTGGGGCAAATGGAACTTCTGCGTAAGCGAAGGGATCAGACTCCGATCCTTCTTGTAGACGATGTGTTTGGCGAGCTTGATCCGAAACGCCGCGACGCATTGATGCAGGCCCTCCCGAGGGAGAGTCAGAAGCTGGTGACGACGACCTCTCTAAAATGGCTGCCGAATGAAGAGGGGCTCCAGGCGGCCATCTTCGACGTGTCGGAGGGGAAGGCAAGGCCACGGGGACCGCTCTAGCTGTGCTGGAAGCTTGGCTGAAGGTGATTTTTATGGGTGTTTGGGAGCTGGTAGTAGACCTGCTGACAACTCGCATTTTTTAGTTGCAGCCGAGTTGATTGCTCCTAGTTTCCAGGCCGCTATGGCTAGAGACGTTATTATACTAGAGTGCACAGAAGCACGGGCTGAAGGCAAACAGGCCTCCCAGTACGTGACGACGCGCAACAAGAAGAGCCTCAACACGCCTGGTCGCCTTGAGAAGGTAAAGTTTAACCACTTCCTCAAACGCCGCACCTTGCACCGCGAGCGCCGGTAGTTCGTCTCTCTCCTCGCCAAGCACTACTTTCCGCCAACATCATGGAACCAAAGAATAGGGAACGCCTCGCCAATCTCCGCCGCTCGAATCGCAAGATGCCGCGGCGCCGTTTGGACCTCACGCCAGCTCGTGTGTCCTTTAAAGATACGGACTTGCTGTCCAAATTTACCACAGAAACAGGTCGTATTCTTCCTCGCAGGATCACTGGGGTCTCTGCCAAGCTTCACCGCAAGATTACTCGCGAGATCAAGAGGGCTCGCGCGATCAATTTGCTCCCATAACTCGCCCGCTGAGCGGTACCTTCTGCGGGAGGTTCGTCCAAGCGGTCTTAAAAAAAGCCTGCCCTCACGGTCAGGCTTTTTTTATCGGGCCGCGCCAAGCTGCACTTCCCCTTTTAGGCTATTCTTCTCATGTCAAAGCTCGAAGATACCCAGAACCAACCCGATGAGCGGCGGGTCCCGATAAAAAGGGTTGGAATCCGTGATCTTAGTCATCCGATACTATTTACGGATGGCG
>Ga0213868_10002975_pt1 | contig 15974 bp, 14 predicted proteins | sample PICome_9_FD_160087 | JGI IMG/M metagenome (GOLD analysis project Ga0213868, IMG submission 160087) | Coastal seawater microbial communities near Pivers Island, North Carolina, United States - PICO127 | ecosystem: Environmental > Aquatic > Marine > Coastal | place: USA: North Carolina...
GGAAGAAGATACCGTCGCGCGGATGAAGTAGGTACCCCCTTTTGTATTACTGTAGATTTTGAAACGATTGAACAAGATGCGGGTGTGACCATACGTGATAGAGATACCACGGAGCAGATTAGGTTACCACTTGATGAAGTTATTCCTTATCTCAGCCAAAAAATTGATGGTTACTAAAATTCTATTATAAGATTAAGATATGATACTCTTTAAGGTGCTATTGTTGGACTGTTCCCAATATCCGTGACATGTATGCACTCTTTTTGTGCTCAAATACATGGTCCTTTATTTCCGATGGGTTTGTAGTTTTGAATTTAGGACTACAATGGTGAAGGAGTACCTGTCCAACCGTCTAGTAGACCTTTCCAAAACATAAATGTGTATAAACATCCCATAGTGGTCAGTATGGTGAACAGCAAGTTGAGTCCCCACCGTTCATGCGGTTCTAACATGTAGAGTCCTGTCCAAAGGTTGTATTTGTAGTACGCTTTCCGGATCCATCTCGTATTCCTTTGTAGAAGCCCATCTGATTCTATATCTACACACAAAGAATCCGTATTGGTTTTAGATAAAACCATGGTCTGCGTATAATCACTAACTCTCCAGCTAGACTACTTATTGTACAAGTACATGTGTCATGTGTGTGAGTTTTCCGTCGTTGCTTCTGAGATGGCCAAGAAAGTACATATTTTCAAAAAATTCTTTGCCCCCAGAGGCAAGGGGGGGGGTATCAGCTAAAATAATAGTTCGGCGACCGCTGGATTTCCCGCTTCGCGTGCTGGGACTGCATCTCATCATGAGTTCACGACTTGCACTCATGCGAGCAAGAAACTTAATTTTCATAATCGTTTTCGCAGCGATTAAAGCTGCTGTTACTGTCATCGACAACCCCCCCCCCTACTAGTAACTATCTGAAAAATACAACATTCGCGTACATACCTCCCACGTGCTGCGCCGATGAGGACGACTTGAATTATCACATCAAGCTCGAGAGTGGTAGAAACAAGCACTGCAACTGGATCAACAAAAATCCAGACAAGGCCAAATGACTTTAATGATTGGTTTGGCTCATTAGTTATTGTTAGTGATGCCTGTCCTCACGCGTGTAGTAAGTGTCCTCTGGAAGTTGCAACCGTGACAACCAGTACAACACCAACTACATCTCCCACTGTGCATCCAACTACATGGCCTTCATTTAGTATGGTACCAACAAATCAACCGACGAGACCGCCATCTCCGTTACCTTCGCCATTTCCAACAATGCGGCCATCGGACATTCCATCTCATTCTCCTTCTAGGAATCCGACCAATCGCCCATCGGCTTCAATTAAGCCATCACCAACACCAACACAGGCACCTTCTGAAAACCCTACATTGAGTGACAATCCAACTTCAAGTCCTACAGCAACCAAGATGCCGACAAATCACCCTACAAGGCCTCCATCTCCTATGCCTTCTCCCTTTCCGACATATACACCGTCTGAGTCACCAAGCTTGTCTTCACCACCAACTGATACATCGTCATCGCCATCGAGTTTGCCAAGTGCAGATCCATCAAGCTTGCCATCTAGTGTACCAAGTATGGGTCCTTCGTCATCGCCATCGAGTTTGCCAAGTGCATCGCTAAGTGCATATCCATCAAGCTTGCCATCTAGTGTACCAAGTATGAAACCAAGCTCGAAACCAAGTACGAGTCCATCGTCATCGCCATCGAGTTTGCCAAGTGCAGATCCATCAAGCTTGCCATCTAGTGTACCAAGTATGAAACCAAGCTCGAAACCAAGTACGAGTCCATCGTCATCGCCATCGAGTTTGCCAAGTGCAGATCCATCGAGCTTGCCATCTAGTGTACCAAGTATGAACCCAGGCTTGAAACCAAGTACGAGTCCATCGTCGTCGCCATCGAGTTTGCCAAGCGAAGTGCCTTCTTCTTTTTCGCAATGCGGTAGTGCACAAAGATGCGCTCTTTTTTCTTTTTATGATGGAATTACGAATGCCGATTCTAAACTTACCAATTGGCTTGATGGGAACGAATGTAATTGGACTGGAGTAACTTGTGTAGATAATGTTGTTACCCAGTTGAGCTTAAGTAAGCGAAATGCGTCTATGTCGTTCTATTTTTAAAAATAGTGTTTCATTGATTGTTCTCAGTTATTTTTCCCACTGAAAAGTTGGTCTAGGATTATCAGGAACGATTTCATCGGAAATTAGTTCTCTACAAAGCTTAACATCTCTTGTTTTGAGTAAGTACCTCTATGTATGATTACTTCTTAACGACCCCTTCCACATCTGATTGTAATCATTACTCATATGAAACGACGTCATTTAATAGAAACAAATAATTTGAACGGTACAATCCCTGATAGCGTCGGTACACTTCACGGGTTGACAGAAGTGGTCTTGCGTAAGTGAATTTCTTTTATTACGATTATTTAATTTTTCCGATGTCTCAACGCCAAACCCTATTTTCGATCAAAAGGTTCTAATCAGTTGTCAGGGACACTTCCTGCGAGTATTGGGTCTCTTTCAAACTTAGTAAAACTTACTTTGGGTAAGTGGTTTGTTCATCACCTAAATAAAATACAATTTGCTTTCATGGATATACTGATCAAACTTTCAATTTGCGTTACAGATGGCAACCACTTGACTGGGACAATACCCTCAACTTATGGGAATTTGAACAAGTTATATTATATGTATTTATGTGAGTATATAACGTCTTGAGTCTTGATTAATGTATTTCACTCGTTTCATAGCTTCTAAGTAATTTGAATTTTTCTTTGCAGATAACAATGACTTGGTGGGATCAGTGCCAAGTGAAGTATGTAATTTAAATGTGGCACAATTACATATTGACACAGCTGAGGTTACTCCTTGTCCATAGAGTTTGAGAATGATAACAAACATGACTTCAAACCTAAATGACCTTTTCGTGTAAATTTCGTAAGATAAATATCTATACTATCACAATAATGGCCACGTAATCATGCAGCATTTTTAAAAATCTAAATATCATTACTCCGCCACTCTTCCTTGATTTGTTATGATACCTAGATCTCGTAGCTTTGCAGTATTGAGGTATATGGATGAATGTTGATCATCGGGAACAAGCATATCTTCAACCACGCATAACACAACATCATGATTACCACAGTCTATCATTCCATGTTCTGTCATTTTCAGTTTAAGGTAGTAACTGCAGCCTGGAAGTAACTTGCTTTTTGATTTATCACAAGTGAACCATGTGAAACCCAATATTGAACATTCTTCTTCCTTATTGATATCTCGACCTGAATATCCACCCAAAGTTTTCACGATACTAGAATGTTCAGGAGCCAGTAACTGCAACATACCCTCTCCCGTCTTTGAAAAATTTTCATATGCAACAGTTCCTTTGAACAGACCAATGCACCAAATTCGTTTCGGCTGTATGCTCACTGGGCTGGCATACGTTAAAATATTCATACCAGTTTTGCCGGTTTCATCCACTGTCGAAAGAGAATAGGTGGGAACATCTAATAACGGAGGAACTGTTGTTGATTGCAAACTAGAAGTCCCATGTAAGAGCAAAAATGAAATCAAAATTCCTATCAAATTCATTATATTCTTGTCATATATCTAACAATGTCGTTACTGATACTTCAAACGAACTCATTCCCTTTTTTGTTGTAACCGCTTCCAGGTTGGGGTATCGAGGAAGCGTTGAAATCATTTTTTCAAAACCCTGGGCTTCCGTTTAGAATAAAATTAGCACTAGCCCTCACTCATCTCACTATTACACCATCTGATCCAAACGCATATAACAAAAACTTTCTTTCCAAAAGAAAGGTACTACTACTTACTTTATTCCAAAAGCATCATCAACAGAAGCCATGGTCGTTTGTATTCCTCCAACTTACGGAGAAAATCACTACAGTAGCAGCATTGCTTATGAAGAATCTCAGAATGTTCGCATTTCCACCACAGACAAGATTATCAAGCAATACCTGAGACCCAATTTTCATTGTTCCAACCGTCCAGCGAACTTGAACTTTGTATGTAAATATACAGTTCACCCAGCCTTGGCTTCTATGTGGCTTCAAGCGGAAGAGTGGCATCTTTTACCTTCTGATCATTGCGATGTAAGTCAAACATATTTCAACTATGTCTCATGAGGCGTGAAAAAACATAACTCTAACATACTCTACAACTTTTCGTACCACAGGTTTATGGATTTAATCTATGGAATCCTGCTTGGTTGGATGAATCAACTGACATGGTATTTAACGGAGACGAAGGCCGTAAGACTTGGCTGAAACAGCAAAAGAATAATGTTATTGATTACAGGGGTCACCCTTCTCCCATTGAATCTTGTGCAAATGACGGATGGGTTTGTTGTATGGCTTTCTCTGAGTTTGATTACCTGCTTATCTGTCTTGATGAGCGTAAGAAGGAATTCGGACATCTCCATCATATTAATACAAGAGCACAGAACGAATCGTATTGTTGCACCATGGAAGAATTTGTTCATTACCTCGCCAGCTTCGTAAAGGAAGGAAAAGATAGGAAGCGCGCTGAGATGTCAGGAAGGATTGCAAAGTCTAGACCACAAACAAGTTTGACTAGACCTCTCAAGATGATTCGTAGGGCATGTATTGACGCACTCACTCGATGAATGATTTTTTCTCTGAATACCAACGGTTTTGGCATGAAGCCAAGATTTTTTCATCAGAACCAAGAGCTATTAACCTTGATAAAAGTTATCATCAAAGAAGCCTTTATAAAAATCAAAATATTCTTTGTTCTAAACCAAATACTCTCTCTAGCTCTGCAAGACAGACAAATCGTTTGATGCCACCATGCTATTGTATAGTCCTTAGATAGTTTGCAAGAAAAATGATGGGCCTCAGTGGCCAGTGGGGTTGTATGGGCTGATGACAATGATTCAACGTCCAACGTCCTTGGATCCTCCAAGCTCCAAGCTCCAAGATCCTCCTATCCAAAAGATCCATGTTCTAATTGAAGGACCCAGACACAATCTTCAGTAAACCTTGAATCCACACCCACCCACATTTAAAAAATAACTTTGGACATTTCTAGTTATTGGAATCGCACTAAATGAGCTCACACGAAGGTAATAACTTCCACGGGAACCCTACAGAAGCACAACGAGTTGATTCCATTTCCGTAGAGGCCATGAGGCCGGAATGGCAAGGTAAGATTCTCCTTTCTTACTATCAATTTATTTATAAAAATAAGCAATATGGCTGATAATTCTCTGTATCACCAATGATTCGGATACTGAATGTAAATGACATATGTAAAAGACATCTTAGCCCGCATTCCAGGTGATGGTCTCAAAGGAGAAGGATTTCCTCGAAATGTTCTTGGGATAATTATGCAAAATTCTGATACGTTCGGACCCTTCTTAAACTACTGGGTTACCTGTAAACTAGAAATGGGGTTAACTGTCCGTGAGCAGGAAATCGTCATTCTACGCATGGGGGTCGTTTATAATAGTGATTATGTATGGAAGCATCATGTTAAGGTGGGTCGAGAATTTGGTATCGTGGATCAAGAAATGATTTCAATTCGCAAGGGGGACTACGAGGCGTTTGTGGATAGAGAGAAATCACTTTTGTGCTTGTGTGATGAGATCGTAAATCATCGTACTGTTCGCTTGGAGTTGTGGAATACTCATTCCAAAATCCTTTCCCCCAAGGATATTGTCGATCTTATCCACTTGACATCACAATATATGCTTTTTGCAGTGATGAATAATGCATTTCAAGTACAGGTTGAGCCCGCTCTTGATGCTTTACCAGGAGTACATGATAGTATTTCAGATGGATCCCCACACGAATCCCGTTGATAATCAAAAGACAATGAGGTGGTATCCAAAATGAATTTGTTGTTTTCATCATAATGCATACTATAGGACGTTACATATTACTGTACATTTTAGATTACTTCTTTTCTCATTTTGCCGTTTTCGTCGCTTCTTTCATCAAACTATCATGATAGTAATACTTGGTGACTAATGCTTTGAACTCTCTTTTTTCCTTCTTTTTATTTACCTGTGATCCTCGTGAGGCACTTGGAGCAGGTACTTCAAGCAACTTGGTAAGTATCACATCTTTCTTTGTATTTTCAATCTTTTCAATGTCCTCCACAGTGACAGCGGTGTCCGGACCCGACTCTCTCAGAGTCGGTTCTGGAACGTGCGGACTACGTTGGTCTTCACCTTGTTTTTCATGTACTGAGGTATTTTCACCATTTTGTACCGTTTTATTATTATCCTTTTGCATCGATGTCTTATTATCATTTTGCATCGATGAATTTTCACTTGTTTGCATCAAACGCTGTTGTTCTAACGCTTGAGCTTCAAAGAATCTGTTGTAAAAATTAGCATCACGTTCTTTCGCACTACAAAACGATCGCTTGGGGTCAAATACATTGTCTTTACATGCCCAAGTATCATCTCCACTATTACCGGGGGGCTCAACCCAAGGTGGCAGCATACGCCATTTTTCACACTCATCACATTGAACCCAGTTATCAATTTGAAGGATATCATCTAACTCACGAGATGTGAAATTACGCTGAGGTTGTTTTTTATCAATGACTCGAGCAGCTATTGCAGTTTTGTTCACGATTCGACTGTATACCTTTTGTTCCATAGAATCATCGGTCAAGAACCTGTATGCATATACAGGCTTCGTCTGACCGTAACGGTAACAGCGATATATTGCCTGAGAATCTACAGCAGGATTCCAAGAACTATCGAAGAGAACAACTCGATTCGCAGCAACAAGATTCGTTCCAACGCCTCCGGCCTTAACAGAAATTAAAAACAACTTCACATCATTAGAAGACGAACCAATCGTCTGTTCGGATTCAGACTTTGAGTTGAATCGTTTGATGAGTTTGTCTCTATCAGCTGAGCTAGTTGATCCATCCAAACGGATATAATCTACACCCGGTTTCCATCCTCCCCATGACCTACCAGGACTCAATTCATTAATGCTCGATACAGTCTTTTCCCAATACGGTAGCTGCAAGCAATCCTCAATAAAACTCAAAGTCCGAAGGCACTGGGAAAAGACAATAACCTTGTCTCCTGTAAAGAAATCTGAATCAGCGATTTCAACCGTATGATCAATAGTATGAAAACGAATTACTTACCAATCATTTCTGCATGGGCGAGAAGTTGCAAAAGAAGTACAACCTTGCCACCATGCTCTATTCTGTTGAATTCAAACTTCTTTGCTACATCGGCCCACCATTCAACATCTTTATCTTCTTCATTTTCCATCGATATATCCCCATCTTCTTCTGGTTGATTACTAATCGCCGCTTGCACGACATCCTCTTCCTCTGAATCGGTATCGTCGATCACTATGACCTCACAAGAGGTCTGACTCTCTTGACCAGTATCTTTAGTGACGTGTACACGCTGTTCAATTTTCGGATTTTCTCTAGCTGTGAAAACTTCTTTCTTATCACTCTCACTAGGTTTTATCTCCTTCTGAAAGGTCTTCAGTAGAACGCCCGGGTGATTGTTTACTGGGAAGAGTTTGGCAAAGTTCAATAGGAAATTATTGTTATTTCCACGAGCTCTGTATTTCTTAAAAGCTTGGTGCAGCATCGATTGGACTCGTGTTCTTCGAACATGTAAAACTACTTGCTTTATTGGAGGAAGATCATTCTCAAGAACAGAACTATCTAAACGATGCACAAAGCTGGATGTTGACTCCGTCAAATCTAGAACCAACTTTTCACCTTCTAATTGAACATCCACCGTAGCATCTGACCTTAAGCTTTCATCAAGTATTTTCATATATTTCTTTTCAAATTCTTGCTCTGATCCAATACAGCCTGGGCGTACCCAGTTTATAATGCGAAAATACTCCATTAGGTTATTCTGGAGAGGAGTTCCTGTCAACGCAATCTTTCGAGATGTCACGACTTTCGATAATGCCTTACTAATCAATGAAGATGAATTCTTCAACATTAAATGCGCTTCATCTAGGATTACAACATCCGGTTTTGATAATAGTAAATCTGTAAAGAAGCCATCTTTACTTACACTCGAAAGAGTGTCAAATGAAATAATCAATATACCACCATCCTTTTGCCACCGCCGAGCCACGTTGCGTCGACCGGATTGATTACCACTTGAATTGAAATCAAACAATCGAATCTTCGGGACATCAACTGTCCACTTACTGAATTCGTTACACCAATTCGCTAGAGTATTTACGGGGACAACTAGTAAAATCCTATTCAATCGTGCATTAAGATTGGATGTCAACACTGGATTAGTGAGGACTGTGTGAACAAGAGTGATAACCTGCAAAGACTTTCCTCTGTTTAGGTTCAATTGAGACATTGTAAGATGAATCCGAAAGTAATGTAGACTCGAACTAAATTGATACTTACAAACCCATGTTGTGCGCCAAAATGCAACCCGATTTCACTGCATTTTGCAGTTTCTTATCGCAACTTTGAGAACAATTAGAAATATCACCAAACACTTGATCCCACATAAATTTACATCCATCTATTTGGTGCGGTTTCAGTTTCTTAGCAAGAGACGATGCAACAGAAATAATTTTGTCACCAATCGTCCCGAAAACGCAAATGGAATCGTCAAAGTATTTCGTGTCGGATCCGTACACATTGGTCTTTTCTTGGCCTTCTTTGGTCTTTTCTTGGCCTTCTTTGGTTTTTTCTTGGCCTTCTTTTTTAGTAGATAGAAATAACGGTACAATTTTTCGTTTCTTCGATGGTTCCCTATTTACAACAACTCTTGCTGAGCTTGACCTTTTAGAGTTAAACTCCTGTTTAAGAGGATGTTTTGTTAAATTGGTCTTCTTTTGGTTCAATGGATATCTTCTTTTGGAGACTATCAGGGTGTTTGTGGAAGACATCTTTGTTCCAGTGACCGTACTTTTTCTATCTTTTATCTTGTCTCCTAGATCTGAATGATGTACTGCTTTAACACGAAGCTCTTTAAGATCCCAATCATCATTCCGAAGCGCCTTGTCACGAAAGTTCCGAATGACTGAGTAATCTCCTTTTTTCTGTGCTATACTTTCCAACTTTTCGATAGCCTCTTCAATCGTACATAGTTCATCAACTTTCCGCTCAGAAGGATCCAAATCTTCAAAGTCCCTATAGAGAGAGTCATGTCCTTTGTACCCATCAGCACCTTTGGCATACCCCTTTTGCATATTTTCTTCTTCATCTCTTCTATCTAATTCTTTGTCTGCGTCTTTCTTCCAATCCAAATCAACATCGTTGTCATCAAAATTACCGCTCGTTTGTCTATTTTTATAGAATAAAGAAAGCTCAACATCCTTTGCTTCTACGCAGCAAGACAGAAAATATAAAAAAATATTGGATGAGTTCAATGTATATATGTGTATGTATTGAATAAGAGCGAAGAAAAAACACTGAAAATACTGACCAAGCTCATCATGAATGATGCCAATGGCATCACTCACATTGGAGTACCGATCCTGGTTCAACTGAATAAAAAGTTTTATTTCTTCTTCCACTTCGTCATCATCCTGTAATTCCTCTTTTATTTCCTTCCGTAATAAATTCAAATTTTCGGTTTCAAGTCTCTCACTAATTTCTTCCAATTCATCTTCTAGCAAAGCAAGTTTATCTACTAACATTTGAACCTCTCTTTCATCACCATCTTGAGGTTTCGAAAGAACGTTGTTATCATCATTCGATGTATCTCCTCTTCTATCAGTATCCGATTCTAAAAGTAATCGTCGCAACCTTTGGATCAACGGCGTTGGAGAGCAAGCGGGACAACGCCAATACTCATCGTTTTCCATCAACCTTTGAATCATTGTTGTATCACTTTGTACTCCATGAGCTTTCTTGACACACCTAGCACAAAAGACTCGAGGACAATCATCACAAAGAAACAATTGATCATCTTGTTGATCTTCATCTGCACACCATGAACAAATTTCCATTTCCTGTTCATTTCTATCATCAGGTTGCATCATTCTTTGTGGTTGTTCCATCAATAGGAGTTTCGCTTCATCTTCGACCATGTATGCCTTGTCGGCACATAAGGAACACGATGTGACACTATATGAATCGAGAGTATTGAGAAAAATGATGATTGAGAACGATGATGATTGAGAACGATGATGGTGGAGGTTAGAAACACAGTACAAGGAGTACAATATACGTACCCAAGAAGAGGATGTTCACAAATCAAGTCACCATGGGTTGGATAAATTTTAGAATCACAACTCCAACAGTATTCTATACAAAGATCTTGCATATTGGATTCAATTTGTTCCATAGTTATTGAATCATCTTCCTTGTTCAAAACTGATGATGACGTTGTTGTTGTCGCTGCTGTTGTCGCTGATGATGACGTTGATGTTGTTGTTGATGATGATGTTGACGTTGACGTTGATGTTGTTGTGGTACTTGTAACATTTGTATTCTTTTCATGTTGTAATGGTTTCAATGTAGCACAAGACTTGGAAGGGTTACTACTAGTTTGTTTTGACGTAGTAGAAAAAGATGCCGATTTCACAGATCGAATGAGACCAATCCTTTGTGCAGTCGGACTGGATTTGCACTGCGTATGGTTTTCCGATGAATTAGCACTACTGGATGCCGACGAGGATGTCATTCGTTCGTTAATCGTTCGATTCACGTTTTGATCCTCAAGATCATTCATTCGATGAATTGGTCCTTTCAATAAAGGAGGAGAATTGCACTCATCGTTACTTGGATGACATTCTTCTTGTAATGGAACATGATTGCTATCGTCATCATCGCTATCATCATCGCTATCATCATCGTCATTCGTGTTGCTCCTATCGTCTTCCGAAGACGAGGAACATAAATCAATTACGGTTTTGTTCTGATCCTTTTGTTCATCTATCCGATTTTCAATCATGTTATATTTCAAATTATTCATCTTCAATCGAGAATCTTTGTCAGTCGAGTGAAAATTGGGTTTGATATGAGATACACACGAATGCACTCTCTCTCTCTCTCTTTCGACTGTGGACTGTGGTGGATGTTTTATGTTTTGGTAACCTAACTCGAGTGCTAACATTATCGATGCATTGTACAAATTCAAAAATGCCCTGGCTACCAACCTGTGGAGGATAACGTTGCCGAAGAGAGCTCCAGAGGTGACGTGACTGCGAGCATTGCTCCTTGTTACCGTCACTACCCTCTACCCTCTACCTCTACCCGCCCGTCACCGCGTTTTAGTACCCGTCTCTCTCCCACCCTCCCTCTCTCATATATATAAGGAAGTAGAGTTTGATACTTATTTAAGTAGTTCCTCTATCGACCATCTTAAGCTTCCAACAGTCAAACGATGGACACGGAAGCCCTTTCAAAATGGATCTCCTCACCTGCAGTGGCTGTACCCCTTGTATTGCTACTCGTATTCTTGTACTTGACTACACCACGCAAGGCCAAAAACAAGGATGCACCTCCTATGGTAAAAAGTAACATTCCTTTTATTGGAACTGTACTAGAGTTTGCAAAAAGTCCAGTTAAGATGGTTCGAAGATGTTATGATGATTATGGTCCTGTATTTACAGTTCCTGTAAGTGATTTTTGATTTCCAATGAATATGGTTCAATGTCTCATTCCTTGATTGGAAACAACTTTATTTGGTACTCACCCTTTCGTTCTCATTCTATTCATGTAATAGATGGGACCACAACGCATGACATTCCTCATTGGTGCAGAAGCACAAGAAGCATTCTGTAAGGCCAACGATGAAACTTTATCCCAAGACGAAGTTTACGGTTTTATGAAACCTGTGTTTGGACCTGGAGTTGTATACGACGCATCGAAGAAGCGTCGTCAAGTACAATTCTCTTCCATGGCCAATGGACTGCGTACGTCCCGTCTTAAGGCCTATGTTGAAAAGATTGAACAGGAAACTCGGGAATTTCTCAAGGATTGGGGCAATGAGGGAGAAATTGATTTATTCCATGCCTTGAGTGAACTCACCATTCTAACTGCATCACGATGCTTGCATGGAGATGATGTGAGGGAAAAATTGTTTCGAGAAGTGAGTGAGTTGTACCATGATTTGGATCATGGACTTACCCCCCTGACTGTGTTCTTCCCGAATGCCCCCACAGAGGCACATAGGAAACGCAACATTGCTAGGTTGAAGATGGTGGAGCTTTTCTCCAAGGTTATCAAGACACGACGTGAAGATCCAAATGGAAAGCATTCGGATGGGACAGATATTCTTTCTATATTCATGGATATGAAGTACAAGGATGGAACACCTGCGACGGAAGAACAGGTTACTGGATTGTTGATTGCACTCTTGTTTGCTGGACAACATACGTCTTGTATTACGTCTACATGGACATCCCTTTATCTAATGCATGATAAAAAACTCAAGAATAGAATCATGGCAGAGCAAAAGGAGATCTTTGGAGATGATTTGAAGGGTGATGTGGATTTTGATAAGTTGAACAATATGGCTCTTTTACACAACTCTATGAAAGAGGCATTGCGTCTTCGTCCACCTCTCATTCTTTTAATTCGTAAGGCTATGAAGAATCTTGCTGTTAAGGTGGCGGGGAAAACTTTCACTGTACCAAAGGGAGATATGGTGTTGATCAGTCCTGCAGTCGGTATGAGACTTTCTGAAATTTTCAAGGACCCAGAGAAATTTGACCCTGATCGGTTTGGACCTGGACGAGAAGAGCACAAGTTATCACCAGGTGCATATGTTGGATTCGGAGGAGGTATGCATTCTTGTATGGGTGAAAAGTTTGGTTATGTTCAGGTCAAGACTATATTAAGTGTGTTGTTTAGAGAATATGATCTTGAGATGGTATCGGATGTAATGCCTGACATTGATTACAAACAAATGGTTGTTGGGCCTAAAGGCAATTGCCATGTTCGATACAAGAAGAGGGCACAATAATACCACTGATCTAAAAAACGTAGTGTAATGGCAAGTATTATATGAAAAGACATTATATTTGTTTCAAGTCTTGTTTTCAGCAATAGTGTGTTCAACAAGGGCAATCAAAGTCTGCACAGTCGGCTTCAAAATCCACAAGACTATGAGCTTCGAAGAGAACACACACCACTGGTGCTTGATAAGTCCTCGGTGAGAATATTGTACCGTAGACTATTTAAAACTAGAAACAAACAAACAACAAAACTGAACTGAAGAAATTATCGAATATTCTTTTGATTTTTAAATACCATCATCTTCATCATTCATACCAGTGTCAACAATACTGTCCTGCGCGTAATACATATCAAGAATTTGATCACTTGTTGTTGCTTGATCGGGGCGTTTGTCATCTCTCAACCTTTCGAATCGAGGAAAGCGTAGGCCTATACCACGCCCGGCCTCACCAGTCTTATCTACTGCCCCTTTGTGAGTACTGGATTTAGATAAATCGGCAGCTTTCACTTCCCATACTTGGCATGCATCAAACCATACGTCACAATCAAGCGTTGAACAAACGTTGTATTGTGTACTTTTTTCTGGTATAATATGTTCATTGAGACCAGCAGATAGAGTCTTCAAATCTTCATCAGAAAAACCTGTCCCAATTTTGCATACACTTTGATATTCTTCGGAATCTACATCGTAACATGCCAGTAAATAAGCACCATATACCCCAGTACGCTTACCTCTTCCATGATACGCGCCAATAGGTACAAGATCGACAGAATCTCCCATTCCTTCGAGATAATCTTTCTTTAATTTCAACCAGTTCAAAGATCTATAGGATGGTTGATAAGTAGCATTCTCATCCAAAGTTTTCACCATCAATCCTTCACATTGAGACTTCACAGCAGTGTCCAAGAATTCTTCCAGCATGGTGGTATCACCATCTTCCTTGTGATCGAGAGATGTTGCAAACTGAAACTTTCCATCTACAACATTAAAATGCTTCTTTAGCAGATCTCTTCGTTCAGAGAGTGTTCTATCGAGAAGAGATTCTCCATTCAAATACATCAGATCGAATGCTTGAACAATGACCTTGACCTTAGCTTCTTCATCAGACGTTTCAGTCTTTTTACGCGTTGATAGAATTTGAAAAGGAACGAATTGTTTGGTTTCTCTGTTATACGCAACGACTTCGGTATCAAGGACAAAGCTGTCAACGCCAGATGCAACACATGCTTCCTTCACATACAACGGCACTTCAGGATATTTCTCAGACGTATCCAAAAGTGACCTCGAGAAGACTTTGGTTACTCCTTTCTTATCCATATGCACTTGAGCCCTCTCACCATCGTACTTAAATTCGCAGGTGAATCTTTTACCGTTTAATCTCTTCAAAACCTCTTGAATACTCTTTGTGGGTTTGGCTAACATAGGTTCTACAGGCATACCTGGACGAAGTGTGCACTCCTTATTCAGTTGAGACAGTGGTACGGTTACGAGTGCATCAACAAGAGCATCGAAGGAGGAAACTTCAGAGTAAGCCTTTTTGACAATATTAACTGCCGATTCCAATCTAGTTTCTAATGCAAGGGAGTTATTTTTGACGTTCTTTGCGTCTTGGGTCAAGTCTTGAATCTTATCGTCGTTTTCTTTAACTGGTCCAGAAAGCATTACCGAATGAGATAACGATGTAAGAACAGTCGACTGCGCTAAGCCAATTCTTAACTTTCCCTGAAGAGCTCTGATGATGTATTTAGATTCGGATTTTTCTTGCACTCGAACCAATAGGCCCTTGATTTTATTCGCCTTCCATTGCTGACTTTTGGATCCAGTTGTATTCGCAATTTCTCTTAGTACAGTCAATACTTCATGTGCTAAAAGTGGTTTGGGTTTGATACCGAATCCCAATGTGCTTTGTTTCCCTTTCGCTGTCATCGCAACGGTTCCCAAATCTCCATCGGCCTCATATTTTTTCTTAATCATGGCAGGATTGGTCCCACTAGCTTCTCCAATCGCCTTAATAAGAATTGAGTCGCCGATACCCAGTTCGACACATTCATAAGCAGCAGCAACAGAATTACTCGCCAGGTAGACCAAAGTAATTAAATCTTTCGGATATTTTAAGAGACAGAGCCGAAAAAGCTTTGTGAGTTTAGACTGAATCTCAAGTCTTGAGCTGATTGCCTCTATTTCAGATAATGTTTTGCATAAAATCGAGTATGGGACAGGTTTCCCATCTTTCCAGGTATCTGTGTCGTCTGTGTCATTGGTAAGCTGAGAATCTGATTTCATGGATGCAGCGGCAGTAGCTGCATTTGGCTTTGTATTAGTCTTTTTCAAAGATGCTTGTTTCAGATTCAGAGCGACAACTTTTTTGGTAGGTTTTGCAGTTTGTGTGATTTTTTTAAGATCCTTGACAGGAACATCATCTTCCTCGTCATCATTCATATCCTCGTCATCAGAGTTATCTTTGACACTGTCCTCTTCTTCAACATAATCTTCATCTTTATTATCTTCTTTTGATTTTATTTCCTTGATATTGATATCCTTCTCATAATCATCGTCCGAATCTGCAAATGCATCCACCTTTGCTCGTTTCGAACCTTCATGACTACTGGTAATAGTACTCGACGATACTTTGTTCTTTTTCGATCGAATTGGTTTCTTCAATACAATTTGATCCTCATCATCTGTATCCATTAAATCAGCACTCTTACTTTTCGTTTCTGTAGGCGTTTTCTCTGGAATGATGGATGCTTTGGAAATGACAGAATTGTTCTTGTTTTCATCTAAACCTAACATATCATGGGAGGAGTCATCTGTCTTTGTTCCATTCATTTCATTTTCTTTATTTTTCAAAGAGGAACTTGGAGATTGTTTCTTGGATACTGCAGATGCCCCAAAGAAGCTAGCTAGGGAAGATTGTTTTGACATTTGACTTCAATTGATTGGAGTCTCACTGGATGGAGAGAATTCAAATTGAGAGCTATCTTTGTGTGTGCACAAAATGAAACCATGTAGCTAAATCGATCTTGGCGCGGGGAGTGAA
>Ga0213868_10002976_pt1 | contig 15968 bp, 12 predicted proteins | sample PICome_9_FD_160087 | JGI IMG/M metagenome (GOLD analysis project Ga0213868, IMG submission 160087) | Coastal seawater microbial communities near Pivers Island, North Carolina, United States - PICO127 | ecosystem: Environmental > Aquatic > Marine > Coastal | place: USA: North Carolina...
CATGCCTTCTGACGATGTCTTAAGGTTTGATGGCCCCATGATAGGGAACAAGACTACGTGTCAGATACAGGGATACATCTTATTAATGGGACTGACGGGTGGAGGCTCATTGTATATGTGTTTATCATGGTATTTTGTGTGTCGAATGACGTTTAAGATGGACTCGGAAAAGATTCGGAAGAAAATTGAGCCTATTTTTTATATGTATTGTATATCATTGGCTCTTTTCTTACCAAGCTCTAATGTATACAGCGATATGATAAACACAGTCCCAAATGAGCAATTTTGTTTGATTGCTTCAGTTCACACAAATTGTACCTACACAGCCGATGGAATTCTTCAATCATGCGAGTTTTCGAACATTGACGCATCTACCTATGATGTGTTTAGACTATTACTTGGATTTAATCTTCTAATGATTGTCTTGGCCATGGTAGTTATAATTTGGAGTATTTCAAAGAATAATAAGAGCATAAAGCGCGCTCTGGAAGCGGAGGTGACTGATACGACAGGGCCAAATACTTCACAAGAGGAGAATGAGGAAGTCTCACTTTCCAAGTTACGATACTCACGTGTGGTAGTCATTCAGGCGCTCATGTATATCATGACCTACTTCCTTACATGGATATTTCAATTTCTTTCTAATCTTCTTGGGTTTGATCGAAATGTCCCTGATATCATAATGATTGGTAAAGCTATTCTTTTTCCAATGCAAGGATTATGGAACCTTATAATTTTTCTCTACGACAAGGCGTATTTGATTTATCAGAATGGTGAAGGGCAAGGAAGTCTATGGGACGCCATGACGTTAATACTATTAGACCCTGATGCTGCAACAGGTATCGTTCTCCCTACCTCATTGGTCCATCGAGACATGGATTCATTGGAAGACAGCCATCGTGTGAATGACATATCAAATCATGACTTTGAAATACCTAGTATCGGTTTTGATTCCTTTCGGCATGACATTGACGCAAGCCAAGCCTTTCACATTCGAAGACATGGGACACGACGTACTAGTGAATTAGATATAAGTCACTCGAGAGAAGAAATACATGATTCTATTGATTCACCTGTCGGTTTTGCAGGTTCTATGATTTCTACTAGTTTACCCTGAACTATGATGGATTTGTATATAAATATAAAATATTATGTATCCCATCTCCCGTTTCGATTCATTTGACTCCTCCAAAATGGCCCATTGACATGATTGTAAAAGAAATCTACTTATTACACCATTGCATTCGAGTGTTTTTCATTTTTTTCATTTTAAAATGGTTTTAATTTTTGAATGGCTTTTGCAAACCTATCTCTCTTTCTTAACTTTTCCTTGCTCGAAGATTCTTGTTGTTTGGTAGATGACTCAACAACATCAACAACAACGTTAACATCCGAACGACGAGCTGTTGCTACTTCTGGATCACTGATAACTGTATCTTCTACTTGTCCAATGTGTTTTAAAATCACATTTCTAGTCCATTCAAGATCTTGTTCTCTCGAAGCAGCGGGTTTTCCCTGTTGTTTCACAAACAATTCCGTCTTTCTTACAAACGATGATTGAGGTGACACGATAAATGCCTGAACGATACTAATGACCCAACACAGTAAGACGATGAATACCCTTGTCATTTTCTTTCTGGTATGTATTACTTAAAAAGTGAGTGAATTGATCTTTATTTTTTAATGAGTGGGTAGTCTCACTGATCAACTGATCAACTGATCAACTGATCAACTGATCAACTGACCACTCCACGTATCCAACAAGTGCAACACCAACCTTTCAAGGGAATGAATACACATGGTCAGTCTTGTATAAACGGGCACGAATGGAACAGAGAACTCTTTTTTTTAGATAAAAACATACCCCATCCCCCCCCATTTACGTTATTCTGTATGTACTACTCCGAACAACAACCAACAACCACTGTTCCTTTTTTATTTAGAGAGCTTAAAAGTAGTACTCAGATAAACATATGGAGTCGTCGCTACCATCACAATTTGAGAAAGAGGAGGATATCATTTGTATCCAATGTGTAAGTTGGTCAATGTCTTTCACATCTCTGTTTGTCATAGGGTATGGAAACTGAAATGGTTATTTTTATTTCTCTCTTTGATTCTCTTTTCCTTTAAAAAAAAAATGACAACAGCAACTTGAAAAACATTCGTTAGGTTCTGCACATAAATCCACAGGTGGAAAATGGAAATACATGTGTCAAATGCACGGGATAGATACTCAGGAAGATCATTTTTATCCCTTTCAGTTAGGTTTATTTCATCCATTTCAAGGTTTGGAAATACAAAGTCACGAATCCTACCATCATCACGATGTTTCCAACATGTCCAGTAAATTATTATTTATACCTTCTATTGTACCATGGAGCCGATCTAGTTCCAGATCGTCCTCCGTAACAAACGAAAAATGTCATTCCAATAGATTATCTACTCCAACAACTCTTGGAAATCAATCTGTTCATCCAAACAGTCTCATCCTAAATCATCCTAATGATAGTATTCCGATACCTATGAGATTATTGACACGACCTCAATCACCTTTTCCTCATCAGAGAATACGCAGTGCAGAAGTATCAAGAACAATGTTTTCTTGCACAAAGGACAAAAGTAACAATGACGACGGGGATAGTGATTCTGTTTCATTGTCAACAAGTAGTCACAATGGTATCAAGGTCGAACATGAAACCGTAACTATACTTCTCGATCAAATAACAGACATACATTTGATTGACTCTTTGAGCATAGCTATATATACAAAAATGGATAAATATATCATCACCACCGAGTCCGTGAATGGGCGAGACTTACTGACCGTATTCTTAAAGACTTTTCATAACAATGGTCCACAATTCTTTGGAACTGCATTGGAAGAATCAAATGATGTTTCACACAAATCATTAAGGAACTCAGTATCAAGAACGGAATCTTTGGATATGCAAAAATTTCAAGATTATACCATGGACAAAAGTATTGAAAATGAAACACAGATGGATAAGATATGTAGATGGAGTAAAAGACTTGTTTGTGATATGACAAACATTTGTTCTTGTGGAGAAGAGGAACAAGAAAACGAAGAGAAGTTTTCCATAGCGAAGGATTCCAACTGCAATATGAAACTTCACGATGATAACCAAACTGTATCCTCTGAAGCATTGGAATTAGATCTTGATGAATATGTTCATTCAGCTATTCAGTAGTAAAATATATTTATGTTGGTTTCAACATTCATGATAAGAATAGATTTCAGTATTATGTTTACATTTTCAAAAGCAAATAACATGAGAGCAATGGTAGTTTGTCAAAAAGGAACAAATGCACTGGGACCAATGGATTTGGCTGAGGAAATTAGGCGGGTCATATATACATTTGGTCAGGACCAACACAAAATGATCTTTGAAGAAACGATGCAATGGCATGAGATTCATCGCAAGTCTTAATTATGCAGAACGAAAAAAATGTTTAGTAGTTCATAAAACGATCATTCTCAAGTTTTTCGTCAGGAAAAGAAGCTTCACTGAATTAGACTGTGTACTCGTAGTCAAAGGAATCGCCACCAAGATTCTCACAACTGGCAACGACATTGGCATGGAACTCAGGCTGTGGAATAGACTTATCGCACGGATACTCGTCACATTTGATCTAAAATTTGACTCACAAAATCTAGATCTATCATGGTATACTCATATCCATCATTTGTTTCCTTAGAAATGATGCCATTTGATCAGCGTCACGAGTTTTCCAGCAATACATTCAGGGATGTTGGTGATGGTCATAAAGAAATGAGCCTTGACCATGTAATGCCCATTATTTGTCCCATAGTATTTCTTGAAGTTGATCTCTTCCTTCTGGACAGAGAGATACGATATTGGTTGTTTTTTGTGTGTCTTTGTTTACTTTGATTGAGACGCTCTACTGAACTAGATATGTGTCACTTAGGTCTCAAACGACTTTTTTTACCGTTTACCGTTGGCGTTACAAAAATGAGCGCCCGCGGATTTGTCCTTTTCTCCGAACACTCCGCAATATCAAATTATTTTTCGGAGTTAGTCTGCTCATAATTTTATTTTCGTTCACAGTACAAACAATGAAGTTTCTTTTTTTGCTAACATTCTTCCCGATGGTATCATCATTCTCACCATCAACTAACAGTCGTATCAAGATTATGCGTCAATCATCGACTTCGAGAGTCACGCTTTTCTCTGTGCCTCGCGTCAAAGCCGGCTTTGAAGAGAACCCCGAGAAAACTGTTCTCTTGGACGTGCGAGAAACTGATGAGTGGAATCAAGGGCATCTATCATTGGCTAATCATTCACCACTTTCTCAGTTGTCGTCAGGAGAATGGATAAATGAGATCACAGGGGAAGTTAATCAAGGATCATTGCCAGTAGATTGCTGCACCGGAGAAACTATTTGTAAAGATGCTAACATATTTATTCACTGCAAATTAGGTGGAAGGGCTAAGAAAGCAGCTGCTCTTCTCAACCAGATGGGTTATAAGTATGTTATTCCTTTGGAAGAGTCTTTTGATCAGCTTGTAGAAGCTGGTATCTGTGATGTTGTCGTCGATAGCAAATGAAGTCTGTCAACCACATGACACATGACCCATGACTCTGAAGTATTTTCTAAGCTAATATAATTGAAAGTCTTTATTTATAAAAAAATGATTCATTCCTTTAGTAAATCCACCACCCAATCATGGTAGCAAACAAGACAGACACGATTGGATGACTAATAAAGGATGAAGATGAAGACGTAGTGTCTACAGTAGAGTCCTGGGTGATTACGTAAACTCCGTCTGGAAATAATCCTTGGTAATATGACGCATACTGCTTTGAACTGCAATTCTGACTGATACACTTGGGGTAGTTATACAACATCCCTGATGCATCTGGCAGTTGAGCACCATCGACAATTTTGTAAAATACAAAAGTAAATTCCACAAACAATCCGTCGATGGACTTGCAAGCGTTCTCAATTTGATCATAGTTATCAGACGCAATCGACTTGGCGTTACAGGGGAATGTTGCACACTGTATATCCATTGGAGAAATCATTTCCGGCATAACAATATCCGAAGTGCCATTCAGGCACTGATTGAAATCGCTGCTGTCCTGAGCAAATATAAATATGCTATCTTTGTCAAAACGTTCATCACTTTGTCTCACACCTTGAAGAAAGGAAGCATAATGATTGGGGTCACACATAATACCAATGCAGTCAGGGGCATTGAAGACTTCAAAGTAAACTGGTTCTTCGAGCACTCGGTAAGCCATTTCATAATACATATCACGCCATTGTTGAGTAAATTTGTAAGTATACTCAACGAATTGGCCACCTAAGTCATGACACTGGGCCTTATATTCGGCTTGAAACGCAGGTTTGACCTCGGTAAAATTGCAAGGTGAAACTTCGCACTCGATTTCAAACGGCGAAATCCATTTCACGGATTCTTTGTTCCATAGTTCAACAGTTTTCAATTCACATTGCCTGGACACATCAAGAAGGCGAACCAGGGATTCACGTGACCCGGACATGTCAACATGTTGGGCACACCCCTCATGAATAGTTTCTGACAAAAGTAAAGTAAAGAAAGTAGTAAATTTAGATCTAATCCAGGACATAATCTAATTGAATCGGTAAGATTTCTTTGTGAGTAGATTTCATTTTACACAAAGAAAATGAGAAGCCTTTTAGTGTTCGCATTTTATGAATTTGTACGATTATTTTTTTTTTTAAAAAAAAAAAATTACTTAGTGTACCAAGAGAAAGACACCGACCATGGCAATTAACCAATGGAACGTTGCGTTTTGCAACGCAGAGGATGTTTCAGTGATGACACTGAGGTCAATACTGTCTTCGTAAGCCCAAAGCACTCCTTGGTAAAAAGAAGCAAATTGGGTACTATCACAGCTATTTCCAATACATTCAGGAAAGTTCCGAATCTCTCTCTCTTCACCTGGATTAGTTTCGGTCTTATTGTGTCTGTATTGAAATCTATAGTGCACAAACTGACCATCTTTGTCGTCACAATACTGTTTAATCAAGGTATAGTTGTTTTCATTCGCATTCTTAAAGTCGCATGGGGATTCAACGCATCCGATGCCTTCAAAATCTAATGCATAGACAAAATATGGTGCGTCTTCATTCCAGATATCATCAAATGTCTCTTTGATGCAATCTTTAGAAATATCAAGACGACGATGCTCAGAGATCGCATGTTGAACAAACTTTTGATGCCTTGTCAAATCATTCCTATGAATACCATGACTACCCGTGATATAAAGAAAAGCGAGAGCACAAATGCGAAACATAATGGGACGCTATTAACTAGTACAGAATACAGATGATTCGTGTGCTGTTTTAGATATGGTAAAAATGATGAACAATAGATAGGAATCAATCAACCGTATGTAATTCATTAGAATAGATACTTACTCTTTACGATAAGTGATCATAAAAGATCATTTTTGTGATGCGACCTATTGCACAAACTTGTTAAAAACGAGAAGCATATGCAGAATCGTTCTTATTTTTACATATGTGCCCCTTTTTCTTCCTGGGAAGACTCGAGAGTTTCAGAACATGTCAATGAATCTGGCTATAGTAGGGTTAGGGTAAAAAAGCTACTTACAGTAGTTAGTTATGTATGAATCACCTCAGAACAAACAATATTACTCTGTTGTAAAAGTAAATAATAATTTTCGCAAGATTACGCCAGATGACGTTGTAGTAGATTGCTTCAAATTGGAGGATACGTAACATCTTCTGGTGGTATATGGATATTGTCTTCGCTTTTAGTGTTGTTTCAAAACAGTTACTACCATGAATTCTACTTTGATTGAAGTAAAAGTATGAGCATGTTTTGGATCAAATTGATAGAGAATTTACAATTGTGGGACCATCGATCAACCGTCTTCAATTTGCTATGCCTCCCAACAAGAAGGGGATAATTCATCCGTAGTTTTTTTGTGTTTTGCTCTCTGTTCTCTGTTGCTGCTTTTCCCTTTTCACTAAAAGTAGCGTTTAGCGTTGTACGCCTTTCAGAAATCCAATAATAACAAAATAAACACTCTTTGATTCAAATTAAAAAGTCATAAAGAGAAGCTATCTTACTAAGCAAAGCAGTCAGAATGGTAGGAATGGCTCGAATCAACAGAAACACGTACTTACTAAATCGCAAACGGTCATCAAGAAGAAGAGGCGTGTTCGTTGCTCTGTTCAATCGTTGCTCTCTCAGCATGCTCGTTGCTGGAGTCTTATTGGGGTATTTGATTCTTCCTGTCATTACATCTAATTGGTTGAAGAGTGAGATGACTTCAAGACAGGAGGAGAAAGAACATCCAGAATGGAACCAACCAGCAGTAACCCAACCAGTTATGGTAAGCAGTAGTTACCAGACCCGACCTTCGAAAAAAGGAAGCGTACGAGTTCGAAAACAACCAAGTCATACAGATACTGTGAAATCTGAAAATATAACTAGCAATACGAAATCAAAAGGGCAACCACAGGATCTGGAAATGCCATCTGTGAAGGAATCCATTCATGATGAAGATGACGACGATGACCACGGTAACAAAGACATTCATAACACAGATCCTACTCTTAAATCAGCCTACAATGACGCATCAATCGCAAAAGGGAAACTCAACGAATCCAATGATAATGGGATACAAGCGCGTATTATTTCCAATCATCATATCAAATCAAACCAATCGTTACCTACAGCTACAACTCCTTATGTAATGCACACTACAAAGCTACCTGACGCACAAAGAATGAAAATTATGGTCACAGGTGGGGCCGGATTTGTTGGTAGTCACTTGGTAGATAAATTGATGATGCTAGGTCATGAAGTTATAGTTGTGGATAATTTCTTTACTGGACAAAAGAAAAATATCGAGCATTGGATGTCACATCCAAATTTTAGGTAAGTTGTGATGGTATCGCAGGCACTGAAATATGGATTGTTTTTTTTAATCCCTATCGTGCGATTTCTCTCTCCCTCTCTCTCTTTTGCTGTGATATATCTTACTTACATTCCAATCATTCATCATCACTTTGGTGCAGTCTCATTGTACATGATGTCACAGAGCCCATCACAATCGAAGTGGACCAAATTTATCATTTGGCATGCCCAGCTTCACCTCCACACTATCAATATAATCCTGTCAAAACAATAAAAACATCAACCATGGGAACGTTAAATATGCTAGGTCTTGCCAAACGCGTCAAAGCCCGTATGCTTTTAACATCTACATCTGAAGTTTACGGTGATCCAAAGGTCCACCCCCAACCAGAATCTTATTGGGGAAATGTCAATACTATTGGACCTAGATCGTGTTACGATGAAGGCAAACGCGTTGCGGAAACAATGATGATGAGTTACAAGAATCAAAACAGCGTTGATGTTCGGATAGCGCGTATCTTCAATACATTTGGACCAAGAATGCATCCTAACGACGGTCGAGTTGTAAGTAATTTTATCATTCAGGCTTTACAGGAGAAACCATTGACTATATATGGCAATGGAGAGCAGACGAGGAGCTTTCAATACATCGATGATTTGGTCGATGGATTATATGCCTTAATGAATGGAAACTATTCCATGCCTGTTAACCTTGGTAACCCAGATGAATACACCGTTCTCAAGTTCGCTGAGCATATCAAGGAGATTACCCAAAGTAAAAGTGAAATTATACATTTAGAAAAGAGCCAAGATGATCCTAGTCAAAGGAAACCTTCTATTGACGTTGCGAAGATGGAACTAGGCTGGGAGCCTAAAGTGTCTGTTGAAGATGGTCTGAAGAAGGCGATCGAGTACTTTCAAAGAGTTTTGAACGAGGCGGGTGAAATAATTCCAACTGGACCAGGAGCGTCGAAACCCAAAGTTGGTGTGGAGGTGTAAAAGTTACTTACTTAGATAATGTACTTACATTTGTTTGGCAGCTATTATTTCCTTTACTATTTCTGTTGAAACGGACCAGTCCCGCGTAAACGTCGCACTCACCGCTGGGTGATGTCTCGCAAAAAAATTGTACGAGCTATACCCTCTCTAGAGAGCCGCATACGATAGCGAGATATAAACCTCGATATAAACGATCAGCTGTCACGATCCCACATGAGCTATGTCGGTCCGAATGAAATCCTCCCCGGCATATTCAAATATGTAGATGAGGACAACAAGTGCTGGGGCACTGTACGGAAGCTAATTCGTCGCCGGTCCGATCTCATACTGACACGTAGCTCATTGAACTTGACTTTCTTGTCCTATTGTATCGCTCATGAAGCACCTCTTGATATTTTGTCATTGATAAATAAACAAGATCCTAGTCAAATACTGGACTTTGATGTCTATGGCGCTAATGCGTGTCACATTGCATGCATAAACAGTGCATCGCCCAAGATAATGAAGTGGATTATATCAAGAAATTCCGATCTAGTTTCTTTAACTGACGTGGACAAACGATTGCCCATTCATCACCTTGCCGAATCCATATGCCGAGATGAAATCCAAGCGAAACGAGCGATAAAAGTCATGAATGCCATGATAAAAGTGAATCCAGAGATATTGTTTTCAGGAGATGTCAACGAAAACACTGTAATAGATCAGCTCCAACTAGACATAATGCATTTCTCAAAGTATCAAGAGAAACATAAAACCAGGCTTCGAAACTTGGAACAAGTGTGTGCATTTCTTAGACAGAAATCCATTGAGGCTTGGTTGATACGAAAGAAAGCGTCGGAATGTTGCTGATCAAAACTGGACGTGCCTCTTCTTCTTGAGGAGTCAGGAAAACAAGCAAGTCTCGTCCTTGTTAAGTAGTAGGTCGTCGTTATGATCGATTAGTATACATCACGTGTTGTTTGTTCTCTCTCTGTTTCTTTTCATGATAACAGCTACCAGCATGAGAGAGAACACGTAGAAATATCCATACCATATGAATTGTATGAAGTCTTAGTTATATGTCCGTTAAAAATAGAAAGCCTTTGGTTATTATTTTAAAGCATGATTGTTATGGCTTTTATAATCGTCGTAATCGTACTATGGTTCCGGATTATGTACAACGTTCCTAGGTTCCAAAGACACAGTAGTACTTGGAATATCCACTTGGTAATCGTCCTCTATTTCACTGTCTCCTAGTGATTGTCCATCCAATTCAGCATCTATCAAATGTACATATTCGTAATCCTTGTATTCATCTACTGCGGGTTCTTGGTCTTGCGTCGTGTCGTCTTTTTGGCACGTTGGATCCACGCTCATCCAGATAGATGAAGGCATGTGAGATATGAAAGTCTCTTGCTCCATAGCATCAGGAGTAGTTATAGCCTCGACGTCGAATACATTATCTTGTTCTTGAATCATTGTTTCATTTACACGGATAGCTTTGGGAATTTCTCTCCCCTCAAAGAGAGCTTCTAATTCGTCCAAGAATTCAGGTACAAATACAGACCAATCGTTCCAAGCTGATAGCACGGCACGGACAGCATTCCGAAGTTTGTTCATCGTCATACGACCTTTGGTCCATTTCCTATTTTGACCAAGACTTTGAAATACCTCTTTTGCCATACTTTCGATGGATGTGCGGAACTGAAACGCGTTCTTCACGCCAGGTTGTTGTGAATTATACAAAACATCAGACAAAAGAAACAATCGGGCACACATTGTATCAATACTAGTACCTGCACGACTATCTAACAATGCCTCTTTGAGCAAAGATGAAACATGTACAGCTGCTGCACTTCGATCAAAACAAAATGACATGGCTTCACAAATGCTTTCTTTCGAACCAATCAAGTTATTAACAATGTCCTTCCATTGGGCCATATCTTGGTCAGTCAGTTCAAATCTACCATCACGTCCTATCTTATAGTCAATACGGTTTGATGTAGACTGTTTCACGTATCCTCGTTGATTGATGATACTACGATTGGTATTACTGTGATACTTTGTGAGAGCAATGTTGTTTTTCCCATTAGAAATATCTGTATGAATGCTATTGGATGTCGATGGCAAAGGTGGGGGTATCCAAAATGGACCTTGATGAAACATTTGAAAGGGTTCAGTACGCCATGTTTTACCATTTGGATGATCATGATGATGTGGAAGTGATGATGATTCTTGAGTAAATGCATATACCCTCCATCTGTAATATAGACATTCCTGTTGAAGGATATCTTGCCTTTGAGCCATTACAGGATCATCCTTCAAAAGCGTCTGAATCGTATTCCATGGGAATAGAAATGCATATTCTTTTATAGGATCCTCACAATCAGGATATTTATTTGTATCTGATGTAACATCTTGACGCAATCGATCTTCTAATACAGATCCATCTTGTGAAACATGGTATGCAATAGTGTCAATGAATTGACATCGCTTTGGATCAGATGGTTGTACGATGCGTATAGCAGTCTCTGCGTGTATTGTAGGATTGTATGGTATGGATGGCGTGGATGAGCTATTGTCATGGATCGAATCCACGACAGGAGTACTAGTAGTAATTGTAGAATCTGCCGTACTAGTTCCAATAGTGGCAAATGATTTCATAGAACCATTGACATCGATCGAACTGCTTGAAAGAATGGCATCATCCGTATGATGGACATCGTCCTTTGAAAGAATCGGTTGTGGTTTTCCCCAATTTAAATATATTCTTCTTCCAGTATTTCGTATATCAACATTGTCCAAATGATCCATCGCATTCTGTGCGGACTGCCTATCCATAAAACATACAAATCCAGTATGTGATGATTTATTTGAATTGTGAGGAGGGTGTACATTTGTAGAATGGAAATCATCGTGCAAGAAGGATGTTTTAGTTGTAGTTCTGGGCCACATAATTTTGACACTGTAGAGTGCACCGTATTGAGAAAAAACTTGATATAGATCTTCTTCTGTAATGAGTGGTGATAAATTTCCTACGAATATATTGGTAGTTGTTTGTTCTTCATGTGCATTGATACAATAGGAGCCTTTTGTTGTTGATTTAACTGCATCACGAAGAGAAGTCGATGGAGCTACAGCGGATGCGTGGTTCACCTTTCTCAAATCTTGCGAGTCCATTTCCAATTGTTGAATCAGAGCTTCCATTTTGGCAGCTCTCGATGAATTAGGATTTTGATAATGATGTCGTTTGGTACTACTACTACTAATGTTACTACTAGAAGTAGTAATGGCATTAGGAGTAATAGCACTAGTACTAGTACTACTAGCAGTAACATTCGTAGGAACAGATGTAGTACTGGTCACTCTTGTTGCATGACCAGCATCATTCTCCGTGTTCTTCTTCTTCTTCTTACTCTCTTGAGTATTATTATTATTATTGGTGTTGTGATGATGATTCTTATTACTAACTTGTCCTCCCTTGTTCTTATTAAACACATCGTCGTCCTCATCTTCTGAAGAAGATGACGAAGAAACATCCATTGCATTTCCTGTTCTATGTCTCATTGCAGATGAACAGCGCTTCTTTGGTTCTAAACGTGTCGTTTGAGGATGGATGGATGGATGGATGGATGGATGAAACATGTAACATGTAACATGGCATAAAAGAAGTAAGTAGTACGGGTTCTATCTTGGCGATATATCTCTAATATTTGTGATGGTTTTACGAGTACTATCTTGGAATATAATTGTGTACTTTTAGAAACACATACAACGTACAACATACACAGTCTCACATCTGACATCACATTATGTGTTGCACCATCACTGTCACTCCATATAATAATTAAAAGAGGTGATAATGTTATTCCTACAATTCCTATTTTCATCGTTATGGATCTCATGGGTGATGTTGGTGAAAAGTGTGAGTCCAAAACCAACTGCAGCCTTCACGTCTACTAGCTTCCATTGTTGTGCTACGAACAAACCTACATTCCTAGTCAAGGGTAGTCGTACTGCTATTACTGTTATTCATGATACTAATACTAATACTAATAGTAGGAGTCTCAATGCTTGTACGGGCCGTAGCACGAGTACTACTTTGTATTCGTCCAACAGTCTTTATTTCAACCAAGAAAATTTGAATCCCAAAACACTCATTGCCAAAGGAATGCAAGCTTTTCAACAAGGAAAGATACAAGAATCTATTCAATACTTTGATGAAGCAGATTCACTTGTACCAAATGAGAAACTATCACCATATCTATGGCAACGAGGTATTAGTCTATACTATGTCAATGCCTTTCAAGAGGCAAGTCATCAATTTCAATTGGATGTCAAAGTCAATCCTTTAGATGTTGAAGAAATTGTATGGGACATTGCCTCCCAAAATAGACTTTATTCGTCGTCATCTTCCTCCTCCACTTCACTTTCATCTCCTCGTTACTTATCGCTACCACCAGGAAAAATGGATCGAAGAAAAATAATGAATGTTATTTATTCTTTGTTTCGTAATGAAAATGGTGTAAAGGAACAAGATTTGATTTATGCAGGGAGCCATGGAAGGTGAGAAATGAACCAAAATGTGTGACATACTACTTAGTTTCTTTTGCCATTACCATACTATGTATTTCATTGGATAGAGAAAACATGTGTTTCTAATTGTCATGTACATTCTCACCCTTTATTTTTTAGCATTTCGGATGAATTCTACAGTCTCTTTTATCTTGGTTTATATTGTGAATCCATCGGTGAAACGTCTAAAGCATCGTATTACATGAGAGCAGCGACACAGACAGAGTATGCGACTGGTAGAGGAGCATCCGATTACATGACTTCTTGTGCTAGAGTACATTGTCAACTTCGACATTGGATTTGATGACCATGTTTGAGAATGCATCATCATTCTAAAATATCTATGAAAAGAGTAAACACAATATGAAATATTATGTATGCAACGATACTATATTCAAATCCCCAAATTTGGTTCAAATCTTATTCTTCCAACGATGAAAACGATTCAATTCCAGTATCCACATGTTTCATACCTCTAGTTTCTGATGGAAGAACAATAGAGGACAAATCCATTTCCAAATCATCAATGTTCAAATAATCACCACGTCGTCTTTTTCTGTGTATGTATCTTCTCCATAGTACTACTACTACTCCCAAGCATGTACTTAGAACCATAGCTACAGATTGAATTGTCCATGATGTCATAAACTGAGACGGATACACAATGATCCATTGTCCATCACTATTTTGTCTCAAGTTGGATCCATGAGATAGTACAACATCATCATCGATCGGAGAACCTTCATTCGATAGCGTATATTCCGATGGTGCAGGAATTTCATCAATCACACTCATATCATCCTCAGTCCGATTCAAAATATCATAACAGCTACCGAATACATGTTGTGACGGCTCATTTGGTTCAGGGAGAGTAGGTATCCATCCCTCACGAATACCACGTAAAAAGTCCCATTCTGCAAACATCCCTCCTTCCATTTTGATATTCCAAAAGAACCACCCAGCTGATTCTATCGGTGCATCCAATGCTTCATAAGATACTATTTGAGCTTGTACAAAATGTTTCAAAAATTCTCTTCGTTTTAAGGACAATTGTCTGTCAAATTTATCTGCAATTCCATTTTGTACAATGCTTTGCATCAAATATGGGACTTGATCACCTACAGATTGATCAAAACTCGCACTCCATTCTGCAAATATACGTTTCAGTCCCTTGGATGGTTTTCCATTGTCATAACAGCATTGTACGACATCCACATGATCTCGTTGGCACACAAGTGCAATGTGCTGTTTGGGTGACAATGCTCGTGTGTGTACCTCAAACGATTGATAGATGTGACTGTCCAAATATGTACCATTGTGTATCGTATCATCGGACCAAAACCCATCGTTCCATCTACCCGAGTCAAACATATCACCAATGTACACATGCGTCTGAGGACCAATATTCGTTCGAACTATATCTAATCCTTGATTGTAGAATGCTCGTACAATGTCCATGGAACAATCTGAAAATGGTTCATTGAGCAAACCAAAACCAGTAACAACATCCGTCATTCCATCTTGTTGTATTTGACGAGTGATATTGTGGAGTATATCAAGAGTTTGTAAGACGTGCGGTGGTAGAGATGACTGATGTTTGGATACATCATCGTCATCGTCATCGTCGTTTTCGTTATTATTGTTTTCATGGTTATTGCCATCGTGCACTCCATCCCAACCTTGACAAGTCATACTGGACTCCAAATGTCCCGAATTATCAAATCCATTTTGTGATCCAGGTGCTGTGTGTAAATCAGGCCATACTTGAATCCCTACCTGACGACACCACTGTATGAGCCTTGAAAAGTACACCCATGCTCCACCGGATACAAATGGTTCTTTTGTATCTGTACGATTGGTACTTCTATCAGGTTGTAATGTCCAATGTGGCAATGGTACACGAACATGAGTCACACCATGACGTTTCAAAGTCTCAATATCTTGAAAGGTAACAAAATTTTCATAATGAACATCTAAGTACCTTGCAGCAATGTGAGGCTGATCAAAGGACTGAGTTAAGGTCCATTCATCCACTGGTAAAGGATCCAGGGGAATGCATTCTGGAGAGTACAGTAGGGCATTGATTGGTGCATCAATTTGATGAGGGAAATATCGAAAGTCTCCTTGAACATCACATGAGGTCACAGTGAATAAATATGGCGTAATATAACGTTCCAAGACCAACCATCCTCCAATGTTAACTCCTCGTATGAATTCTTTGATTTGGGTATGTTGAGAAGTTTCGTCGTTTTGTGGTGGTTTTGACATGATGATTCTATTTGTTTTTTGTTTTTGCAACAGAGTTAAGATGAAGTTCGTTCTCAATTGGCATGTAATATAAAAGATTTAAGGAGAATGAATGAATCAATCAATCAATCAATCCTCGGAGTATCGCAAACAAGTGGTGACAATTCTTAGTGTTTGCGAACAACAACGGAATTGCGTCAAACTATGGAGGAAAAAATGAAACCACGTACTACTAAAAAAAAGGATTCTA
>Ga0213868_10002977_pt1 | contig 15964 bp, 19 predicted proteins | sample PICome_9_FD_160087 | JGI IMG/M metagenome (GOLD analysis project Ga0213868, IMG submission 160087) | Coastal seawater microbial communities near Pivers Island, North Carolina, United States - PICO127 | ecosystem: Environmental > Aquatic > Marine > Coastal | place: USA: North Carolina...
ATGTATGTCCCAGCGTCTTCCAATCCCTCTTTGTAAGCCCTCGCCCAGATCTCATATGATTCCTCCCCATTGGGGAACTCATCAGGTATGATATACCCAAGGTAGGAAGTCGGGCAGTTGTCACTCTCCTGATTGTTGAGTGCTGCCTGATACGCGAATTCTGCTAACTGGTTTTGTGTTACTGTTGCCATGCCGATAGTATACTACAGAAAAGAATTACGTGCAAGATCTTTTTGCATAAAAAACAAAAAAAACCCGCCAGCCTCCGAAGAGACTGACGGGCTGACACACACACCATTAAAAAACTGATTTGGCTAGCTGGTAAGCAGTCGCCACGCGACCCTTAACCTTTTCGATCCCGCCAACGTGCAGAGTGCGGAACTTGGTCTTGCCTCCATCGTCGAGGTCTTGAACCTCGCCTTGGATGTAGCGACGACCTGAGCCTTTGGCGTGACCAGTGTAGTCGATAGACTTGATCACGAACTGACGAACTCCGTCATTCTTAACAGAGGATTCGTCGGTGTTGAAGTAAGTCACCACGCGATTGGTGAGCTTAGTCTTGAGGTCTTCGTCACTGAGTCCATAGAGGGCGTGATCGAAGCGGGTAGTGGTAGTGGTAGTGGTGTTTTTCATAACGAGGCAATTATACTTTAGATTTGGGGTTGATGCAAGAACTATTTTGCTATTAAAGTGATTTTTTTTAGAGGTAAGAAGCGACAGAAACAAGGGCTTCAGCCTCTACTCTCTTGGCTGCGCGTTTGGCTGCGCGGATGTCGAGGAGGGCTTTAGCTGCTTGCTCGCGGGTGATAGCTTGGAACTTGTAGCGACTCCACTGGCTATTTTTTACAGAGATGTGGAGGTAAGTCATTCCCGTGCGGTAGACTGAGAGAATCAAGTGCTTGGTTCTGTAAGTGCGGAAGTTAGGTAATGTGGTGTTTTTCATCAGGGGTATTTTAAAGGTTTTGAGAGATCTTGTCGAGGATATTTCGGCGGTTTTCTGCTTTTATTTTTTGATCTTGCTCCCACTCCCGAAGCTCAAGGTTTCCAGCGATTACCATGAGCAGAGTGAGGCCAGAGAGGCAGAGAAAGGTTTTCATATTACTTAGAGGAGTTGATGAGCAGCTTGGCGATCTTGTTGCTTTTGGAAAGCATGATGCGAGTCTGCTTTACTGGCATAAACTGCATATCTTTGTCGAAGCGGTAAGAGAGGAGCTTGCGAGCTTGAGACTTAAGTTCTTTCTGGTATTTTTGTTGCTGTGTCATGTGAGAAGTATAGTTGAATTAGAGGCAGAGTCAACTCCTTTTTAAATCTTTTTTAATTTATTTTTTTTGGCAAAAAGCTTGACATGGGGTCAGATTATACTATGGGAAAAATCCTCGTAAGTCGTTGATACTCAGTCAGTTGCGGGGCGGGGCGGGGCGCTCCGCGCTAAGTCGTTGTCGCTCAGTGAGTTAGAGCGTTTTTTATTTAAATGTTTTTATTTATTTTTTTTACCCTAAAACGCTTGACACTCTCACCGTTCTGATTTAAAATGGTGGCATATTTCTGCGAGGGCTATGCCAGACCCACGATCACTCCTTATTTAACGTCTTGCGGATCGCTTAACCGTGTTTGTACTCACTTGACGAATCTTTTTTAGTCGCACCCATACTGAGCGAAACTTCCGAAAGCAAACTCCATGTCTGCGTCTATCTTATCACGAGGGATAATCATTTTCTTGCCATAGTCTGGGTTAGGAACTTTCTTACCATCAACCCTCATCTCTCTCCAAGGGTTAAGTTTAAAGTAGTTCTCTCCGTCAAACTCTAATTGCATAGAGCCAGTGGCCCAATCGTGAATTCTCTTTTCTTTTGCTTGTGGTGTTTCTTTAGTCATCTTATTTTTGTTTACTTGCCGTAGATCCAGCGAAGCTCACTGCTCCACTCCTTAACCATCTTTGCTTCGTGTCCGTTGGGATTTTTACAAGCGGCTCCGATCCATTTCCTGATCATGCGCTTGAGCTTTCGCTCCCTAAGCCATTCACCTAAGTGAATACCAATGGCGAAAGGGTAAGTGAGAATTAGAATGGCTTTGCCCTTGGTGTCTTGGTCTTTGAAGTTATGTAAGTTCATAGTGTTAGTGGTGGTGCGGATTAGAATCCCCATGCTTGATCTCTCTCTTGCTTGTGTGTATCAAGAGCCTTTTGAATTCTTTCTGCGACTTCTGGGTTATCGAATTTGAGTAAACCAGTGATGAAGCAAAGCTCGCTCCTCATCGCGTTTGCTGCGGTGCGCTCATTGTTGAATCTGTCGAAGTCGGTAGTGGTATCTGTCTCAGTCATGGGTGTAGTATAGCTTAGATTTTTATTCTGTGCAAGGGTTTTTTATTCTTTTTTTTTAGACATTATCAGAAGCCCAGTAAGCTTTTGCGTCGAAATCTACATACCAATCCTGTCTCGACATAGACTTGTAGCGATAGCCATAGGACTTGCCACCGCCTAAAGCCTTGCGCTGTTCAAGGTTCATAGCTATAGAACTTTCGGAAGGCCAGACATCGGTGACCTTGGTGAAGCCTTCGACCTCAAAGTCATCGTTGAATCTGACTGTGCGACCATCGTCCCAAGTTACGCTGCGGTAGTATTCTTTGTTTGCTGTCATGCGTGTATTCTACTTTATTTTTTTAAGTGGTGCAAGCTTTTTTTGCTATTAAATGAATTATTTTTCTTCAACGTATTCGATCACATCGTGGTGAAAATCTTCTGCATTGTGAACTCCAGCCTGTAAGGAGCCTTCATATTCTTTCCCTTGGTAAGAGAATTCGACATACCAATCGGCCCACTGATCAGGGCGAAGAGTATCAGCTATTTCAATGAATGTAAGGTTGGAGACTAAGGAAGTTTTGATTTCGTTCATGCGCGTAGTATAGCACAGATGCCTGACAATTAAAAGCTTTTTTTTGTATTATCTGACATTATTTTTAGGGGAGGGGTTTTCTTAAACCTTTTGACTTTTGTGCTTGACACACACAGCGCGGGGGGTGGTGAATGCTATAAAGAAGTTGATTTTGATATAAAAAGTGTCGGTGCGCCATATAATAAAATGAAACTACATGCTTTGGTGTGTAATAGATAAAAACAAATGGCAAAAGATAATAGCTTATTGTTGGGTCATATTGAATTGACAAAGAAACAAAAGGAATTCTATGACATCATGACTGATGACAAAACACGGATTGTGTTTTTGGGAGGGCCAGCGGGGACAGCGAAGACATTTTTATCAGTATATAGTGCTTTAGATTTATATAATTCGGATAAAAACTTAAAAATATTGTATTTGCGTAGTGTGGTGGAGAGTGCGGATAGGGGGATAGGTTTTCTGAAAGGTGATATGGATGATAAGTTTGGTCCATATATGGCTCCGCTTTTAGATAAGATTGATGAGTTATTAAATAAGCCAGAGAAAGAGCAATTAAAAAACAAAAGGGTACTGGAAGCAGAGCCGATTAACTTTTTGCGCGGATGTACTTGGAGAGAGAAAGTGGTTATTGTGGATGAGGCTCAGAATATGAGTGTGAGAGAATTGACTACTGTGCTTACAAGGATTGGTCGTGGGAGTAAGTTGTTTGTGTGTGGGGATAGTTTGCAGAGTGACATTAGGAATAGTGGTTTTGATAGGCTTAAGTCTTTATTTGAAGACGAGCAGAGTTCCAAAAAAGGAGTGTATAGTGTAGAATTTGGGAAAGAAGATGTGATAAGAGATAAAATTATTACATATCTTGTAGAAAAAATTGAATTATTAGCCCCAAATCAATAAAATTTCATATGAATAAAGTTTTCTGTTCTTCCTGCGGTCACAAAAACGTGTACGAGGTGACCAAACCCAAGTTTTGTTCGTCGTGTGGTACGACGATTGGAGCATCCGCTCCTGCAAAAGCTCGTAAAGAAGCTGTTGCTGAAATTGAATATGAGGAAGAAGGTTCTCGTTTCTTTGACTTGGACAAAATGAAAAAAGATATTGTAGCTGAAGCAAACACACAAAAAACAACTTTGACTGATTTGTGGAAGTCTGCGACCCCAGAAGACGCGAATAGGAGTAGGATGTCTAGACCAGCATCAAATCTACCTAATGGCGATGCTATGATTAAACAAAGTCAAGCTGATTGCGCTTCATCTAGAGTCCAAGACATTGATGGATAAGAGTTACGAAGACCTTATTCCAGAAATCGAAGAACTTTTAAGTAGGTATAGGGCCAAGTGGCAGCTTAACTCCATAGCTTGGTTGGATTATGATGATGTATCTCAAATAATCCGCACTCATATTTATAAAAAGTGGCATTTGTGGGACCAGAAGAGAGCATTTAAGCCTTGGGCTTCTATGTTGATTAGTAATCAGATAAAGAATCTGATAAGGAATCACTATGGGAACTTTGCTAAACCATGTTTGCGGTGTTCTTTTTATTTGGGTGGAGAGGAGTGTGGTTTTACTAAGAGTAAGGAGCAAGATGAAGAGTGTGATGACTTTGCTAAATGGAAGAATAAGAAACAAAATGCATTTAACTTAAAGATGCCAGTCTCCTTGGATTCTTTAATTTCGGTTAGGGATAGAGTAAATGAAGACGAGTTAGATTATGATAAGAAAGCAGCTAAGATACATCTTTTAGTTATGTCTGAGTTGAACGACAAGCATAAAGAAATATACAAGCTTTTGTTTATAGATCATGTGGATGAAGTAGAGGTCGCCAAGAAGTTTGGGTTTAAGCGAGACACAAGTAAAAGAAAAACACCTAGATACAAACAAATAAACAACCTGAAGAAAAAGTTTTATAACATAGCAGCAAAGCTAGTAAAAGAAGAGGATTTGTAATGATATATGATTTAACAGAGGAGCAGCAAGAGGAGATTCTTAAGCTGTTTAAAAAGAACCCAGATTTAATGTTTATAACCCGCAAAGTATTTGGAGATGATACTATTGATGGGAGGTCTAAGCAGGGCCGTGCAGTGAGGAAGTTCTTAGCAGAACAGGACAAAAAAGCAAATACATCTCTTGTCCCCAAAGTAGAACAAGTTCATCTTAACAAAGAACAGAAAGAGTTTTTGATGACTGACAATATTGAGGTTGGGATGAATGCTCTAGAGATTGCTCGACTCACTTTTAAAGACCGTGACGTTCAGCCTTTAAGTATTAAGCATAGAGTTATTGTCGATTTCTTAAAAACTTATAGGCCAGAGATTGTAGATGATAACGAGATTGTTACAAAAGAAAAATGGACTCCACCTAAATCTATAAACAGAGCAGTTGTCAAGATAAACAATTTCTGTGGCACTAGTCTAGAGGAACTAACCCTCCAAACAAAACAAAAGAAACTAGTAGAGCAATTAATTATTTATTTTAAAAGCCCTCGCTTCAACCATTTTATTAATCAGTATACTACTCTAGCTGACAGAGACTTATTCGAAAGTGAGTTTGTCCGTGCTGTTTGGGATAAGCCTGACCTCACTAACGACGAATTGAATCTATATGTGACCGTGTGTGCTAACTACGTGCGCCAGAAACACATCCAGATGCGTATTGACAAGCTTAATGCACTACTAGACGACCAAGACAACGAAAGAGACATTACATTGCGTCTGACGGAGATTATCAAAGCTACTAGTGAAGAGCTTAACCAGTGTGAGAAGCGTATTGAGTCATTGACAAAAGACTTGAATGGATCTAGAACTGCGAGGTTGAAAGCTAAAGGCGAAGAAAACGGATCTATCTTTGCTCTGGTTGAAGCCTTCCAAGAGCGTGAAGAACGTGACCGTATGATCATGATGGCCGAACTTCAGAATAAATTAATTGAAGAAGAGGCTGATAGGTTAGAGAATATGGATGACTACAAAGCACGAGTGCTTGGTATATCCAAAAAAGAATTATTATGAGCGAGTTTGTTTGCAGAGTGTGTGGTAAGTCCTTTGACAACCGCAGGAGTTTCCACGCCCATCTTAAAGCACATAGCACTTCTATTGGGGAGTATTATGTGGACTATTATGCTAGAAGAGATCTTTACACAAACGAATTGCTACAATTCAAAAACTACGATCAATATTTCTCAGAAGATTTCAACAATGTAGATAATTATTTATCTTGGTTAAAGACGACATCCCCTATCAAAGCCAAAAATCACTTAATCAAATATACTCGCAAAAGGTTTGAGAATAAGAATGTTAAGTTCACTCCACCAGACTTATACTACATGCTGGCCCAAATGCCTAATATTGATTACTACCGCAAAATGTGGACATCTTACTCTGAGTTCTCTGAAGATCTAGGTGTAGACTCTTGGTTTACCAAAAACTTACCAAAGAACTTTTGGGAGACAGATTGTCAAGATATGCAAATTTTTATAGATACTAGAGAACAAAAACCCCTCAACTTAGATAATAGTGTAAAGAACAAGTTAGACTTCGGTGATTATACTGCTGCTGGAGAATATTATTCAAAAACCTTTGTAGATAGAAAAGCTCAAGATGATTTTAGACAAACTTTCGGAAAAGATATCAAAAGATTCAGGCGCGAAATGGATCGTTGTGTCCAGTTTAATTCTTACATGTTCATTGTTGTCGAGTCATCTATTGAAAAAATCGAAGAAGACAACAAAGTATCGAAGTTTAAATCAAACTTAGGTTACTTGTGGCATAATGTCCGTAGTCTTATGGTAGACTACCCAGAAAACATACAGTTTGTTTTTGCTTACTCAAGAGCGGGGGCGAAGAAGATTATACCTAAGATATTATATCACGGGCAACGTTTGTGGCACGTTGACGTTCAATACCATTTAGAGAAAAAAGTTCATGGCATGGCAGAAAGGAAAACAGCGGTATCGAAATGATTATTCCGCAAACGAATTTAATTCATACTTAAAAACACTTGATGGCAACTTGCCAGACGAGGAAGCTAAGTATTTATTATATAAGTTCTTAAGAGCGAATATTGCATTTACCTCCGAATTATTTTTGGGGGTAAAGTTATTCCCATTTCAGGCTATGGCTATCAAGGGTATGATGGTATCGGACTATTCGATGTTCGTATTCTCCCGTGGTATGTCTAAGACTTTCTCTACAGCTATTTATGTGTTACTTGAATGTTTACTAAACCCTAGTGCAAATATAGGTGTTATTGCAGGTAGCTTTAGGCAATCAAAACAAATTTTCCAGAAGATGGAAGATATCCTTAGTAAGCCAGAGGCAAAGCTTGTAAAAGAATGCGGGGTTAAAATCACAAAAGGAACTGACCAGTGGACCTTGAAAATTGGTAATAGCCGCGCCATAGCTTTGCCGTTAGCTAACGGAGAACGGTTACGTGGATTTCGATTTAATAGGATAGTGTTAGATGAGTTCTTAACAATACCAGAAAAGATATTCAATGAAGTTATCATACCATTCCTTGGAGTTGTAGAGAATCCTATTGAAAGGGAGGAACTACATAAACTAGAATCCCGCCTTATCGACAAGGGCGAGCTGAAAGAGGAAGATAGGTATGTATGGCCGAATAATAAATTGATAATACTTTCATCTCCATCCTTCAAATTTGAGTATATGTTTAAGCTCTACAAGAAGTATGAGGGACTTATTCTTGGAGAATTTGATCAAAATAGAAATAATGATGATGATGATGATGAACAAGCTGCTGATGATGCTTATAGATTAATAATGCAGTTAAGTTATGATTGTGCTCCTACTAGGTTATATGATCAAAACTTACTCAAACAAGCGAAAGAAACTATGTCCGAAATGCAGTTCAAACGAGAGTTTGGTGCTCAATTTGTAGATGAGAGTGATGGTTACTTTAGATTGTCTAAAATGGCGGCTTGCACTATTGCTGATGGAGAATTTCCTGCTGTTGAAGTCGTAGGAAACCCAAGTGATGACTACTTACTTGCTTTTGACCCTAACTGGGCGGGTAACACAAGTGCTGACCACTTCGCTATGCACGTATTTAAGGTTCTGAGGGAAGAGCAGAAGGTTTGCCTTGTTCATAGTTATGCTTTGGCTGGAGTGTCCTTAAAAGACCATATGAAGTACTTTCTGTATCTTATAGAATCTTTTAACATTGTTGGGATATGCGGTGACTACAACGGAGGAGTTCAATTTATTAATTCTTGTAATGAAAGTGAGTTATTTAAGAAAGCTAAGGTTGATATAGGGGTTATAGAGGTAGACTTAGAAAAACCTGATCAATGGCATAATGATATTATGCAGTTTAAGAATCAATACAACCAAAAGGAAAGAAAATACTGTATCTTGAGAAAACCTACAGTTAACTGGATTAGAAGCGGTAATGAGATGTTGCAAGCAGCGATAGACCATAAAAGAATACTATTTGCTTCCAGAGCGGTAGACGATCACTTTGACCAGCAAAGGAAAAAGAACTTACCTATTGATGAGATAAAGTGGGATAATAAAATTACAGCTAGTTCCAAAGGGGCAAAAATGATTGACCTTCTTGATCAACAGAAAAGTAACATTGAACTTACAAAGTCAGAATGTGCTAACATTGAGGTCGCCACAAACCCCCAAGGTTCGCAGTCATTCAATCTGCCCCAAAACATCAGAAGACAAAAAGGACCGAACAGAGCGCGTAAAGACTCTTATTCTGCTTTGATTCTAGGCAATTGGTTTGCTAAGGTTTATTTTGATTCTTTGCATGTCCAGCCTGAGAAGAAACCTACTGCTACATTTATACCGTTTACTATTTGAAAAGTTATAAAGTAACTTTTATAACTTTAGTGTAACAATTATTAGCATGGCCAAACGCAAGTATACAAAGAGATCAGAATATTGGAGTAAGTTTAAAGATAGTACTCTTAATCACAATTTAGAAGATATAACAAAACAATCTTTGGCAGAAGAGTTTTCTCCAGAGTTAGTTGGAGAATCTTTATATGAAACCACTGCATCTCGCATTTCTGAACCAACAAAGCGTTCTGGTTCAAGAACTAACAGTGTTACCCAAAGCTATACTAAAAACAGGTTTAAAAATATCGACGATGGGCTTCTTCCATTTGATTACTCTCGTGACTCTGTAAATGTACGTGATGCTATTCAATTATGCCAAAAGGCTTACTTTAATGTTCCAGCATTTAGAAGCACCATTGACATGCTCTCTGACTTTGCTGACTCTGATTTATTTTTAGAGGGTGGATCTGCTAAAGCTAGAAACTTTGTGAATGCTTGGTTTAAAAGAATTAAAATTCATGATATCAAGTCACAATATTTCCGTGAATACTATCGTTCAGGAAATGTTTTTATGTATCGTGTAGACGGTAAGATTAAAACCGCTGATACTGGAAGGATTTTGGAAACTTACGGGGCTACTAAAAGTGTTCCTATTCCAATCAAGTATTTAATCATTAACCCAACTGATATTGCTACAAAGGGTTCTATTTCTTTTAATGACTTTCAGTATTTTAAAGTTCTCACTCCATATGAAATTTCTAGGCTTAAAGACCCTAAAACTGAGCATGAGATTGAGATGTATAACTCTTTACCAGAAGATGTTCAGGTAAGAATCCAAAACAACACTGCTACTACCACTGAGCGTTTGTATATCAAATTAGCTTCAGAACTACTACATGTTGTATTTGCTAAGAAGCAAGACTACGAACCACTTTCTGTCCCATATGCTTTCTCTGTCCTTGATGACATTAACAAAAAACTAGAGCTTAAGAAAATTGACCAAGCTATTTCTCGTTCTATTGAGAATGTTGTTTTGTTGGTTACTATGGGGGCAGAACCTGATAAGGGAGGCGTTAATCATAAAGCATTGGCCGCGATGCAGAATATTTTCAAGAATCAAAGTGTCGGGCGCGTTCTTGTATCTGACTATACTACAAAAGCTGACTTTGTTATCCCTGATCTTAGAAAAGTAATTGGCCCCGAAAAGTATGAGATTTTAAACCGCGATATCCAAGAGGGTCTTCAAAATGTTCTTCTTGGAGATAATAAGTATGCTGATGGTCAATTAAAGATGAAGATATTTATTCAGCGTTTAGAAGAATCTCGCCAGCAATTTATTCGTGATTTCTTACAACCAGAGATACGCCGTATTTGTAAAGATGCGGGTATGCGCTCTTGGCCAGAAGTTAAGTTTATTAAGACTGATACTCTTGATAATTCGGACATGACTAAGCTTGCTACTCGTATGATGGAACTTGGAGTTCTTACTCCCCAGCAAGGTATGGAGGTTATCAACACAGGTATCTTTCCTAAGTCTGAGAGTATGGAAGCTGCACAAGATGCATTTAAAGAGCAGAGAGAAGAAGGTTATTACATGCCACTTGTAAACAGTATTAACCTTTACCAAAACGAAGAAGATTCCGCTCCAGAAGCTAAACCAGAGGCTGCTCCTATTGCACCTTCTGGTGGTCGCCCTGTAGGAGTATCTAATTCTAACTTCTCTAAGAAACATATTGTTGAAGCCACTCAAATGGTTAGTGAATTTGAGCTTAGAGCTTATCGTGACTTTGCTCTTAAGTTTGGATTAGAAGAACTTGATGATGAAAGGAGAGATTTGGTTTCTCGCGCTTGTGAGTCGATTATTGTTTCTAAACCACGAGTGGAATGGGATGAAACCTTATCTAGTGTTGTAGACAATTTAGATAATCTTTCTAAACTGAATGTTGATCCAGAAGTATTGGATATGGGTTCTAAACATCAGCTTGATGACATGTCTGCTGCAATTTTATATCACTCAACTAAAATTTAAGTGTATAACATTTTATGGATTTAAAAGATTTTGAGGTAAGTAGTTTTGATTGCAACATTAAAGCTCTCAAAGAAGCTGACTACGAGAAATTTGGGGTATCAGAAGGATCTATTGCAGAAGCTGCTAAATCTTTACTGCCTGATGACTTTGATCCATCCGCAAATGTAGATGTATTACCTGTTGTATTTAATTTAGCCTTAGTCAACGAATTTAACAAAAACGGCGACGGTATAGATTCTAAAACCGCAGTAGAAGCTGTAAAAAGATTTATCAACAAGCCAATTAACATTGAACACAAGAAGCATAAGATCGTAGGCCACATGATCAATGCTTCTTTCTCTATGGAGGAATATGATTTTAAAGATAATGCTATTGAATCATATGCTGATAAAAAAGAACCATTTTATATCAACGCTGCTGGTTTAATTTATAAAAATATTTTTCCAGAGTTAGCGGAAGCTATTGAAACAGCCGCGAAAGAAGAGAATGAAGAATATCAGAGTATTGCTACTAGTTGGGAACTTGCATTTAAGAACTATAAAGTCGTCTATGGATCTAATAGATTGGACGAGTGTGAAGTCGCTGAAGGCTCAAAGAAGGAAGAGCTAAAGCAATATGTAAAAGGCTTCGGTGGTAAAGGTGTAGATAAAGATGGCAATCCAGTTCACAGGTTGATACATGGAGAAACTTATCCTTTAGGGGCTGCATTAACATATAAACCTGCTGCTAGAGTTAAAGGAGTTTATACATCAGAGCCACAAAAAAATGAAAAGCCTGTTGATAATTCTTTAGCAGAACAAGATAATATTAATATTAAAAATTCCCCAAACGATAAAAACACTGTAACAAACAACAAATTCGATATTTTTGATATGGATAAAGAACAATTCGAAACACTAATGACACAAGTTGCCGAAAGCGTAGCTTCTGTAGTCAAGAAGGACGATCAAGCCAGCTCTGTTGGTGAGATTATGCGTGATGCTCTTACTGAGCATTCCGAAAACTGGAAATCTAAAGTTCAACTTGAAGCCGAAGCTCGTGAGAAAGCAGAAGCAGATCTGACTGAAATGAAAGCTTCTTTTGATGCTGTTCAGACAGAACTCTCCGCTCTCAAATCTGAGATCGAAGCTCAAGCTGCTGTTGAGTTATTTAACTCTCGTATGAACTTTATCGACTCCACATACGAACTTACTGAAGCAGAGCTTAAGTTGGTCGTAGATGAGTTGAAGGTTGTTGAAGCTTCTGATGAGGCTTTTGATACCTTCAAAGAAAAACTTTCTATTCTTTTTGCAAGCAAGACCAAAGAGGCTCTTGCAGCTCAAGAAGAGGCAGTCAAAGCTAAAATCGAAGAGGCTATTGCTTCCAAGATGGCAGAAGAGGCTCCTGAGCAGCAGGAAGAAGTTAAGGCTAGCGAAGACGAGTTGGAAGTGGAAGAGGTCGAGGCCGCTCCCATCCCCAACAACAATGCTGAAGCCTCAGAACAAATTTCTTTGGTTGAAAAACTTAAGGAGAACTTCTCTGTAGAAGTTACAAAATAAAAACATTCTAACTAAATTATAATATTATGGCTAGTGAAATTACTAAACTATTGCCCTTCCGTCAATATGATGATAACGATGTTATCAACATGTTCGCTTTTGAGGGGACCGATAAGGCTGCTGGAACCATCGTAAAGGTTTCTGCTGCTAATCTTGACGATGATCTTGTAGATCTCGTAGACGGTGGATCTGCTTTCCTTACTTCTCAAGGAAATGCTTATTCTCCTCTTGCTGTTAACCCTCTTAAAATTGCTGCTGCTGGTTCTGGTGATGCTGCTCTTGGAATTATCACCCGTGACGTTCGCGACACTGATGAGAATGGAGAGAAGCTTCGCTTTTACCCTCAGAAGAAAGAAGAGCTTCAGTGCGTTCTCTCTGGAGAGTCTGTTCCTGTAGCTACTAAGGGTGTATTTACCTTTATGGAAGGAGCTTTCTCTGGCTCACTTGTTCCTGCTCCTAATACTGAGCTTGGAATTCGTGCTGGTGGTACGCTTGCAACTGCTGTTGCTGCTGACACTGTTGTCGGAAAAGTCCTTGCTACTGGAACTCGTGCTGCTGGTGATACCCATGCAGGAGAATACGCAATTGTTAGCATTAACTTCTAATTTACTCACAGATTATGAAAATTACTATTAAAAGAACTGAAGATCAGTTGGCCCTTGTTCGCGCAATGGGTTCGAATAATCGTGAAGAGGCTTACGAGGCTCAGGCTGCTGTTGCCGAACTTCTTGGACCAGTGGTCACTGAAGTTATTAACAACGCCGTTACTGTTGGAAATCTTTTCACCACTCTGACTTATCAGGCTGATGATAATCCTTCCCTTCCTCTTGATCTCTTCCACGATGTTACTGATGAAGATTATGTACAGGTTTACTCCCAGCAAGTTGCTGGTGGACTCCCTTACAACCAAGTCTTTCCAGCTCATAACGAGCTGAAGTTTAGCACTTACACCCTTGATAGCGCACTCGCTTTCGACCGTAAGTATGCTAAGAAGGCTCGCGTTGACGTTGTTTCCAAGACCTTCACTCGCATGGCTCAGGAAGTTATGCTCAAGCAGGAGCGCACTGCATTCAATGTGCTTGCTACCGCTCTTGTTGGTGGAGACAGCATTTCTGCTACCGCTGGTGATCATATCATCGCTGCTGCTGGTTCTAACCTTGTCCTTGATGATTTCAATAACCTTATCACCAAGTCCAAGCGTATCAATAGCTCGTTTGTTGGTGGAACTCCTGTTGGTGGTTCTAAGGTTGGTGTGACCGATCTTCTCGTTTCTCCTGAAGTTGTTGAAGATATTCGCGCTATGGCTTATAACCCTGTCAACACTCGTCAAGCTACTTCTGGAACTACTAGCATGGCTGCTCCTGAAGAGCTTCGCTCTCAGCTTTACAGTGCTGCTGGACTCCCAAGCTTCTATGGTATTAATATCATCGAAATTCTTGAAATGGGTAGTGGACAGCGTTTCAACAAGATCTTTGATGCTGTTAAGGGTAGCGTGAGCTTCACTGAAGGTTCTGAGCAGATCCTTATCGGTGTTGACCGTTCTCGTGACGCTCTGCTTCGTCCTGTCGTTCTTGATGAAGGTTCTACTGGTGAGCTTAACGTTCTTGTTGACGATCAGTTCTCTGTTCGTCAGAACAAGATTGGTTACTACGGTAAAGTCGAAGAGGGTCGCGTTTGCATCGACGACCGCGCTCTTTGCGGAATTATCCTGTAATCTACTGGATCAATTATTCAATATTAAGAGTCACCTCGAAAGGGGTGGCTCTTTTTTTTGATTTTTTTAGTGTAATCTATTATGATAAGTTATGTCCGATAAAAAAGAATTTCTAGAAGATTTCCAATTAGCTGACGGTAAAGACCGTACAGAAAAGGAAAATCAAATTAGTAAAGCAAAAGAACTCGAAAGCTTACTTGGTATTCAAGATATGAATCCATACAAGACTTTGAACAAGAGTATCTTCGCAGAGAACTTAGGATCAATGTCTATCTCTCAAATGACAGAGCTTGCACAAAGAGTGGGGATTTCAGGAATGGAGATGAGTTCAAAATCATCCTTAAAAAAGGCTTTGGAGAAGTCTTTCGACATATACCTGAGACAACATAATGTGTCTGTTGCTGGACCACCTACTCCAGTAACTGAAGATGTTAGTGACGAAGTTAAGAAGCTGTTTGAGTTGTAGAATTCCCTAAAGGCTGGTTTTGCTGTAAGATTATTTAATGAATGATCTTGGCTCACTAGCGACAAAAATAGTAAATTACGAGTTTTCAGAAGATAGGCAGAGATTCCCCGTCTCTTATGTTTCTGGTTGGCTTGAGACTAACATTGGTGAACTTAATGGTCTAACCAATGAAGAATTTTATGTTAATGATACTGGAGCAATAGAGATTGCTACTGGTTCTGGTTTGCTACCAATTGAAGAGAACATTCTCTCAACCCTGTATCAAATTCACTATTACGAGAAGGCAGCTAGAGATTCCCTGCGTGGTTTTACTTATGGAGGAGACACTGATTGGATTACTCTAAAAGAGGGTGATACAACCATCCAAAGACAAAACAAAAACTCTGTCGCTAAAACCTTCAGGGACTTAAAGGTAGATGCTACTGATCGCTTGAATGATTTAGTTGGACGTTACAATCAATACAAGTCTTCTCCACTGCAAGTATTTGGTCGAGACGGAATTGATCCTATTGACAGTATTGACTCTTATCAGCCCACAAGTTCCTACAGATCCTTTTAATGGCCTCATTAATTACATCGGCTCAAAAAGCTGCAATTCAAAGTGCTTTAAGCGAAGTCCATGATACTTTCGCTAGAGATATTTATGTTTACATTGAAAAGAAGGTTGCCACAAGACCCTCTAATTTAAACTATAACCCACTATATGGTAGGACTAAGGATGATTCTAAGTTGAGTTCACAAACTAAGTTAATCAAGCATACAGTGCAAGCTAGAGTAAACTATGCGCCAAATCAGGGTGAGTCAATAGTAGATGGTGGGGCGCAATTTAATTTAACTGCTTCTCATGGCAAAGTGAGAATCAAAGTTGATTCAGATGGTTACGAAAAAGTAAAGGATTCTACGAGAATTGAAATTGATGATGTTTTATTTACTGTAGATACTGATGCTAAAAATGTGGGACCATTCTCGACTCAATACTATACTGTATTCCTTAAACGAGAAAACTAATGTCTAAAGCGTTTATATCAGCAACAAAGTTTAAAGTAACTATAAATAAGGCCGCACTTCTAAACGAAGTGACTGCTGGTAGAAATGGTAAGATCACTGGGCGAGAAGTAAGAAGTTATGTTCTTCCTATTATTGAAAAAGCACAGCAATTATTAGTTAGAGATTTTTACAATCACCCTGTTACAAAAGAAATTCAAGCTGGTCCAAATGCTTCAAATAGTTCTGGCACTTTAGGTGGTTATGGAAACCTTTTTGCATTCATTGGATTTGATAGTGGTGATAACCCCACTCAAGGTATAGATGAAATTTTAAAACAAAAGCTTTCTGTTACAGTCAGGGCTATATCTAATGGTAGATTTAGGATATCTATTTTAAATGCTGCATCTAAAAGTGAGATTTTTAGCGTATCTCAAATACCTTGGGCTAGCGGTTCTAGTTGGGCAGAGGGTATCGAAAAAGGACTCTCTAATCTTGGTTCATTTTTATATAGAAATAGAGGTGTATCTAAATCTA
>Ga0213868_10002978_pt1 | contig 15962 bp, 10 predicted proteins | sample PICome_9_FD_160087 | JGI IMG/M metagenome (GOLD analysis project Ga0213868, IMG submission 160087) | Coastal seawater microbial communities near Pivers Island, North Carolina, United States - PICO127 | ecosystem: Environmental > Aquatic > Marine > Coastal | place: USA: North Carolina...
CTTCGCCGACGCTTTCGTTCGAGGCATTTTAGAGCTTCCTCTTTGTCTTCTTCTGATTTGAGGAATTTTCTCCACTTGAAAAGAAAAAAATGACTGAATTTTTCCCTAAGTGAGAGATATGTTCCGTCTTCTCTCTCGTCGTCTGAGTTTCGCCGTTGCTCGTACGAACAACAACGATTTCAGTATCGCTAGTGGTGGTCGTTTTTTACTCTCGTCGGAGCAAAGCGTTTTTACCACCGCCTGCGCCGCCGTTTCTTCTTCTTTCCTTTGGAGGAAGCGCTTTTCCACGGATGACCGTCGGAGGAGGACGACGACGACGACGAACGTAACGACGACTTTAAGTCGAAGAAGGGATCCAAAGAACAAGAACAACAACAACAGCCCGGCGAGTTCGTCGTTTTTCCAGCACGTGCAACTCAACCGAGAAATCGTGGCGTGCGTGACCTGCTCGGAGATTTTAAAGCACGTGGAAACGAACTCGGAGAAATACAACGGAGTGAACGTTTCCACCGCCTGGCACAGGCTGGCGAAAAAGCTCGGGAGAGAGGAACGGTCATCGGTGAGAGAGTTTAAGAGAGACGCGCGAGTGTTGTTACTGGAAGAGGCGACGGTGAGGTGCATGCAAGGTTTGTTTCGTGGGAACGAGGATGGCGACGTCACGAGTCGCGAAACCGCCGAGCGGCGGCACGAGCGGCGGCAATATAGTAGTCGAATGAAAGCGGAAGACGCGTTCGACGCGCAAAACGTTGGGAATATTTTATGGGCGTGCGCGACGATATTGTATACCCCGAGATTAGGGATATTGGATAAGTTTGCGGATATTATCGAGGGAAACGTGGATAAGTTGTACCCTCAGGCGTTGTCGAATTCGTTGTGGTCTTTCGCTCGGTTGAAAGAGTGGAATCTTTTGAGATGCAAAACAGTCGCGGAATTGTTGATGCAACAAGCTCTGAGGATGTTGCCGGAAGTGCTGGAAGACGTGAAAAAAGCCGGGGGGATGTTTGAAGCCAAAGACGTGCCTTTTGGTGGGTTTAGCACGCAAGCAATTGGGAATGCCATGTGGTCGTGCGGCACTCTCAGATGTCATCCGGGCGAGAAGATCATGGATGCGTATTTGAAGTTGACGACGGAGTACCACGAAAAGTTTAAAACGCAAGAGATTTCAAACATCGCGTGGGCGTCGGCGATGTTGCAGCATCACCCGGGAGATGCATTTCTGAGCGTCGTGAGCGAGACGTTGGCGAAGAGGCTGGAGGAGTGCGCCAGTCAGGCAGTATCGAACTCGTTGTTAGGATTGGCGACGTTTGGGTATAAAATGGACGAAGAGATGTTGAAAGCGTTAGGTGGGAAGAGGCACGCGAGACGATGTAATTCGCAGGATTTGTGCAATTCGATATGGGCGTTAGCTGCGGTAGACGCGTTCGAGGCGGAGGTATACGGGGACTTGTGGGCGAGAGTGAGTTCGATGCACCACGACGAGTTTGCGCCGGAAGGGTTGAACATGCTCTACCACGCGTGCGTGATGCATCAGGATCATTGGATGGATCAGCACGCTGTGGGAAATGATGATGTCGTCGACGAAGAGGTATTGGATGACGTGACCAATACGAGTAAAAAGAGGAAGTCCACGAATCAATCGACGACAACGACAAAAAGTACGAAAGCGAAAGGCTTTTCTTCTTCTTTGCACGGCATGGGTGTAAGAGAAGTTGCTCTGCAACGACACGATACGCCGATATGGTTAGACACGATCGCGAAAAAGAGTTACGATGATCAAACGATACACAGCGTTACTTTATCAGCCTTTCATAAACACGTTTCGACTCGAATTCGAGCCGGGTTTATAAAAAACGTTGCCGACGAATACCTCACCGAAGACGGCGTAATGTCCATCGACATTGCTTTGCTCGACCATAAAATCGCCATCGAGTGCGACGGCCCGTCGCATTTTGAAAAGAATATGGAAAAGTCGATGACGCACAAAACAATTATTCGAAACAGAGGATTAGAGCGACGCGGGTGGCGAGTAGTATCGATTCCTTATTTCGAATGGCAAGAGGCGAACGCCAACGAAACGCACAGGAAGTATTTAGAAGACAAACTAGCATCGGTTGGTGTCCAACGTGAGCAGGTTTTGACTCTATTTTGATGAAGTAGATAGGTAGAAAGCGGAGGTATAGAGTTGTTGTATAGTTATATTCGTATAGTGTAGAAGCAATGTGATCTAAACGTGTAAAAATATGTTATATATCTCCTCGTCGTCGTCTTTTGTCGTCGTCGATTATTTTTAGTCAATATGTTTTTCAATGTTGTTTGTACATGCCGTTGCGCGAATCTTCTTCGAACATCATCAATCTCCGTTTCTTCAACGGAATGTGTGAGTGAGTCAATACCGACGAAGTGGTGTTATTCGTGCCCGAGGAATTGTGATGTAAGACTTTCTTCTCCTCTTTCTTCACGCTGACGCCGTTTACAGTAGAGGGCTTGATTAAAGTGGTACCCTTCGCGGCGGGCGGCTTCTTGTCTTGCTTGTTCGTCATCAATTTCGGCGGTCGGTCGGACGTTTTCTTTTCCTTCTTGTTCGGGCTTCCCTTTCCTCGTCCCCCGGATTTTTTCTTCTCTTTCACAGGCTCGTTCTCTGCGTCTCCACCAGATGCGTCTTCTTCCTTAACGTCAAGCAACGGTTTCGTTGCGCCTGGGCGATTTCCTCGCGTGGTTTTCGCGTTCGCCTCGTACATTGCCGCCGCTTCGGCGAGTATTCTCTTCTGGTTTTGGATTATCGCTTCGCCTTCTTTCGCGTCTTTGATGCCGCCGCAGGCGAGACCGCCAAAACCGCAACACGCTCTGCATTTCTTGACTGGGAAATCGTCCAATATTTTCCACGATCGCGTGCCAGAAGGAGTGACTGGAAGCGAAGTGTCCTCAATCACGTCCACAATTATTCCGTCAACCATTTTCTTCTTTTTATTCTCGCCGCCTTTGCTCTCGGTAGTGCTTTCTTTCTTGTTCTTATCGCCATTTTTCAATTTCAAATTACCTTTATCTTCGTCTTCCCACTCTTCCAAGCAGTCTCTGTGTGCAATCGCGCCTCCACCGACGCAATTACACGCTTTCACCATCGACTCGATTTCGTCCGTGTGTTCGCATCCGCACACGCAGCACACGCACCGTCTCTTAGCGTTGACCAAGTTACTACTCTGTGAGTTTGGAGGGAGCACGAACTCTCTCTTAGAGTCAATACCGAGCGACTTTGCGACGAACGATTGCAATCCCCAATCGTCGTCCTCGATGATTTCACCGTTTTTAATCATCTCCTGCACGAGCGCTTCGTTTTCTTCCACTTTCTCCGCCGAGTTGTCGTTGAACGCGTCCTTCTTGTTCTTGTTCTTTTTCACATCCGCTTCCTCTTCGTAATCTAAAACCATCACTAAGTGTTTGGGGAAGCTCTTCACCGTTTTCTCTTTCACGCACGTCGAACACGCGTACCCTTCTGGAATCGCCTCTTCCGATTTCACCCCGCAACACTCGCCGTGTTCCCACGCGCCGCACGTCTCGCACGCCAACATAAATCCGTACTCTTCGTTATCCCCGCACGCACAATCGATAAAATCCTCTCCCATTTCCCCGGTATACGCGCACGGATGTTTCATAGCTCTCTTCCTAGACCCTCCAAGACCGGCTCGTCTCGGGTTCTTCGCGATGGGTTGATCGTGCAACCACTCGTTGAACGCTCTCGAGAACGAAAATTTCATCGCCCTTTCCTTCGCCTCGAGAACAGACGCGTCTTGCGAAGGGTCGTCTATTCGAAACGATCGAGTTTTGATCGGAGTCGTCGTCGTCGTCGTCGTGCTATCGCCGTTGTTAAAGTCGCTGCTAGATGTGCTCGGTTTATTCGCAAAATTCGCGTTGTTGCTATCGTCGTCCTTCTTGTTCTCTTCTTTCAAAGTCTTCTTCTTCGTGTTGCCTCCGTTGCTGCTCCCGTTCTTCTTCTTCGTCTTCGTCGTGAACGCCTCTTCCTCTTCCTTCTTAACAGTCGTCGACAGGTCTCTCCTTGCTTTGGCCACTATCGTCCAGTACTCGTTCCCGGTGGCAAAGTTTTTCCTCCTCAACAAGAACGCCAACCCTCGGCCGTCGTCTTCTTCGTCTTCGTCTTTAACGTCTTCTTCTCTCTCCTCTCGGCAGGCGTTCAGAAACAGACTCCTCCTCGTCGTAAACGTCTTCGTCTTTTCCTCCTCTTCCTTTGCATCCTCGAAGGAAGAGCTCCTTTTTTGCTCCGCGGTGATGATTCCAAAGAGCACGTCTCCGATCGCCGTCGTCGCTCGCGCATCGAGGAGGACGTTTTGCACCCTCTCGAGCGCGGCAAAACGCGTCGTATTCTCGATCCCCGCGACGGCATCGTCCTCGCTTTTGATTTCAATCGCGCGTCGAATGGTTATCGCTTTTTTCCTCCTCCTTTCGCTGTTGGTGTTGGTGTTGTTCTTCTTCTTCTGTTCGGGAGGAGAAGGGTTCGCATCGTCGTCGTTCCCTCGTTGGTGTTGTTCTCCCCCGTCGTTCGCTCTCGTCCCCGGGGAATTTTGATGAGAATGTTTCAACAACACCGGAGAAGAAGACGACGACGAGGAAGAAGCGAACGAGGAAGAACAGATCTCGAGCACGGCGTATCGCTTCTTCGTCGAGGAAGACGCGACGATCCTCGAACGCAGCATTAGTAGTAGAGTAGTATCACTCTGCTCTCTTTTTCTCGTTAGAATGGGGAACGAAAGAAAGAAAAAGCTGTTGTTGGTGTTTTGGTCTCTCGTTTTGGTCTCTCTCTCGGACGTCTCGCTCGCCTCTCCTTGAATAAAAGCTACTTATAGACAGATAGACGGAACGGAAAGAAAGAGAAAGCGAAAAAAAAAGCGAAAAAAACACCTTTGTTGTTTGATGCGAGAAAAGAGGCTTTTGAGAGGAGATGTGGACGACGAAATAGGCAGGTGAAGAGACCACGAATGGGCTCTTTTTTTCTTCACAACTCAAACTTTTAAACTCCTTGCGATGATGGTGAGCGCGTGAAAGAGACCGAGAGATCTTTTGAGAGACGACGACAAACGGGAGGCGTTTTTATGTCCGAGGAGGAGGAGGAGATGAGACGCGTCTGGGTCGAACGCGACGACGAGAAGCGCACAAAAAACGACCACGACGAAGCGTTTTTTTTACGATGATTTTGATTGTGTTTTCGCTGCTCTTGCTGCTGCGCTTGTCGTCGAGCGGCAGCTCGTCGTCGGCTTTTGAGGTTTTCAACCCCACTCTCGTCGCCGCTGCGGGAGGAAGCAGGCGTTTATTACTCCGCGACAATAACGAAAATAAAATTCGGTATATGGATGCAAGTTCCAGAGAAAGACAAGACCGATACGAGAGATGGATGATGAATAGAAAAAACAGGCAAAATGAAAAGAAGAAGAAGGAAGCCGAGGGCGACGGCCACGAGGACAAACGGAGGATGCGAGAGGATGAATCGAGATCTCGACAAATGATGTTACGACGAGAACGGCAGAGGAACCCGGGTTTTGAGAAACTCGAGTTGCAACGCCAAGCGCGGTCGCAGACGAGACTCGAACATATCAAAAGATGGCAAGACTTGCGGGAAAGCAGAAATTACGCGGTAGAACACGAAAACATGCAAGCGAGAAGAAGAAGGGAAGAGATGAGAAAGAGAAAAACGACGCGAAAAAAGACGACGAAAGAACTCGTGGCTGAGTGGGAACGAAGATATTCGATGGCAGAGAGAGGATGGGCGAGAGAGAGTAGAATGTTGCACACGAAATACGGGGATATGTATCGAGACAATTTAGGAGTGAATAGTAACACAGATAGCGAGAAACCGGTGATGTTCGTTCACATATCGAATTCAGGGGGTACGGCGGCGTGTAACTCGGTCTCTGGCGGCGGAGTGCGAACAACATTCGAAGGGAATTGTAACTTGATGTGTAACATGCCGTGGCATTGGTCGAGATACTATAAAGGACCCGGCGAGTGGACCGAAGAAGAAATGAAGACGTTAGATTCGTGCGACCAGAAGGATGAACACGTGCAAAACATGATGGTGGACGAACGCGATTGCGAAGCGATGGCGGAATACGCGAAAAAGTGGAAATTTCGCGTTCTATTCCGCGAGATGCTTTTAGCGGAAACGGGCCAGAAGGCGAATGATTTTACCATTTGTCCGCAATTTCGATACGTGATGTTTTTCAAAGATCCGTTGAAAAGATATAAATCCGAATTGAGCATTCGACACGGATTCGACGGCGTGAACGCGACGAAAAGATTTGTCGAAAAATCCTACGCCGGTGTGAATAAAGGTGAACGCGCGTGGTTCGGACCGAGCTTATTGAATTTTCGAGAAAATCTCGGTCACATCATGCCAGGTACTCCCGGTATCAACAATTTTGTCACGCGAACGTTGTTAGGTCCGGATGTTTACACGCTGCCGCCGAAGAAAATCACCGAAGAACATCTCAATCGCGCGCGAGCAATCCTCTCGAAGTTCGAAGCGGTGATACCTTTGGAAAAAGCGTTTGAGTCGTACACCTGGCGCATCTTCGCTTCGCTCTTCCCGGAAGTCGGCGAACGGCTTTTTTATAAAACCAAAGCGCAGCTTTGGTGCAAACACGCCAACGTGAAAAATGTCAAGCACAAAGATAACATCGCAGGCGACGAGAAATTGCACAAAATGATCGAAGAAATGAACACCATCGACACAAAACTGCACTCGGAAATCACCGCGAAGTACGAGAAGCAAATGGAGATGTTTTACGAGCAACACCCGTACGAAAACAAGAGACGCCTAAAAACGTTGCCGACGTGCGCGGAAGCGAGAACGCACTACCATAAGCCTTCTTCTTCGAGACCGGAAGCTCTCCATCGGACGAGTACTACGCACGCGAGACCGGCGTCGTTAAAAACGACAAAAACGACGGAAACGGTTTCCGATGATTCGGTAGAAAAGAGTGGGGGTAAAATCAGCATCTCTGGTCTCCTCGGATGAAGAAGAAAAGAGAGTTTTAGCATTAGAGTTGAACACAAACACACGGAACGACACAAAAAAGCACGAATATTACCCCCACGAATATTACTACTTGAGAAGAAGACAAATAAATGGGCAACTGCTTCTCCTCCTGTTTCCCAAAAGAAGATCCCGAAACGATCGCGCTCCGAGAGGAGAACGAGAGGAGAGAGTTGCAACAAGCGCGCGACAACGCCGCGCACGCGGCGGAGGCCAGAGAGAAGAAATTTTCGAACTCGAGCTTCGGGAAAGCGATTAAGAAATCGGAACTGAAAGCGAAAAGAGAAACGACACTGGGAGAAGGAGAGAAACGACGCGCGGAACAAAACGCGAAGGATTGGTTGAGTTAATTTTGTTCTTGTTGTTGCTGAGCTTTTTCTTCTCATTCGACGTATTTGACGAAGAGGAAAGCGTTGTGATTCAAAGCAACACGAGATTTTGCCTGTCGTGTTGAGATACGTTTCTTCTGTGAGTACAGGAGGTCGACGGAGTCGAACGACGACTCGAAAGAGTAAGAATACTAATGGGCGGACACGGAGGGTTGAACATTCTCCCGCAAAAGTCCTGGAACGTGTACGGTCGGAAACAACGCGAACGCGTTCGAAGAGACGAAGAGCAACTGGAACGAGAGCAAAGAGAAGAAGCGGCGCGAAAAGAGGAGGAGGAGAAAGAGAAGCGGTTGCGAGCGTTGCGAGGAGAGAAGGAAGAAGAAGAAGAAGAAGAAGAGAAGGAGAGTGGGCGAGAAGGACGCGTAGAGAGTGTGCACGAGAATAAACACGTGAACTTTTTCGAGGAGCACGAAAAAGCGCTGGCCTCATTGGAGAGGAAACAGAAAGCGAAGAAGAGCGAGGAGGACGAGGGGAATCGATTAGGCGGGAGCGGGACGCACTTGAGGCAACCGTGGTACGCGAAATCGGATGCTTCGTTTTACGACGACGAAGATGACGATGACGATGACGATGACGATGGTGGCAAAAAGCACCGCTCGTTGCCGAAAAGAATCCGAATGCAAAGAGAAGAAACAGAACGCTTGCGATTGGCGGATAAGGAACAACCGTTTGAAAATCGTCCGACGCTGACAAAAGTCATGCTCAGGGACGGATACGTGCCACCCTCGGAAAGAAGGAGAAGAGAGAAGAGGGAGAAGAAAAAGAAGAAAGATAAAAAGAAAAAGAAAAGGCGGCGTTCGTCTTCTTCTTCCTCCTTCTCCTCCTCGGATGATGAGACTAAAGAGGACGAACAAACGCGCGCGTTGAAAATTCAAAAAATGAGAGAGGAAAGGGCGAGACGCGAAATGAAGGAACGCGAACGTGCGAAGAGCGTGTTCACGAACGCGACGAAGAATCCATTCGCGTAATGCACATAGTAGAAAAATAGGAGAAAGAGTTACGCTTGTGCAAGTATCTAGGTACATTGTTACATATACACATAGCACTTTCAATATATTTACACTCAGAAGAATACCTCCTCCTTTTCTAAAACGTTCGATCGCATGACTTGCGAGCCGTACTCGAAATATTCCTCTCTCGTGTGACAGCTCTTGTAAAAATCCGGCATAGAAGCTACAACGGACCCACCAAACCACACCGCGTACCGTTGCATATCGTGCGTAAACACCTCCACGTCCACCGATTTCGCTTTCAATCTATTCCCGCTCTTTACTTCGCTTTCAGAAATCCGTTTATCGACGACTCGTTTCACGTCTCTCTTCACTCGTTTCCCGAATCCTTTAAACATGGTCGAGCCACCGCTGAGAACGATGTTTCCGTACAGTTTCCGTCGGCTATCGATTGGACACTCTTGGATGGCGTTGTCGACTAATTCTGGCAACGAAAACTGCCCAAAACCGTTCTCTTTCTCGGCAATCATATCCGGTCGGAAAAACACTTCCGGCGCTAGAAATCTCTCGTACCCCACGTCCGCTTGCCACGGCAAATTCGTTTTCGCTCGCACGCCTTCCATTCGTATCACGTACTCCTTCGGGTTCCGCTCGTGCAATTCAAACTCTTTCGCGATATCTTTACTTACGTAGCAATACTTTTCTTTTACTTTTTGCGCCACTCTGCTAAACTCCTCCGCCGGAACGTTTTCCCCTCTTTCTCGCATCAACGTTTGCACGAATCTCGTTAAATCTCTCCCAGCTAACGGAACCGATTTGATCGCGCTGCTCACCACGTACCCATCGCAGACTGGTATGACATGTGTAACCCCATCACCAATATCTATCACCGTTCCAGTTAATCCGTCGTTTCTATCTTTCTTACTAGTATCATTACCGCTATTCTCTTCGTCTCCGTTCCTATTCTTTTTACTCGAAGCCGCCGCCGCGGACGCATTCAACGCCACGCTCGCATTCAAGGCTAAAACCGCTTGCACGCCTATGTGCACTCCAGGCACGTTAAACGTCTCAAACATAATCTCCCCGATTCGTTCTCGATTCTCCGCTGGATTCAACGGCGGTTCCGTGAGTAAGAAAAAATGTTCCTCCGGCTCCACTCGCAACACGTTCAACAACGTCTTTTGCCAAAATTTCTCCATGGACGTCCAGTCGTTCACGATGCCGTTCGATATCGGCCACTTGATGGTTTTCGAGTTAATCTGCGCGAGCGCGTCCTCGCCGATGGAATAGTTTAAATCCTGCAAAGACTTCGACGCGTGATTGAGATGAGAGTAATACTCGTACGCTTTCTTCTTCTTCTTCTTAGAATTTCCGTTACCGGGGAAATTGGATTCATCCTTCTCTTCCTTTTCGCTTTGTGTTACAACGGACGAGGAGGAGGAGGACACCCCTCCACCAGAAACGGACACGCACGTTGGAACAACGAACGACGGCGCCGTGTTCGAGGCGAACCCGAGTTTGGTGTACCCGGTGCCGTTGTCGACGACGATCGCCGGGCGGTTGTGATGATGAGACATGGAGTATATATGTGGTGTTCCTCCTTCGACTAATGGAGAGAAAAATTGGAGAAAAATCGTTCATAAAAAGAACCGACGAGAGTTTGCGCGCGCGCGAATGCGCTTCACACGACCCGCATTTAGTAAAGAATACTGAGAAGAAGAAGAAGAGTACCCCAATAATGTATCGCAACGCGTCGCAAAAGTTCCAGCAACACCTCTCGAAGCTCCCGCACGCGATGCTGCCTCGGAAATTAGAAAACACGAACAAATGGCAAAAACCGGAGTTTTCCTTGCGGAAACTCGCCGAGTTGCGGAAAAAAGCGATCGAGTTACACGTCCCGTGGCCGGCGAAAGCGCACGACAAAGCTAGGAAACCGGAGAAGTTTCCTGCACTGAGACCGGTAAAAGGACACAAACGCTTGCGAGAAGAGCACGTGAAAATGCGAGAGATGAAACTCAAACGCGCCGAGGAACGACAAGAGGAAGTCATGCGAGAACACAAGCTCAGGAAACAAAAAAGAGCGAAAGGCGTCGATTTTATTCTCGACGAGATCTTCTTGACCAAGAAAGAGAAAACGATAAAGATGAGAACGATAGCGGATTCGCAAGTGATGAAAACGAATGCAACAACAGAGAGTAGCAGTAGCAATGCCAGTAAAAAGAAGAAAGAGTAAAGAGAGAGAAACGTTTTCCCTTCTTCTTCTTCTTCTACGCGCTCGCTTCTCGGACCGCGGAAACGGCGGGACTCCGAAGGAGGGGCGCATAAAACGCGCACTCTCGGGAAGCGTTGCGTTCGAAGAGTATCACCACCCAGAGTGAAAACGGTATCCGCCCGAGAATGAAACACCTTTTCGGGTGTGAAATGAGAAAAGTGATTGGAGCGTCCTCTCGCAAAGGAAAGAGGTACCTCTTTTAGGAGCGCTGCGGTTGTGTCGCAGAGTTAGTTTCGTAGAGTTGTTTTAGTGCGGAGTCGTTTTGACTTAAACCCTAACCCACAACACCCTTCGAAAGAAGAAGATTGGAAAAAACTCTCATCTCTCTTTAGTATTCTTTCGCGCAGCGATAAACAGAAGACCAAACGCACGGCGCGCTGCTTTGAGCTTCGAAAGAAGGGTTTTAAAGCGCGTTTTGTGTGTCGCTCGTTTTATTTTTCGATCGTCGCGTTGGTATTCTCTCATCGCAGAAACAGAAAGAGAGAAAGAGCTGATTGATTGGTTTCGAGAGGATGGTGATGCCGCGGGGAGGGATGGATGAACATTCGCGCCTGTTGGTGATCGATGAAAACGAGACGTCGTCTTCGTCGTTCGCGGAAGATTTTGAGTCGACGACGACTTCAAATCGTGAGCGTTCATCTTTTTATCCGTCTTTCATCAACGTCTCCGTGCTGAAATCGATCGCGATCGCGACCGTTTCCGTCGCCGCGTTCTCCCTCGCGCTTCTCAAAGCATCCTCCACCGCCTCTGTCGGGGAAAAGAACTCGCAAAGTTACAGCCTCTTGGGACTCTCAGATTTAGCGCACTTGGGCTCACACCGCCGCCGATCGACGTCGTTTTCGGACATCATCGAAACGAGAAACATGTTACTCCCGGAACAGAAAAGAATGCCGACGCATTTGACCACGTGGAGCGAACAGGAAGGGTGGAAATCGTGGACGATCGCGCAAAACGGGTACGCGGAGAACATCGACGATCGATCGACTGGAGCGCTGATGTTTTTAGACGCGATCATGCCGAGAGAGTTTGGAGATAGATTTACGAAAGGGAAAGACCCGTTCCATTTCGCGTGGGTGACGCAAGATTATCCGCAGGATAAGTGCGTCGGCGAGTTGAACGGGTGCCCGACGCTGCCGAGTAAGATGTTTTCGTTCGGGACGGTACCGAAGGATAAGTGGAAAGTGAGCGGGTTAGAGCAAGCTCCGACGTTGCCGTTTGCACCGTGCATTGCGCACGCGTACGATTCGAAGAAGTTTGAACAGTGCGAGTGGTTTTCCCAGGAGAAAGAGGATCCGGATTTGCCGATGTGCGCGAGCGGGAAGAGATTGGATATCGTCGAGCGCGGCGAAAACGGGGAGACTTTTGACGAGATTTTCGATAACTTGATCGATAAGGTGGTGTGGAGAGGTTCAGATTGGCACTATTTGGAGCAATACGCGGATATTGGGACCGTTGATGCGAATAGGTTTACGCAACACGCGGGTTTGTGCGAACCGGGAGTGGACGTGGATAAAATCAAAAGAGAGGTGTTCCGACAAGGCATTCCGGGCGATTTACAAGGCGAAGCGTGGAATTGCCCGCCGAGATTGAGAGCGGTTATTTTATCTGCGTTGGAGCCAGACAAATTTGACTGTAAGTTTAGCGCGAACAACATGAGGTCGCCGCAGTCGAATTGCTTAGAGAACAAGTTGCCAATGTTCGATCGCGAAAAGTTGTACGACAACTGCGATTTTGAGAAGTTCAAGTTCTTGTTGGACATTGGAGGCGGGGGTGGTACGTCGTGGTTATCCACGTTTAAGTTTCTGGCCATGCCGGGCGTGTTGTTTCACCACGAGACGGCGATGAGAGATTCATTTTACGACGACGTCAAGCCGTGGGTACATTACGTCCCGATCATGGAAGACATGTCCGATTTGAAGAAGCAATACATTTGGGCGATGAATAATCCGGACGAGATTAAAGCGATTTCTAAAAGAGCCACGCAGTACACGAAAGATGCCATCAAACCGAACGGGTTGAAGCAGCACGCGCAACACTTTGTGAAGGTGATGCAAAAATATATCGATTCATACTCGGTGGACCCGGAGGACAAGGATTTGACGACGCAAGAATTCGTCGCGAAGTACGGCGCGGGTGAAATTTCGGTATCTCCGTATACCGGTGTCGGGGACGTGTATGGATCGGAATAGTAGGATTATGTATGACTACATAAGAAGGAGAAGAAGAAGAAGAAGAAGAAGAAGAAGAAGAAGGAGAGATTTATTGTTATTATTATCATGAACAAAATTTTAGGCGAAGAGGGGGGTTGTCAATCCATGTATTCGATTATTATTATATGAGCTTTTACCTACACATGTGTATCTCTCAACAGTATTCCTACTGTTGTTGTTGTTGTTATCACTATTCTATTGTTATTACCTGGATTTATTTCGTCAAATCGATTGACCAGACTCCACCGCTGGACGTGCACATTTCCTGTAAAACTTTCGCCGCGTCGACGTTGATAATTTTCTCGCACGCTTTCAAAACCGAATCTTTCTTAATATTACCGCTCGTAGAAAGCATCAATTCACGAACGATCGCGCGTTTCGTTCGCGTTTCTTCCTTGGACGTGGCGTTGTTAATATTCATCACGCGATGAAAGCCAATAACGTGTCCTCCGATAACAATCATAGGTTCCGAGGAGATGAGACGCAACAACTCGGGCTCGCGAAGCGCGTGGTATCGGGATTTGCAACGCTTCAAAACGTCTCGGATGTCTGATACAGACGGTAACAATTCAAGTTTCTTCGAGGCGGCAGAAGTAGAACCAAAGCATGGTTTTAGTATCGTTTCGCACGCTCGCCTCGCTGCTTTCCTCGCGTTCTCGTCCACGTCGGGTACTTCCGGACCTTTCTCGAGATATTCAAAAGGCGAGAAGTCTTTCCCTCTCTCGAAAAATCCCAAGATGCGTTCCCATCTGTCCTTCTGTTGCGTGACGACGCCATCGTGTTTTCGCGAGAAGAGATCATCGCGGCTAGGGTAGAACTCAAACAATGTTCCTTGGTTTGCCGGTCCGCGAACTTCTGCGCCGAGTTCGCTCAACGCTTTCTGTCGCAAACTTTGTTCTTCCTTAGTCGCGTAGTGACCGTCGTTCACTGGAATTTTCTTCCCTCGGGAGAAGCTACAAAGGACTGAATCTCGGACGCGTTCGTAGTTCCGGTCGCCGAATGAGCGCAACGCGGAGTTGACAACCCACACGCCGTTTACTAACGACGCTTTCGCGGCCACGGCGGAGAGTAACTCCTTCTCTTTCGTATTTCTAGGCGCGAGCTTTTTGATGCCGGAAAACTTCATGAAGGAAGTTCCAGATCGCGCGAAGAGTTCATCCAAGCGTTCGTCGACCGTTTTGAGTTTCAACACGTCTCGTATTTGGAACTCTTCGTTCACGAAAATGTCGTCGAAATCGCCTGATTTGTCATTCATTAAGCGTTCCTCTTCGTTTTCGTTGTTGTTATCTATCTCGTCGACGTCCATTCTATCGTCGCCGTCGTTTTCCTCTGCGTCGTCTTCGTCGCTGTCGCTGTCTTCTTCCTCGTCGTTCTCTGAATCTGGTAAGTCTCTTCGAGCGTTACCTCGCTGCGGGCAGATGCTGTCTAAATACTCTTTCGCGCCGACCATTCTATCGCCGCACCAATCCGACGTTTTCTTCGAGAATAAGTCCTCGACGACTATTTTCGTATACTCGCTGGACTTATACGTCGGTTCTAATTCACTCCACGTCTCTTTTTCACGCTCGGAGTTTTGAAACTGGTAGGAATTTTTTCTCCGTTCTTGTTGCCTTTCTGTTTCGTTCGCTTTGATGGAAACGCTCACTGGAACAATTTTAGTAGCAGTAGTAGCCGCCGTCATCGCCCTCTGTCTTTCATTTTCCAACGCGTCTTGCTCCTCTTTCGCGATTCTTCTCTCTTCCTCTTGCACCGTCTCCGTCGCCTCCTCGTGGTTTTCCTTTTCTTGTTTGACTTTTTGTTGGTGTTGCTTTTGAAGCGCTCTCTCCCCGACGATGTGCGTAAACGAGGGACGCATCTGGTGCGTCACGTTCGCCGGCGTCAAAAACAACTCTCCTTTCTCGTTCATCCTGGCCACCAAAATCGATTTCTGACCCTCGTGTTTCTCCCACGACGTTCGTTGTTCCGAGCGCAAGACGACCGTCTCTTCTTCCTCCTCCTCTTCCTCCTCTTCTCCTCCTCTTCCTTTCCTCTGCGTTCGACCGCGGTTCCCGCCGCCCTTCTTCTTCGCGACGACGACGCCGTCGTCCGCGGTCGGCACTTTCATCTCCAACCATCCCGCGACTGGTTTATGCGAGATTCTTTTGCACCTCGCCGTCGCGTACGGTCGGTTTGGAGGTCTCAGCGGGTACGACACGATCGCTTGGTCGATCGTTTTTCTTCGCTTTTTATTGTTCTCTCTCTTGTCATCATCATCATCCTCATCTTCGTCGCCAACAAAATCGTCGTTCTCGGAAAGAAGACGAGGCGTAAAGTACACCGGAATCCTTCTCACGACCCTGCTTTTTCGAAACCAACGCGAAAGGAACGTCGAGAACGCGGAAGAAGAAGAAGAAGAAGAAGAAGGAGTCGCGCGTCAGCGAAAAGAAGTGAATAGAGAGAAAAAAGACAGTTGTGTGACGGCTGAAAGAAACTTTGAGATGTGATGCGAAGAGAAGAAAAATCATACACGTAAAATACTAAGAGAACAACACAACAAAACAAAAACAACGCACGGGTTCTTATTCTTTTCCACCGCGACAGTCGCGGTGGTCTTTTTTTGCCGCCGCGACTGTTGCTGTTGTTGTCGTTTCGACATGTTTGCGAGAGAGGATGAGAGATGAAAGTGAAGCGCCTCCAAGTCTCTTTTTTTTCGTACGTGCTTTTTTTTTGCACCCTTCAGTTTAGGGTCTTATTTAGGGTCTTAAACCCTAATCTTTGTCGAAACACCAGGGAAGCAAAATTGTGCGCGAGGGGCGGCACATATACATTCGAGAGAGACGAACGACTTTTGCGCGGCGATTATATTGACAAAACACACGCACGCGCACAAAACACACATAACCGAGCATCAACACTACTACTACTCTTTGAAGCGAGTAGTGTTTTTCGTCGTAGTATCACGCGTAAAGAGAAAAGAAGAGGAGAAAAGGAAAGGACATTTTTCCCGCGATATATATAGAAAAGAGAGGCCGCGGACGTACCCTCGAGAGAGCGAGAGAGAGAACATCAAATCATGAACACCGAGAACGCGCCTTTATTGGCGACGACGACGACGAGCGC
>Ga0213868_10002986_pt1 | contig 15935 bp, 17 predicted proteins | sample PICome_9_FD_160087 | JGI IMG/M metagenome (GOLD analysis project Ga0213868, IMG submission 160087) | Coastal seawater microbial communities near Pivers Island, North Carolina, United States - PICO127 | ecosystem: Environmental > Aquatic > Marine > Coastal | place: USA: North Carolina...
CTACTCCCATGCAGTAATGCGCGCAGCACCCTCGGTAGTTAATATCTACACTCGCAAAGTTACCAAGTCAGCTAAACATCCGCTGCTGGATGACCCCTATTTCAGACGCCTGTTTGATAAACCCCAGCAGCGTGTTCAATCCTCACTGGGCTCTGGCGTGATTATGCAGAGCGATGGTTTTATTCTGACCAACAATCATGTTATCGACGGCGCAGACCAGATTCTGGTGTTGCTCTACGACGGTACCGAAGCGGCAGCTACTGTGGTCGGCAAGGATCCAGAGACAGATCTGGCAGTACTTAAAATCGCCAGCAACAACCTGCAGCCAATCTCTATCGGCGAACCGGCTCAGGCCAAAATCGGTGATGTGGTATTGGCGATCGGCAATCCCTATGGCGTTGGACAAACCGTAACCCAGGGCATCATCAGCGCCAAGGGACGTAATGGCCTGGGTTTAAATACCTTTGAGAACTTTATCCAGACCGATGCGGATATTAATCCGGGCAATTCTGGCGGTGCACTGGTAGATAGCTATGGCAATTTGCTGGGTATTAATACCGCCATCCTGAACCAGTCTGGCTCGGCTGGAATCAGCTTTGCTATTCCAGCGAATACGGCGTCAAAAGTGCTCAAAGACATTATCAGCTACGGCTATGTGGTGCGTGGCTGGGTTGGAATGGAGGCATTTCCGCTAACGCCGCAGATTGCCAAGCGACTCAACCTAAGCATTACCTACGGACTATTAGTCCGCGCCATCTACAATAGCAGCCCAGCGCATCTAGTGGGAATACAGCCCGGGGATATAGTGATTGCCATCAATGGTGAGCCGGTCAGTGACCGCCAGACCAGCGTCAACCAGATTGCCAATGTGGCCCCTGGAACACCGATTGAGCTGGAGATTTGGCGACAGGGTGAAACCTTTGAGGTCACTGCAGTGGCCGGAATAAGACCGACCAATTCTGGAAACTAGCCTCTAGCCTTAACTTTCAAAAATAGAGCTTAGACTATCGATCAACAGTTGATTCTGCTCTTCGCTACCCACAGTGATACGCAAAAACTCATTGATACGCGGCTTGTTAAAGTGGCGCACAATAATATTTTTCTCACGCAGTGACTGAGCCAAAACGTCTGCACTGAAGTCACAGTGACGAACAAATACAAAATTGGCCGCCGACGGCAAAACCTCAAATCCCATTGTTTCAAGCTGTTGCGTTAGCTTTTTTCTGCTGTTGATCACTAACTGACGCATCTCTTGAAAATATTGATTGTCTTTAAACGATGCAACACCTGCGGCAATCTGCACATGTCCAAGGGGGTAGGAATTAAAACTATTTTTAACCCGCTCAAGACCTTCGATCAGCTCAGCGGAGCCCATGGCATAACCAATCCGCAAGCCCGCCAGTGAGCGGGATTTGGACATGGTCTGCACCACTAAAAGGTTGTCATACTGGTTGACCAGCGCCACAGCACTGGAACCGCTGTCGGCAAAATCTATATAGGCTTCATCTACAACCACCACCGAGTCGCGGTTTGACTGCAGCAGCGTCTCAATGGCATCCAGTGCCAGCAATCGGCCCGTGGGAGCATTGGGGTTGGGAAAAATAATGCCACCATTGGGGCGACAGTATTTATCCAGATCCAGCGAGAAGTCCTCTGCCAATGGCACCCGGCTGTACTGAATAGCGTAGAGACCACAGTAAACCGGATAAAAGCTGTAGCTGATATCGGGAAACAGTATGCCCTGGGTCTGACGGAAAAGAGCGTTAAACACATGGGCCAGCACTTCATCGGAACCATTGCCAACAAATACCTGATCTGTATTTAGTTGGTAATAATCAGCGATGGTCTGCTTAAGCTGATCTGCATTGGGTGGGGGGTAGAGCCGCAAGTCCCCATTAACCGCATCTTCCATTGCCTGCAGTACTTTTGGCGATGGCCCGTAGGGATTTTCATTGGTGTTTAACTTGGTCAGATTATTAATAGCCGGCTGTTCCCCTGGCGTATAGGGGTCGAGGCTGGCAACAAAATTACTCCAGTACTTACTCATAACTCTTCAAAACCATAGCTGTTAGCACTCTCTTATTTTGTGCTTTTAATTCGATATTCAGCCGACCGCGCGTGAGCCGTCAGCGATTCGCTACGACCCAGCACAGAGGCTACTTTACCCAATTCAGAGGCGCCCTGCTCTGAACAGTAAATCAATGAGCTGCGCTTCTGGAAATCATAGACACCCAGAGGCGATGAAAAACGCGCCGTCGCCGATGTCGGCAGCACATGGTTTGGTCCGGCACAGTAATCACCCAGCGCCTCGGCGGTGTGGCGACCCATAAAAATAGCGCCGGCATGACGGATTTTTGGCAGCCAGACCAGGGGGTCTTCCACGGATAACTCGAGGTGCTCTGGCGCGATACGATTGATTAACTCAATAGCCTGCTGCTCGTCGGCAACTTCAATTAGGGCACCGCGGCGCTCTAGAGATTGGCGGATAATTTCTTTACGTTCCATCTCCGGCAACAGCCTGCTCATACTGCTGTGTACTGCCTCTATATAATCTTTATCCCAAGAGATAAAAATAGACTGGGCATCTTCATCGTGCTCGGCCTGGGAAAACAGGTCCATGGCAATCCAGTCAGGGTCGGTTTGACCATCGCAGACCACCAGTATCTCACTGGGACCAGCGACCATATCCAGACCTACAGAGCCAAACACCATACGCTTGGCGGTGGCCACATAGATATTGCCGGGGCCGACAATCTTATCGACTTTTGGCACTGTCTCGGTGCCATAGGCCAGGGCGGCAACTGCCTGGGCACCGCCAATGGTAAATACCTGATCAACCCCGGCAATGGCGGCGGCAGCCAGAACCATAGGACTCAATTCTGCATCCGGCGCAGGCACCATCATAATCACTTCATTGACACCGGCAACCCGAGCTGGAATACAGTTCATCAAGACTGAAGAGGGGTAGCTGGCCTTGCCGCCGGGCACATAGATACCGACCCGATCCAGAGGGGTGATCTGCTGCCCCAGAGTTGTGCCATCGGCTTCCTGGTACTGCCAGGATTCCTGAGTCTGGTGATTGTGGTAGTCACGAATTCTTGTGGCAGCTGTCTCCAGCGCCTGACGGGATTCGCTGTCAATGGATGCCAGCGCCTCCTGAAGTTGTTCGGCGGATATCCACAACTGGTCGATAGTCTCAACCTGTCGGCGATCAAAACGGTTGGTCAATGTGACCAGTGCCTGATCACCCTCCGCTCTAACCTGTCGCAGAATACCGCTAACGGTTTCTTCAACCGCAGTATCTGAGACCATATCCCAGGCGATCAGCTTTTCAAGGGTTTGCTCGAAACCCTTGTCGCTGGCGCGCAGCTTGCTGATAGCAACGGTCATTGTTTGTTCTCCACCGCCTCTTTAAGTGCATCGATAATTGCCTGAACTTCAACAAATTTGGTTTTCATTGCCGCTTTATTGACGATCAGTCGCGAGCTGATCTCGGCGATCTCTTCGCGGGCTTCAAGGCCATTGGCCTTGAGGGTATTGCCGGTATCGACTATATCGACAATCTCCTGGGCAAGGTCGAGTATCGGCGCAAGCTCCATAGCACCGTAGAGTTTAATCAGGTCGGCCTGCCTGCCCTGCTCGGCATAGTGCTGGCGCGCCACATTGATATATTTGGTCGCCACGCGCAGTCTGCTGTGCTGCTGGGTGGAGCCCACAGGTACGGCGGTCATCAATTTGCAGCGGGCAATACCCAGATCCAGGGGCTCGTAGTAGCCGTCACCCTGATGCTCAAGAAGCATATCTTTACCGGCGACACCTATATCTGCGGCACCAAACTGCACATAGGTGGCAACGTCGGAACCGCGCAAAATAATTAACCGCACATTGTCACGATTGGTGGGAAATACCAGTTTGCGGCTGGAAAAAACATCTTCTGCAGGAACAATTCCAGCGCGCGCCAAAAGCGGCAATGTCTCTTTTAATATTCGACCCTTGGTCAGGGCTATGGTTATCTGTGTCATTGTTCTATTCTGCTATCTCTTGTCTCAGCTTATATTTAAGCTTAGTAATAAGTCTCAATCTATCCAGGTACGCGTTTAATTCTGGCACCCAGTAGATGCATTTTTTCTTCAATACATTCATAGCCACGATCAATATGATAGATACGATCCACCACCGTCTCGCCATCGGCAACCAGTGCGGCAATAACCAGTGCCGCTGAAGCGCGCAGATCAGAGGCCATTACCGGCGCGGCTTTTAAGCGCTCAACACCGGTTACCACGGCGGTATTAGCTTCAACGCTGATCACTGCGCCCATACGGTTCAGCTCTTGAACCTGCATCAGCCGGTTTTCAAAAATCGTCTCAACAACCACACCTGTACCTTCAGCCACTGCATTTATCGCTGTCAGCTGAGCCTGCATATCGGTGGGGAAAGCCGGGTAAGGGGCAGTTCTAAGACTCACCGCTTTGGGCCTTTTACCCTTCATATCAAGCTCAATCCAATCATCACCCTGGGTGATAATAGCACCGGTTTCCTGAAGCTTTAAAAGCACTGCCTCAAGAGAGCTGGGATCTGTCTGGGTCACCTTGACTCGGCCTCGGGTCGCTACAGCGGCGGCCAGATAGGTTCCGGTCTCGATTCGATCGGGCATCACAGTAAAGTGGCCACCTTCGATTGTCTCAACCCCATTGATCACCAGACGGTTTGAACCTGCACCCTGAACATCAGCACCCCAGGCATTCAGGCAGTTAGCCAGATCGACAATCTCTGGTTCGCGGGCGGCATTTTCAATCACCGTCTGTCCCTCGGCCAGTGCCGCAGCCATCATCAGGTTTTCGGTGGCACCCACTGAGACTATATCCATCAGGATATGACAGCCTACCAAGCGTCCGTCGCTGCGCGCCTTGATATAGCCATCTTCAATTTCGATGGTTGCACCCATGGCTTCGAGGCCACGCAGGTGAAGATCCACAGGTCGACTGCCGATAGCGCAGCCACCGGGAAAGGATACGTTGGCTTCGCCATATCGGGCCAACAGTGGACCGAGCACCAGAATAGAAGCGCGCATGGTCTTGACCAGATCGTAGGGCGCGGTGCGGCTGTGCAGCGTCGAGTTATCGACTTCGAGCTGCATTTTTTCGTCGATACTGACGGTTACGCCCAGTGAACCGAGCAGCTCAATAGTGGTTGTCACATCCTGCAGGTGCGGCAGATTGGCGACTGTTACCAGCCCCTCGGAAAGCAGCGTCGCCGAGAGTATTGGCAGTGCGGCATTCTTTGATCCGGAGATCCAGACCTCACCGCGAAGCGGTCCACCACCTTGAATTATTAACTTATCCATCAAACAACCTTAATAAAATAGCTTTGACCCAGGAACCATCATTAAACTGATCGAGCAGACCATTCAGCCGTGGTAAAAATTTTCATATTGACCGCGTGCATAGCACCGGAGGAAATCTTTTCATTTAACAGCGCATAAATAGCCTGCTGACGCTGTACTGGTCGCTTGCCTTCGAAAACTTCACCAATGGCAACAATATTAAAATGGCTGCCCTCAGCCTCAACTTGAAACTGGCAATCAGCCAGACCATTTTCGAGGAGTGCTTTTACGTCTTCAGGATTCATAGATTACTCTTTTGCTAGAGGCGCGCCTTTAAAAGCGGCGCACCATAGGATAATTTTTTTACTTTGGATCAGACAGCCAACCGTCGATCACCTGATTAATATCGCCACCAGATCGTTGGGCAGACAATTTAAACTGGTTGTGAAACGTCTTTCCCAGATTGATGCCATTAATTACTACATTAAGCACCATCCACGTTCCTGATTTATTGCGCATCATTGTGTACTCGAGGGGATAAACCGTTTTAGAGCTGCGAATTTCCTGTCTTACCGTCACTTTTCGCTGCTCTTTTGCCAGTGGCATCGCCTCAAGCAAAACAATTTCCTGATCCTTGTAGCCAATCAGGCCGCGACCATAGGTTTCCACCAGACCATCACGGAACACTTGGGTGAACCTTTCACGCTGCTCAGGACTAGCTGTTTTACTATATCTACCCATCACACTTTTTGCGATCCAATCAAAGTCTACATGGCTAGATAAAAGTTGATCCAGCTTACCGAAATAGGCAACTTCAGTCTCCGGATAAGAATCTCGGTGGGTGGCAATAATATCCAGCAACTCAACCGTGACCTTTTCAATTTTTTTATAGGGGTCAGCAGCTATATCTGCCGCAAAACCCAAAGGCGCCAAAACCGTTAGCAAGGCAACCGCAACCCATTTTTTAAAACCCATATCCACTCTTCTCATAGCCCCACTCCCTAGGTATTTACAAATCAATAATGCTTATACGTCTTTCCAGCCATTAATAGTACAGTTTCAGCAGCTAAGTTTGCTGACAACAAGAGCCGAGCACTATAACATCCCCAAACTTTTGAAGAAATAGAACCCGCTGTGCATATAGCGGTAATATGGAGAAATTATGAGTGCACTGTTACTACCGGCCCTAGGTCTAATTGTTGGCGTTCTGGGTCTGCTCTGGGGAGCAGATCGGTTTGTTGCCGGCAGTGCGGGCGCGGCTAGAAATTATGGTATCTCGCCACTTATTATTGGCTTGACCGTGGTTTCTATAGGTACCTCTGCACCTGAAATTCTAGTCTCGGTAAATGCAGCTCTCAATCAGGCCAGTGAACTGGCTGTCGGCAATGCACTGGGCTCAAACCTTGCCAACATAGGCCTGGTTCTTGGCATCACTGCACTGATCGCGCCTATCCCTGTACAGAAGCACCTGCTCACTCAAGAGGCAGTGATTCTAATTCTTATCACCGCCGGTGCCGGACTCTGTCTCTACAATGGCTATCTGGGCCGTGGCGAGAGCCTGCTGCTCGGCGCGCTGATTTTCCCGTTAATTTTTATTACAGTTAAATACAAGAAAACTCACACCAGCCCAGAAGAAGTTGCCGCCGGTGAAGAGATTCCAAATATCACCATGGCCGCTGCAGGTCTATGGTTTGTGGTCGGCTTAATCGTCTTGCTGGCAAGTGCTGAAGTCACTGTCTGGAGTGCCAAGACCATTGCCCAATCCATGGGTGTCAGCGAGTTGGTGATAGGGCTCACGGTGGTAGCTATAGGTACCAGCCTGCCGGAATTGGCGGCCTCAGCAGTCAGCGCTGTGCGCGGCCATCACGATATTGCTATCGGCAACGTATTTGGCTCAAACCTGTTTAATATTATGTTGGTCATGACTTCGGCTGGTGCGATCTCGCCTATCGCGCTGACCCCGGAAGTTTTTTCCAGGGACTTTTTAAGCCTCGCCGCAATGACTCTACTGCTGGTTGCCATGGTTGCCTATGCCCTGTTTAGAGGTGCTAAAAGTGGCACGCCAGCAAGACTGTCGAGACGCTTTGGTTTTATTCTGGTCAGCGGTTACGGCCTCTACTATGTTTTGCTTTGGCCCTATGTAATAAATGGCTAAGGGCAAAATTTCGCCACCTGCGCATTTCGCTCTATAATGCATCATCAGATTCCAGTGGATGGTATCCCTTTAAAAACACTAGCGATAAAAATATGACTGCGACAGATTTCTTAACCTCCGCAAAGCGCACCATTAAAATGGAAGCCGATGCCGTCGAGCAGCTGTTAGGCCGCCTGGACAACAATTTTGTAACCGCCTGCCAGACCATGCTCGACTGCAGTGGGCGGGTTGTGATTACTGGTATGGGCAAGTCTGGTCATATTGGCAACAAGATTGCTGCCACCCTCGCCAGCACCGGTACCCCAGCATTTTTTGTTCATCCCGGCGAAGCCTGTCACGGCGATCTGGGGATGATCACTAAAGATGATGTGGTTATTGCCATCTCCAATTCCGGCAGTACAGCGGAAGTTGTCACCATACTGCCACTCATTAAGCGCCTGGGTATTCCCCTGATCAGCATGACTGGCAATGACTCTTCGATACTCTCTGAGGCGGCCTGCGCTAATCTTGATGTCAGTGTCGATACTGAGGCCTGCCCATTAAATCTGGCACCGACTACCAGTACGACCGTCACTCTGGCGATGGGTGATGCACTGGCAATAGCCCTGCTCGAATCGCGTGGCTTCAGCGCCGAAGACTTTGCTTTCTCTCACCCCAGCGGAGCGCTGGGACGCAAGTTACTGCTGCGGGTTACTGATATTATGCATAAAGACGGTGAGGTGCCGCGGGTTAAGGCCGGCCAGCCACTTCATCAGGCACTGCTGGTCATGACCGAGAAGGGCTTTGGTATGACAACCGTGGTCTCCGACGACAACACTCTTCTGGGTGTCTTCACCGATGGCGATTTGCGCCGCATTGTCGATGCCAAAGTGGATATTAATAGCGCCACTATGGCGGATGTTATGTCGGCCAACCCAAAAACCATCCATGGCGAAATCCTTGCCGCTCAGGCCCTGAAGATTATGGAAGACAGTTCCATCACTGCACTGATTGTCGAAGACGGAGATCATCATCCCATCGGTGTACTGCATATGCATGACATACTGCGCGCGGGAGTCGTGTAATGGAGTTGCTAAATAATGACTAATGTAAACAGCGCAGCCATCACCGCTGCCAAAAAAATCAAGTTGCTGCTTCTCGATGTCGACGGCGTTCTCACCGACGGTCATCTCTACTACGGCAACAATGGCGAAGAACTCAAGGCCTTCGATATCCAGGATGGCCTGGGTATTAAACTACTTCAACGCGGTGGAGTTCAGGTCGGTATTATTACCGGGCGGGTCTCGAAATTATTACAGAGGCGCGCCGACGAATTGGGTATTTCGCCTGTAGTTCAGGGTCGCGAAGACAAGCTCACCGCCCTTGGCGAACTGCTGGAAACCATGGATATCCAGATGGACGAAATCGCCTTTATGGGCGATGATTTGCCAGACCTTGCGGTAATCAACCGTGTCGGGCTGGGAATGACCGTGGCCAACGGCAGCGCTACCGTCGCCGCCAGTGCACTCTGGCAAGCCAGCCGCTGTGGTGGTAGTGGCGCAGTTCGCGAAGCCGCCGAGATGATTCTCGCCGCGCAGGATAAACTGGACGCAATACTGGCAAGCTATCAATGATTCGACAGGCACTACTGACATTTATCCTGGCGCTGATGGTCGGTGGTTTTCTACTGATCTGGGACTCGCCGCCAGAGTCTTTTATTCGCCAGAAAGGGGGTCAATTTGAAAAGGACCCGCGCGCCGACAGCTATATGACCGAGATAACCAGCCGTCGCTTCTCTGCTGAGGGCACCGAGAAATTCTCCCTCAGTTCACCGCGCATAGAATTTTTTGAAGGCTCTTCAGTGCTGACGCTTGCTGAACCAAGGTTTGTGACCCAACAAGCTCTGGGCAAGCCATTGAATTTGCAGGCAACCCAGGGTCAGTTGAACAGCGCCCTTGGGGTGCTGGATCTTGACGGCGATGTGCGCGCTGACATAAACAGCCGCGGTGACCTGGCCGTGCTTACAACTGATCGTTTAACCTACTTAATTGACAACAATATTGCCAAGACGGACAGTTCATTTAAACTGCTTGCAACGCAGAGTAAAATTTTTGGCACCGGGCTTTATATCGACCTGTACAAGGAAACTTTCATTATTAAATCTAAAGTTCGGGTAACCCATGAGCCTATCTAATATAAGCTTACCTAACATAAGCTTATCTAAAATTTCCAGATCAGCCGCTCTTGTCATGCTCACAACAGTCAACCTGTTTGTTTCAGTCGCGGCTGTAGCATTGCCCAATGACCGTGAGCAAACTATCTCTATCGAATCGGACTCTGCGGAACGCAATCAAAAAACTGGCCTGACCATTTACAGTGGTAACGTGATTATTAGTCAGGGCAGCATTCTTATTGAAGCGGACCAGATTACCCTGCACTACCAGGGCAGCAAGATTAGCCGTATTGAATGCACAGGTACACCGGCAAGCTACCAACAAAAACCTCAGGCTGAGGGACCTATGTTGGTTGCCCGTGCAGAGCATATTGACTATCTGCTCGCGGATGACCAAATTATCCTTAAGCGCAATGCGGTTCTGTCTCGCAATGGCACCATTATTAAAGGTGACTCGATCGATTACGATATTGAGAATGAGACATGGAAGGCCAAAGGCAATGATGTCGGTGAACAAAAACGTATTCAACTGGTAATTCCGCCATCAGTGCAGGAATCCACCCCACCTTCAGAGACTCCCTGATGGCAATTTTAGAAGCGCGAAACCTGGCTAAAGCCTACGGCAAACGACCAATCGTTAAAGATGTATCCATGTCTGTTAAGCAGGGCGAAATCGTCGGACTGCTAGGCCCCAACGGTGCCGGCAAAACAACCTGCTTTTACATGATTATCGGCCTGGTCAATCAGGACAACGGAACCATCACCATTGATAACAGCGATATCACCGCCCTGCCAATGCACGGTCGCGCCCGGCGCGGTCTTGGCTACCTGCCACAGGAACCCTCGGTGTTTCGCAAACTGAGTGTCGAAGACAATATTCTGGCAATTCTTGAGACCCAAAAAGAGCTTGATCGCCAACAGCGCCGACAGCGCCTCGAAGAGCTTATGCATGAATTCCATATTTCACACCTTGCCAAAAACCTTGGCATGAGCCTGTCTGGCGGTGAGCGCCGCAGGGTTGAGATAGCCCGTGCGCTGGCGGCAAATCCACAGTTTATTCTCCTCGACGAACCCTTTGCCGGGGTTGATCCAATTTCGGTCACCGATATCAAAAATATTATTCGCCACCTGCGTGACAGCGGCATTGGTGTTTTGATCACCGACCACAATGTGCGTGAAACACTGGATATCTGCGAGCATGCCTACATTATTGGTGAGGGCCATGTTATCGCCGAGGGCACCACTGAAGATATTCTCAATGATGCCAATGTTCGCAAAACCTATCTGGGTGATAATTTCACCCTCTAGACTTCCTACCTTTGCAACCTTTATAAAAAGCTTTCACTCTTAAATAAAAGCTTGTTTATCAAATAGTCGATTGCCACCAACAGTGGATTGGCACTAAAATTGCAGCTCACTCGTTGATAGCGATATCCTTTGCATGCGCCAAGGCCTTCAGTTAAAAATCAGCCAACAGCTGACCATGACTCCACAGTTGCAACAGGCCATCCGTCTCTTGCAACTGTCGACACTGGAACTGCGGCAGGAGATGATCGAACAACTCTACAACAATCCGCTGCTGGAAATTGATGAAGACAGCGGCAGCGAGATAAGCCCAGAAAATCCACAATCATCGCAATCTAGCGGCGAAGACAACAGTCAAGATGGTAGTCGGGAAAGCAGCTTAGAAAATACGCCGAGCGAGACAGCCGATTTAAATAGAGAGCAACAACAGGACGAGCAGAATTCCGACTACGAGTGGAGCGAACAGATCCCTCAGGATCTGCCGGTCGATGCCAACTGGGATGATATCTACAACCCTTCAACTACGACCAGCAGCGGTGCTGAAGTCAATCTGGAACAGGTTCACCAGGTTACAGAATCCTTTCAGGGACATCTCGAATGGCAGCTCAATCTGACACCGTTTTCAGACAGGGACAGGGAGATTGCCTCCGCCTTTATAGATGCCATTGATAGCTCAGGGTTTATTGCCGAAGACCTGCTGGATGTAGTCGCCCATATTCAACAGGAAGGCTCTCAATTACAAACTCAGCAAGAACAAACTCAGGACGAGCAGATTCAGGAAGACGAGCTGGTCGCAGTACTCCATCGTCTCCAGCAGTTCGACCCCCCAGGTGTCTTTGCCCGCGATATCCGCGAATGTCTTTTAATACAGCTAAACCAGCTGGCACCAGAGACTGAGCATCTACAATCTGCCCTGCTCTTAACCACTGACTTTCTCAAAGATATCGCCTCTATCGACAGTGCGCGCCTGGCGAAAAAAACCGCGCTCAGCGCCGATGAACTCCAGGCCGCTCTGCGACTGATTCGCAGCCTTAACCCGCGCCCCGGTGAAGCATTTAACAGCAACGATATCGATTACATTGTCCCTGACGCCTACGTAGAGAAAATTAAAGACCGCTGGCAAGTGCAGCTCAACGACAGCAACATGCCGCGACTGCGTATTAATGACTCCTATTCGGCATTGATCAAGCGCTCTGACAACAGTAATGAAAACCAGTTCTTAAAAGATAATCTCGCCGAAGCACGCTGGTTCCTGCGCAGCATTGAAAGTCGCAACGAAACCCTGATGCGCGTGGCTATGACCATCGTCGATCTGCAGCAGGGATTTCTCGACTATGGCCCGGTGGCAATGAAACCCATGGTGCTATCGGATATCGCCAGCAAGCTGGAACTCCATGAATCGACCATTTCGCGAGTGACTACCAGCAAATACCTGGCCACCCCCCAGGGAATTTATGAGCTGAAATATTTCTTTTCCAGCCATGTGGGTACCTCTGGTGGTGGGGAGTGTTCATCAACCGCTGTTTGCGCTATCCTAAAAGAGATGATTGGCGCAGAACAACCCGCGAAACCATTGAGCGACAACAAGCTAACCTCCCTTCTCGAGGAGCAGGGTATTCAGGTCGCTCGCCGGACGGTTGCTAAATACAGAGAGAGTATGGGAATTCCATCCTCGAGCCAGCGGAAAAGGTTTTAGTCAATCAATGCTTTAAAGAAGATAGGTTTTATAGATTTAAGGTTTTAAAGAGTTAAGGTTTTAATAAAGTAAAAGCAAGGAGAACTGCATGCAACTAACCATCAGCGGACACCATTTAGAAATTACCACTCCTATTAGAGACTACGTTACTAGCAAACTTTCAAAATTAGAACGACACTACGAACAGATCACCAGCACATCCGTTATCCTCTCGGTAGATAAACTTTCACAAAATGCTGAAGCCACAGTTCATGTGAGTGGCGGAGAATTATTCGCTAATTCCCAGCACGAAGATATGTATGCCGCCATTGATGCGCTGACTGACAAGCTCGACCGTCAGTTAATAAAATATAAAGAAAAGCATCGAGGCCATTAGTTACACAGATGAAAATCACCGATATCCTGACTCAGGAAATGACCCAGTGCGACCTGCCTGGCGGCAGCAAGAAGCGTGTGCTTGAAAACCTGTCCGCCTTTGTCACAGACCAACTGGGCGGTAATACTGAGCAGGCAGACACATTGTTCCACAATCTGGTCGCCCGCGAGCGACTCGGCAGCACTGGCATCGGGGAAGGCGTCGCCATTCCCCACTGCCGTGTCTCCGGCTTCAATCGCATCCATGGCTGCCTGATCAAACTGGAAGATCCAGTCGACTTTGGCGCTCTGGATGATCAGCCAGTCGACCTGATCTTTGCCCTTATAGTTCCTGAGGAACAAAATGATGAGCACCTGGCAACCCTGGCGCGAATTGCCAGCATTATGCAGAATGATCAGTCTCGACAATCTCTGCGCCAGTGCAACAATAACGAAGAATTGTTTAACACCGCCCTGCAACTGGAGCGACGCGCCTAACCATGCGACTGGTAATTATCAGCGGCCATTCTGGGTCCGGAAAAACCTCGGCACTTAATATCCTTGAGGATGTGGGTTTTACCTGTATTGATAATCTGCCAGCCAGTCTGTTGCAGAACCTGATTACCCAGCTGAACAGTAATAATAATCATGAAGAGCTGAATATTGCAGTGGGCATCGACGCCCGCAACCTGGTTGGCGACCTGAGTAAGATACCTGAAATACTAAAAATTATTGAGGCCGATGGCGTTAGCGTCAGTGTGCTTTTTCTCTATGCGAGGCGCTCAGACCTACTGCGCCGCTACAGCGAAACTCGCCGCCGTCATCCCCTGAGTAGTGAAACCATCGGTCTTAAAGAGGCAATTGATCTTGAGAAGGAACTGCTCAGCCCAATCTCGGATATTGCCGATCGCTCTATAGATACCTCCAGGCTAACTCTGCATCAACTGCGCGACCTGGTTAAAAACACCATAGTTCCCAACAACCCGGAACATATGTCTATCCTGTTTGAGTCCTTTGGCTTTAAGCGCGGCGTGCCCTCCGATTCAGATTTTGTCTTTGATGTTCGCTGCCTGCCCAATCCCTATTGGAAGCAGCAGCTTAAAAACCAGACCGGAAATGACGAGGGGGTAATTGAGTTTTTGGAGAGCCAAGTTGAAGTGGCCTCAATGCTCGCCGATATTATCGGGTTTTTGACCCGCTGGATTCCGCAGTTTCAACAGAACAATCGCAGCTACCTGACCATCTCTATCGGCTGCACTGGCGGCCAGCACAGATCTGTCTACCTGGCCAACCGATTGTATGAGCACTTCTCAACCCAGCACCCCTTTGTCCAAGTTGTGCATAAAGAGCTCTCCCAATGAGCGTACGGAAACTCAGACCATGATTCGCTGTGAGCTCGAGATTATTAATAAACTTGGCCTGCACGCCAGGGCCGCCACTAAACTGGCTAGCACCGCGGGGCATTACCTGTGCGCTATTCGCACAGGTACCAAAGAACCATTGGTGGATGCCAAGAGCATTATGTCGCTGATGTTGCTGGCCGCCAGTCAGAGCACCGTTCTGATCTTTGAATTTGATGGCGAAGATGAAGACGAAGCCAGACAGGCAATCTCTGAACTGCTGGCCGATTACTTTGGCGAGGGTGAATAACCGCTAGAAATATAGTCTCGTTGGTTGTTTATGCCAAAGACTCAGTAAAAACTACCGATCTGCCGCACAGCTGGTTAAAATGCCTGAGCTGATGATACTCGGCTCGGCCCTCAGCGACGGAGCGATGCATGAACAACACCGAAAATAGCCTATTGACCAAGCTCGGCACCGGCATCGATCCCGGCACCCTCAATCAGGTGCGCCATATTCTTAACAGCCTCTCGCCACCAGATATAGCTCACCAGCTCGAAACTGCCCCGCCGCGCTCACGGGATGTACTCTGGCAACTGGTGGATTCAGATATTGCCGGTGAAGTTCTTCAGGAACTCTCCGATGATATTCAGCAAGAATTTCTCAACCAGATGGACGGCGCTGAAGTTGCCTCGGTCACTGAGGGTCTGGATGTCGATGATATTGTCGATATTCTCCAGCAGCTGCCAGATCAGGTTATTCCCGAAGTACTCCAGGCCATGTCCGCGCAGGATAGACAGCGCGTAGAGTCAGTTCTCACCTACCCCGAGGACACCGCGGGCGGCATTATGGACACCGAGATGATCACGGTGCGTCCAGATATTACTATCGATGTAGTGCTGCGTTACCTGCGTCGTTTTGAAGAGCTGCCGGATATTACCGATAATCTGTTTGTGGTCAGTCGCACCGACACTTTTTTGGGCAACCTGTCACTTGGCAAAATGCTCACCTCCAGCCCCAGCACCACGGTTAGAGAAGTTATGAATACCGAGATTGAGGCCATACCTGTCGATCTCACCGACTCCGATGTTGCCCAGCTATTCCAGCGCCAGGATCTGGTCTCTGCACCAGTGGTTGACAGCCAGCACCGCCTGGTTGGTCGAATCACCATTGATGATGTGGTTGACGTTATTGTTGAAGATGCCGACCACTCTCTGCTGGCGCTGGCCGGCTTGAGTGATACCGAAGACACTTTCTCTTCGATTGGCCGAACTGCACCTCGCCGTGCGCTGTGGCTTGGGCTCAATCTGCTCAGTGCAATTCTCGCCTCCTCTGCGATCAGTATGTTTGAAGCGACTCTGGATAAGGTGGTTGCCCTTGCGATCCTTATGCCGATTGTCGCCAGTATGGGCGGTGTTGCCGGCAGCCAAACCCTGACCGTTGTGGTTCGCGGTATGGCCCTCGGCCAGATCGAACGCGACAATATCAAATGGTTACTGAGCAAAGAATTTGTTGTCGGCGCCCTCAACGGCATACTCTGGGCACTGGTGATGGGTGCTCTGGTGTCACTCTGGCTTGACGACTGGACCATCGCTCTGATTATCGGCCT
>Ga0213868_10002990_pt1 | contig 15929 bp, 16 predicted proteins | sample PICome_9_FD_160087 | JGI IMG/M metagenome (GOLD analysis project Ga0213868, IMG submission 160087) | Coastal seawater microbial communities near Pivers Island, North Carolina, United States - PICO127 | ecosystem: Environmental > Aquatic > Marine > Coastal | place: USA: North Carolina...
ATCGATACCGATTACAAACCGGTAATTTGCCAGCAGTTCCCGCTCTAGATCAAGGCTTGGGTACGTCACTAAAGACATCCTGATGATTATCCAGATATGTCCAGTTTTCAACCGGCCAGCTAATCAGGACTGCCCTGCCCACAACAACGTCCAGTGAAACAAAGCCGCCGGTTGGAAGGTCCTGATGATATCTGGAATCAGTTGAGTTGCCGCGATTATCGCCCATGACCCAAAGATGACCCTCCGGCACGGTAACTGAGAACTCGATGTCGGATGGGCTGGCGCCTGCTCGGATGTAGACCTCGTCAATGGCTTGGCCGTTTACCAGCAGCTGGCCATCGGCATTGCAACAGGTGACAACGTCTCCTGGAAGGCCGATTACCCGCTTTACCAAATGTTCTGCTGAGTCAGGAGCAGTGATGCCAAATGTCCCAAGCACGAAGTCGCTGAATTCCTGCAGCGGTTCCTTCTGCTGAGTAGGCGCAACCCCTAGCCAGCCACCTGGGTCTTTGAATACAACAATGTCGCCATGTTGGACTGGAATTACTTCCGGCACCAAAACGTTTACGATAATTCGATCGTTGATCTGGAGTGTTTCAAGCATTGACCCGGAGGGTATGAAGAAGGACCGCACCAGAAAAGCCTTGATGAGGACAGAGAGAATAAGCGCAGCGCCAACGATTGCAACAAAATCGACTAGAAAAGCTAGAAACCAATTTTTCCTGGCTCTGCGGAGCTTTCGTCTGAACAGGCTTAAGAACCCAGGCCTTCTAGGCCTAGATCCTCCGCCAAGTGACATCTTTAGTGGATGTTAAACGTTGTCGCGCTTTTCGCGAATCTTTGCAGCCTTGCCGCGAAGATTGCGCAAGTAGTAAAGCTTTGCGCGTCGCACATCACCACGTGATACCAGCTCGATCATTTCAAGAACTGGGCTGTGGACTGGGAAGGTACGCTCTACACCAACCTGGAAAGAAACTTTACGCACGGTGAAGGTCTCGCGAACGCTGTCACCTGAGCGGCGAATAACAATTCCCTGGAAAACCTGAACACGGCTACGGTTACCCTCAATGATCTTTACGTGAACCTTTACGGTGTCACCGGCACGGAAGTCTGGGATATCGGTGCGAAGAGATTTTGCATCTAGTTCATCAAGAATGTTCATTTTTATTTCTTTCCTTTTGCGCGCAGGTCAAAATGGCTAGTGTCTAATAATTTGTTGGGCCCAGCTCCCCTGCGGCAGAGATGTTTGGGCTTGACTAGAAAGTCTGCCACAGGCCGGGCACAATGGCAACTAATCGTCGAGTAAATCTGGCCGGTTTTTACCAGTTCTTAGAAGTGATTGCTGGTGCCTCCACTTTTCTATTTCAGCATGATGACCAGATAGCAGCACTTCGGGGACTTGGAGTGACCTCCAGCTAGCGGGTTTGGTGTAACTCGGGTACTCCAACAAACCAGAGTTATGAGACTCTTCGGTCAGAGACTCACTGTTGCCGATCACGCCGGGAATCAGCCGACAAATTGCCTCAATCATGGCAACGGCAGCCACCTCACCGCCGTTTAGGACGTAATCGCCAATCGAAACTTCGAGCACCTCAGTTTCGCCGGCTGCGTAGTCGACTACTCGTTGGTCGATACCCTCATACCTCCCGCAGGCAAAAAGCAGATGGGGCTTTTTTGATAATTCGACAGCAAGTTCCTGCGTGAACGGTATCCCGGCAGGTGTTGTGAAAATAACGACCGGCTTTTGCTCTTTGCCAATCAACTCATCGAAGGCCTCGCCCCAAGGCTCGGGCTTCATGACCATTCCGGCGCCGCCACCATAGGGTGAGTCATCCACAGTCTTGTGCTTGTCGCTGGTCCACTTGCGCAAGTCGTGAGCTTGAAATTCAATCAGGCCCTGATCGCGGGCTTTGCCAAGCAGCGAGATGTCTAGAACATCGAAGAAGTCAGGAAAAATACTGACCGCGTCAATTTTCATCGACAGCCTCGCTCACGTCCTCAAAAAGTCCACCTGGTGGGGTTATTTCTACCAGCCCAGCTTTCAGGTCAACTCTAGGCACGAAGCTCTTGATAAACGGCAGTAACACTTCGGTTTCCACGGTCTTTATGGCTAGAAGATCCTGGGCAGGCATGTGATCCACGCGAACAACAGAACCAATTTCAATTCCAGCTCGAATTACCTTGAGTCCGGTCAGTTGGTGGTCAAACCAGGCTTCTGGTTCTGCTGGAAGCTCGTCTAGCGGCTGATCTACAAGCAAAATCGCGCGGATTAGGCCTTCGGCCTGGTCGCGGTCATCAATGCCCTCGATGAAAAGAACTGGGGAGCTGTTGTACCAGCGAAGTTCTTTGACTGTGATGTGCTTACCGAACCAGTCAGAGTCTTCGGGGACCTGAAGCTTGAGGACAGACCCTGCGGCAAATCGCTGGTTTGGGCTGTCAGTGTAAAGCTCTAATTTGATGGCGCCTTTGAGGCCGTGTGCTTTGAGCAGTCGGCCCACGCGGAGCTCGGTGGAACTAGAAATCTGTATCCACCACGTCTACGCGGACGCGCTTACCTCCGGCTAGCGCATTTACAACCGTCCGGAGGGCGGTTGCAGTTCGGCCGTTTTTACCGATAACGCGACCTAGGTCGTCTGGGTGCACGCGAACCTCCAGAAGATCGTTCGGCCCAACCTTGCGAGTGGCAACGGTGGCATCGTCAGGGTTATTGACGATGGAACGAACGAGAAACTGGAGGGTCGCCTGCAACATAACTATTCGGCCTTTGGCTCTTCAGCGGCAGCTTCTTCAGCAGGAGCTTCCTCTGCGACTGCTTCTGCAGCAGGTGCCTCTTCAGCTAATTCATCCGCTGCTGGAGCTTCCTCGGCTGCTGGGGCTTCCTCGGCTGCTGGGGCTTCTGCTGCTGGAGTTTCTTCGGCTGCTGGGGCTTCAACAGCTGCCTCTGCAGCAGGTGCTGCCTTCTCTGCAGCAGGCGCCTCTTCGGCTGGAGCCTTCTTCTCTACCTTTGGCAGAAGAACTGACTTCTTCTTACTGTCAGGAGTGAAAGGAACCTTCTCTGGCTGTGGCTTGATGGTGTTGACCTTCTCGCCCTTTTCGTTGGCGATGTCGCCAGAGAGGGTAAGTAGGACCTTGGCCTGCTCGGTCGGCTGAGCGCCAACAGAAAGCCAGTACTGTGCTCTTTCCGAGCTAATCTCAATAATCGACGGGTCGTTGGTTGGAACATAACGACCGATCTCCTCGATGACTCGACCGTTTCGGTGAGTACGAGAGTCGGCTACCACAATGCGGTAGTGCGGGGTGCGCTTTTTTCCAATGCGCTGTAGGCGGATCTTTACGGCCACAATTCTCCTGTGAGTTGCTGGGGCGAGTTTCCACCGTGAGCGTGGGGTTACACTCGGAGGTTTCTCAAGGTTTTTCGATTACGCCCAGATAGAGGGTCGAGACGCTCGAAGTAGCTAAGTCTGCCAGAAAACCGCAGCTTTTGCTAGTTCTGTATGCCAAATGCGCTGCCTGATTTTGTTTCTGGCTGCGCATTGAAGCTCAACCCTTGATTTTCAGCAGCTCGCTTGGCCGGATTTCCGGACTTCGAGCCCTTCTTTTTCTTGTCCTTCTTTTTTCCGCCAATGTAACCGCCGCCAACGGCACCGCCCATTTGGACAGGGTTGGTGCCCGGGATACTTGGCATCCCACCCTTTGACATGGTCTTCATGACTTTTGCAGCCTGCTCGAAGCGATTGACCAGCTGATTGACTTCATTGACGCTAGTTCCAGAGCCTCTGGCAATTCGGAGCCGTCGAGATCCATTTAGGACCTTGGGCATGTTGCGCTCAACCGGGGTCATCGAGCGAATTATGGCTTCCGTGCGTGAAATCTCAGACTCATCAAAGTCTTCAAGCTGTTGCTTCATCTTTCCGGCACCAGGAAGCATGCCGAGCAAGTTTTTCATGTTGCCCATCTTGCGAAGCTGCTGCATCTGCTCCAAAAAGTCCTGCAGAGTGAACTCTTCGTTGGCTATCTTGTCGGCAAGCTTCTGTGACTCTTCCTGGTCAAAAGTGCGTTGAGCCTGTTCGATCAGGCTGATGACGTCACCCATATCCAGGATTCGACTCGCCATCCGATCTGGATAGAACGGTTCGAACGCATCCAGGCCTTCTCCGGTGGAGCTAAACAGAATCGGTGCTCCGGTCACATTGGCAACCGAGAGCGCCGCGCCTCCACGCGAATCTCCGTCAAGCTTGGTCAAGACCACGCCAGTTACGCCCACGCCGTCCTTGAATGCCTTGGCAACGTTCACCGCATCCTGACCCAGCATGGAGTCCACCACAAACAGAACCTCATCAGGACTAACGGCATCACGAATACCGATTGCCTGCTGCATCATCTCTTCATCGACACCTAGGCGTCCCGCGGTGTCGACGATGACGACCGAAAATTGCGACTTTTTAGCGTGAGCAATCGCCTTTTTGGCAACGTCAACCGGATCGCCGACCCCGTTACCAGGCTCTGGAGAAAACACTGGGACGCCGACTTTTTCACCAAGCACCTGCAACTGAGTGACGGCATTTGGTCGCTGCAGGTCGGCAGCAACCAAAATTGGAGTTTGGTTTTGATCCTTTAGCCACTTGGCCAGCTTGCCGGCAAGAGTTGTTTTACCCGACCCCTGCAATCCGGCGAGCATGATGACCGTTGGCGGAGATTTTGCAAACTGCAGTTTGTGGTTTTCGGTGCCCAGAATTTTGGTCAATTCCTCATTGACAATCTGCACCACCTGCTGAGCGGGGTTCAGCGCCTTAGACACCTCGTTGCCGAGGGCGCGCTCACGAATGGCCGCGATGAAGTCCTTTACGACCTCAAGCGCCACATCGGCCTCCAGCAAAGCCCGACGGATGTCCCTCAGGGTTGCATCGATGTCGCTATCGGACAGCCTGCCCTTGCCGCGCAGGTTCTTAAACGTGTCAGATAAACGATCCGATAAATTGCCGAACAATCAAACTCCTATTTTCTTGCTACCAGGCCCTTGGCAAATTCCTCTGGAGAGAAAAATGCAAAGTCATTGACCTGCTCGCCCACACCAACGAGCTTAATTGGCAAATCAAGCTCCTTCTGCAATGCATAGAGAATGCCTCCCTTTGCAGTGCCGTCCAACTTGGTCATAACTATTCCGGTGACCTCTGCAACCTCAGCGAAAGCCTTTGCCTGACTCATCGCATTCTGCCCGTTGGTCGCATCGATTACTAGCAAGACCTCGGAGATTTTCGCCTGTTTTTCAACAGCTCGGCGAATTTTGCCCAGCTCGTCCATCAGGTCCTTCTTATTCTGCAGTCTGCCGGCGGTGTCGATGATTGCGATGTCAGCCTCGGCTTGGATCGCCAGTTCAACTGTTTGGTAGGCGACCGCAGCTGGATCAGCGCCTTCCTTAGCAGGCTTCACTAGCCGCGCTCCGGATCGTTCGGCCCAGGTTGCAAGCTGCTCAACCGCGGCTGCCCGGAAGGTGTCAGCGGCGCCCAGCACAACTTCCCAGTCACCATCTTTGAGCCACCTGGCCAACTTGCCAATCGTGGTGGTCTTTCCGGCTCCGTTGACTCCAACGACCAGAATCACGTACGGAAGCTTGCCGTCATCTAGGTTCAAAGAAGAGTCGTTTCTGCTCAATCTCTCAACTAGCAGGTCTTTCAAAAGCAGTCGCAGCTCAGCATCTGAGCTTGCCCCCTGCTTTTGAGCTACCGACTTCAACTGATTTGTAATTTCTTCGGCCGTCTCGACCCCGAAGTCCGCAAGGATCAAAATATCCTCTAGGTCATCAACATCGAAATTTTCACTAAACAGAGATCTGATGCCGGTTCCGAGCGACCGTTTTGGAAGCTCCACCGCGACCAGCTCTGGTTCGACCTCTGGCGCTGCTGCTGAAGCAGGCTCTGGAGCTTTCGCCACTGGCTCTGGTTCAGGTTCTGCTGCCTCCGCATGAACCTCTGGCTCAGGTAAAGGTACTTTTGCTGGCTCGAGCGGTTTCACCGGCGACTCAATGACTGGAGAAACAGCCTGCTCGGCAACTACTGGTGGCTCCGCTACGAGTTCCGGCTCAGCCTGGCTTGTGGACTCTTGTTTTGAGCTCCGGAGGCGTTTTAAAAACTTAAACATCAGTTGACTGCCTCTAGTTTTTGACCAACCACCTGGGTAATTCCGTCTTGCCTCATGGAAACCCCATAGAGCGCATCGGCGATTTCCATGGTTCTCTTTTGGTGGGTCACGACTATCAACTGAGAGCTCTCACGAAGCGACTTAATCACTTCCAAGAGTCGTCCTAGGTTGGAGTCATCTAGGGCTGCCTCAACTTCATCGAGCACATAGAACGGACTTGGGCGGGCTTTGAAGATAGAAATCAATAGCGCGACCGCAGCCAATGAACGCTCACCACCTGAGAGCAGAGACATTCTCTCGATTCGCTTTCCGACCGGCTTCACTGAAACTTCAATGCCGGTCTCGAGCAGATTGTCAGAGTCGGTCAGGCTCAATGAGCCAGTTCCGCCCGGGAACAGCACTGGGAAAATCTTCTCAAATTCTTTCTTGGTGTCATCGAAGGCAGCGTCGAAAATGTGCTGCATTTTTCCGTCTAGGTCCCTGATGATTCCAGCCAGGTCCTCCCTGGCGTCAGTAAGGTCTGCAAGCTGGTCGGTTAGGTACTTGTGGCGCTCTTCAAGAGCCGAGAACTCTTCCAGTGCCAGCGGGTTGAATGCGCCAAGCTGATTTAGCTTGGTTTCTGCTTGGCGCAGCGACCGCTGCAAATCTTCTCTGGATTCGTTGATTTCGAGCTGTTCACCTAGGAGCTCTTCGACCGTGAGTGACAGCTCGGACTCGACTCGCTCAGTGAGGTTGGCGAGACTGATTTTCAGCTCGTGATTTTGCAATTCGACCTCGTGCACTGAGGCAGTCAGGGTTGAGTAGCGCTGCTCCAACTCAACCGCCTGAGACCTAAGCGTTGCCAAGCGCTCGGTGCGCTGACTCCGCTTGGCTTCGAGCTCCCTCAGGCTCACTCGGACCGATCCTGCAAGTGACTCCGTCAACTTGATAACTGCTGGGAGCTTTTCAAGAGAGTCCTTAGCCGATTGAAGCTCAGCCTGCCTGGACTTCATAGCCTCTTTGGTGCGCTCCAGGCTGGCTTTTGCCTCAGCCAGCCTGCCTTTCAGCACCGCGACAGATTTGTCGGTGGCCAGCTTGCGCTCGGATAGGGTGCCGCTTTGGATGCGAACCTCAAGTTCCTGCTGGCGTGCCCGATCTAGGCTCTCAGCTAGCTCCGAACGTCGTGTAGCTGAAACCTCTACCGTTTCGGGCTCCGGCAACGCACTGAGTTCTTGCGTCAGCCTCTCAAGCTCGGTTGCTGCTGCCAACTCCTGAGCGTCGAGCGCCTCCCGCTCGACTTCGAATCGATCAATTTCGGCTTTAGCTGATTCAACCTGCGCAATCAGGCGACCAGCGCGCTCCGCGCTAGCGGCCAAGAGTGCATCGTGCTGCTGCAGTTCGGCAAGGCTTGTTTTCACAGCCTCGCTCGCTGAGCCTGAGCTTGCTTCCGCGCTGGTCAACTTCTGGGTTAGCTTCTCAATCTCCCGGGCAAGCTTTTCAATCGCTTTCGCAGCAACATCTCGCTCAGCACTGAGCTCAAGTTTTGACGGCTGCTTTTGACCGCCACCAAGGATTGAATACTCCGAGAGCAAATCCCCGTCTGTTGTAATAACTGTGATCTTTGGGTTCTTGGCCAGCGCTGCTTCGGCCTCATCCAGACTCTTGGCCACATGGAAGTTTTCAAGCAGCGCCAGCACTGAAGCTGGTGCCTGCACCAGGGTGCTGGCGTTTGGAAGCCCGGCGACACTGGCTGCTTCGCCCTTGCTGGCTGCGCCACCTGTTACCAGGAACTCAGCTCGGCCCATTTCCTTGGTCTTGAGAAACCTAATTCCCTCAATTGCCTGAGCCCTAGTCTCAACGGCAACCGCATCTGAAAGTGCACCGAGAGCCACTGAAATTGCTTTTTCGTAGCCTGATTCAATGCTGATGCTCTTGGCAAGCAGTCCCTTGATGCCGGCAAGCTTTGCCTTGATGATCTCACCCCCGCCATCGGCTTGCTCAAGAGTCAAACCCAGCGCCACATGCCGCGCCGCCAGCGAATCTCGCTCGCGCTCTGCATCGTGGAGCTCCTGCCTGGCCTGATCAACTAACTTGCGAGCCGAAGCTTCGGCTTGCTGCGACTTTTCATATTTCTGCCGCAGTCCATCGTCTGAGGTTGAAAGGTTGCCCTGGGTCATTGCCTGCTGTTGCGACTCAATTTCAGAAATGCGCGCTTGAGCCTCAGTAATGCTGCCGGCAAGCTTCTCGCGCTGCTGGCCCATGGACTCGATGCGTGATTGCTGAAGGTTGATCTCCCCCTGCAATTGATTACGACCGTTGGTTTTTGCCTCGAGCTCCGCACGCTGACGAATCACGTTTGCGTCAAAGCTGTTGAGCTCTTCTGAAGCTTGCTGCCGTTGCGCTTCCAGCTGGCCTAGGTTTTCGATGCTCAGACGAATCTGTTGGTCAATCTCGGTCGCCTCAGCCTCAACCAGCAACAGCTCAGCGGTCAGCTGACTGATCTCTTCATCCGATTGCTCGGACTTGGCATCCTGGAGCAAGCTGATTCGCTGTGAGGCTAGATTTTGGAGGTTTCGAAGTCGCTGCTCGGCTGCCTCAAATGCAAAGAGCGTGTTCCGAGCCTGGTCAAATTCCTGCGAACTCAGCTGGGACTCGATTTCCTGAATTCCGGTTCGGGTCGCACCTAGCTGCTGAAGGGCATAGGAAGCCTCTGCTTTGCGCTCGTTTTCAGACTTTGAAGCGTTTTCTAACTGGACCTGAAGTTCGGTTATCTGAAGAGTGAGCAGCTTGGACTTTGTCTCTCTCGTGAGCGCCGCAATTTCTTGAGCACTTCTTGCTACCTCTGCCTGACGTCCAAGCGGTTTTAGGTTGCGTCTAATTTCGGCGATCAGATCCTGAAGTCTGGTCAGGTTCGACTTCATCGCCTCCAGCTTGCGCTCGGTCTTTTCCTTGCGCCTACGATATTTCAAGATGCCGGCTGCTTCTTCTATAAACGCACGACGTTCGACTGGAGTTGCCTTTAGAACAGTGTCGAGCTGGCCCTGTCCAACAATCACGTGCATTTCTCTACCAAGCCCGGTGTCACTGAGAAGTTCTTGGACGTCCAATAGCCTGCAGGGCTCTTGGTTTATTGAATACTCGGAGGCGCCGTTGCGAAACAGTACTCGAGAGATGGTTACCTCTGAGTACTCGATAGGCAGTGCGCCATCGCTGTTGTCAATGGTGAGAGAGACCTCGGCTCGACCAAGAGGCGCTTTGGTTGAGGTGCCGGCAAAGATGACGTCTTCCATCTTCCCGCCACGCAAGGTTTTAGCGCCCTGCTCTCCCATGACCCAGGCAAGCGCGTCAACTACGTTTGATTTGCCGGATCCGTTTGGGCCAACTACGCAGGTAATTCCAGGCTCAAGCACGATGGTGGTGGCCTGGGCAAAAGATTTAAAGCCCTTCAGGGTGATGCTTTTTAGATGCAAGCCTTCCACCCCTCTCAAGTATTCATAAAGCCTAGCCGAGCATGAAGCCTAGCCCTTTTAGTTTCGCCATAAACAAAGCTTTTTGCCCACGCCAGACCTGGCGCACAATGCCACAGGTTCTAAGCTTCTAGAGATGCAAACCAAGGGATCGAAGTTGACGAGGAGCCTGAGCGCTCTGCTGCTCGCGCCTCTTACTGCGGTCTTTGGAACCATTGTTCATCAGAGCAGCCAGTTTGGAATCCCACTGGGCCTAGCTATCGGCCTGACGGTCGTGCTGCTGGTTTCAATTCAGATAAGGCGGCGCAGTGGCTTTCGGTCTCCAGGTGTTGTGTTTGCGACAGTGTTGGGAATCTGCATCTGGCTCTTTAGTCAGGACTTGACCGGCGACAAAATGATCCCAGCCACCGCACTCGGGTATGCGTGGTCATATGGATCCATACTGGCTGCGGTGTTGGTGGCAATCTGGCCAAGACTCACAGGCAGTCAGTGGAAAAAAGCGGTCAACTAACGCTTTAGCTTTTGGCAGTTAGGGCAGAAGTGGCTGCCGCGATTGGCCCAGGATTCACGCTTGATTTCAACTCCGCACCTTCGACACGGCTTGCCCTGCTGCCCATAGGCATTCAGTTCCTGCTCGAAATAACCGGCCTCACCATTGACGTTTTTGTATTGCTCATCAAAGGAGGTGCCGCCCTGAATTACCGCCTTTTGAAGCACGTCTTTGGCAATCGCAACTAATTCCAAGAGCTTTGGTCTGCTAATGGTTCCAGCAGGCTGGTCGTAGTGGATTTTCGCTCGCCACAAAGACTCATCGGCGTAGATGTTGCCTATTCCGCTCATCAAATTTTGGTCAAGCAGGATCTTCTTAATCCCTGCTGAGCGCTGTTTGATTTTTGCCACGACGGCTTTATCGTCAAACAGCGGGTCGAGTAGGTCTCTGGATATATGAGCAACTGGCGCCGGAATGCTGGCGTCTACGGCAGCCTCTGGGCTAAACCCGCCGGGGCCGCCATCTGAAGTTGGAACCAAATCCTCGATTGCCAGCGAACCAAAAATCCGCTGATCAACAAACCGCAGTTCCAGCTGATCGCCCTGGGAAGTTTCGGTGTGGATAACGATCCGGGTCTGCTTATCTTCCGGATGGCCTGCTGAACGCAACAGCATTTGCCCACTCATGCCCAGGTGCCCCACCAATGCCCTGGAGTCTGAAAGTGGCAGCCAGAGAAACTTGCCGCGTCGAACTACAGCTTGGAGCTGTTGACCTACAAGTTCATCGACGAAGTGCTTGGGGCCAAGCAGGTGCCGCTTTAGCGAACGCTGGTCATTGATTGAGACCTCGTGGACCTCAGCACCGATTAGTCTCGTGGCCAAACCGGCTCGCACCGTTTCAACCTCAGGTAATTCCGGCATCTATTTTTTCCGAAGCGATCTAAGAGCCGCTATTGCAGCTTCGGTCTCGGCGCTTCGCTTAGTTCTCCCGCTGCCCTGCCCAAGCAGCTGTTCACCTGAGAAACAGTTGGCCATGTAAATTCGCTCGTGCTCCGGGCCTGTTGCAGAAATTTGATAAGAAACTGGTGGGCGATTTATTTTTTGCAGCTTTTCACCCAACGTGGTTTTTGGATCACTGGCTTCTCTAACCGCATCCGGATCATCCAGCATTGGAATTATGAATTTGTGAACAACATCGGATGCAGCTTCCAGTCCTTGAGAAAGGTAGGCGGCCCCCAAAACAGCTTCGAATGCGTCGGCCAGAACATTGACCTTGGTCCTGCCGTCAGTTTGCTCCTCGCCTTTGCCAAGCCGCAGATACTTCCCTAGCTCAATCTGATTTGCGGCGGCAGCCAGCGCATTGGCAGATACAACTGCATTTTTTAGCTTGGTCAGCTCCCCTTCATTTAGCTCCGGGTGAGCCGAGTAGACGAACGAGGCAACCAGAAAGCCTAAAACGGAGTCGCCTAAAAATTCCAGGCGTTCATTATCGTCAAGCCCATTTTCATAGGCGAATGATGAGTGTGTGAGAGCGAGTTCTAATAACTCGGAATCAATCTCGATGCCGAGCGTTTGTGACAGCCCGTCAAGATTCATCTACTTAGGCGTCTGCTACCTTACGGCCCTTGTATTCCATGTAAAGCTCGGTGCCGACAGAGTCGGTTACGACCTTGGCACGGTGAGGCAAGCTGTAAGTGGTCTCGCCATTCTCAACAGTCTTCACCAAGGTGATAGGCGCTGCCTTCCACTGTGAACGACGTGAACGTGTGTTTGATCGAGAGGTGCGACGCTTTGGTACTGGCATCTTTAGTCTTCCTTACTAGCTAAACCTTGTAATGCACTGAAGCGCGGATCAACCGGCTTTTCGTGACTGTGCTCTGTGTTCTCATCCAACCTAATCCCACACTCCGAACACAAACCAAGGCAATCCTTGGAGCAAACGGGTTGGAAGGGCAGATTCAAGACTACAGAATCAATGAGGACTTGTTCAAGATCAACATGTTCGTTAATCACTTCCAGATCTTCATCCGACTGAGAAGAATAGGCGAAAAGTTCCTGAAAATCTACCTCAACCTCAAGACTCATTGAATCTAGGCACCTGGAACATTGCGTTTCGGCGGTTGCAAACACCTCTCCGGTAACCAGCACACCCTCGTGAACCGACTCCAAGCGAAGTCTAATTTCGGTGGTCGCGCCAGCAGGCACAGCAACCACCTCGGTCCCAATCGCTTCGTCCAGGACGTGGTCAAATTCGACCTCTCGCATTTGACCTGGACGGTTCATTAGGTCGTGGACAGAAACTAATAAGCTCATCGTTTTTCCTCTTGCATCATTTTCAAAACACTTTCGGGGACGTAGCCAGAAACATCTCCCCCGAGTTCAAACACCTGCCGCACCAGAGATGACGACACGAAACCATGCTGGATCGCCGCCGGGATAAACACGGTTTCAATGCCGCTCAGGTCCCGGTTGACCTCAGCCATTGGCAACTCGTAGTCGATATCCGCGGAGTTTCTGAATCCCTTGATGATTGCGGTTGCGCCGCGCGAAGTTGCGGCATCAACCAGCAGGCCGTGGTCAACAGCTGTGACTTCAACGTTCTCCAAGCCAGCCTCTTGGACAGCAGTGATGGCCGCCCGCAGCCGCTGATCTTGATTGAAAAATGGTTTTTTTGATGGATTATGAACTACCGCCAAAATAACGCGGTCAAACAGCGAACAACCGCGTCCAAGCACCGAAAGGTGCCCGAGGGTCAACGGATCGAAAGATCCAGGATAAATAGCGATTTTGCTCACACCACTAGGTTAGCTGCGAGCCAACCTATCTGCATCTTGGATTTCCAAAACCTTTTGCAGGTTCTGAGACAGTCCATCGCTAAGCAGGGACTGTGCCAGCGGTCGTGCCTGCTGGATTAGCTCGGCGTCCCTAACCACCCTCAGTAGCCGAAGCGATGACCTGATTCCGGACTGCTGACTGCCTAACACATCGCCCTCACCACGAAGGTCGAGATCGGTTTCGGACAACGCGAATCCATCAGTAGTGCTGCAGAGTGCCTCGAGGCGACTGGCGGCGATCGTTCCAGGCTCAGCTGCCGACACCAACAAACAAAGACCGGCGTGTTCACCTCTGCCCACCCGACCACGCAACTGGTGCAACTGAGATAAGCCAAAATGGTCGGCATCAAGCACAACCATCGTGGAAGCATTTGGCACGTTAACGCCGACCTCAATCACAGTGGTGGCAACCAACAGGTCTATTTCTCCAGTCTCAAATTCGGCCATAACCCGCTCTTTTTCGTTAGCTGGCAGCTTTCCGTGCAGCAGGGCCTTGCGAACATCTTTCAATACCGGATTTTTACTAAGTGCGTCGAAGACTGCATTGACGCTGGCGGGTTCCAGCTCTTGGGTTTCAAGCTCTACCTGCTCCTGTCCCTCCTCCGCTACTCCCTGTTCAATCCTTGGGCAAACCACGAAGGCTTGGCGGCCAGCTTGGACCTCCTCAGCAACTCGCTGCCAAACTCGGGCAACCAGGTCCTTTTGAGCCACCGGCACCGAGTGGGTGGAGATTGGCTGTCGACCCTTTGGCAGCTCGCGCAGCGAAGAAACATCCAAATCTCCAAAAACGGTGACCGCAAGTGTTCTCGGGATCGGGGTCGCTGTCATCACAAGGGTGTGCGGGGATTTACTGGCCTTGCTCCTCAAGGCCTCTCGCTGAGAAACACCAAATCGGTGCTGTTCATCAATAATCACGAGTCCAAGATCAAAAAATGAAACATTTTCGCTGATCAGCGCATGGGTTCCGACTACCATCCTGCAATTGCCCGAGGCCAGATCCAGCATGGTCTTTTTGCGCTCGGCTGTGGGCTGAGACCCGGTTAGCAAACGAAGTCCGAGTTCTTTTGCAAGCTCCGGCCCAAGCGCCTCCAGAATCGATCGATAGTGCTGGGAGGCTAAAACCTCCGTTGGCGCCAGGAGCGCGCTCTGGCTGCCCTTTTCTGCTGCGCTCAGCACAGCCCTGACAGCGACGATGGTCTTACCGGAACCAACCTCTCCCTGCAGCATCCGGTTCATGGGATGACCGCTTGCTAGGTCAGCTGCAATCTCGTTGCCAGCTGCAATTTGGCCATCGGTGAGCTGAAACGGAAGCGCCGCGTCAAAGTTCGCTAGCAGAGCGCCAGCAACATAAACGTTGGCCTGCTCCTTTGAGGCAGCCGCTCTGCGCGAAGCAAGACCTAGCTGCAACAGCATTGCCTCATGAAACTTCAAAGACTCTCTGGCTTCCTGCCACTGTGAATCAACTGCGGGCTCGTGAATCCAGTGAATTGCTTGACTTATGCCAACCAAGCCATGAGTTTGCAGTAACTGCTCAGGCAGTATTTCCTCGATCGCCGGCGCTAGTGCCAGCACCTGCTTGACTGCCTTCTGGATTCTCCAGGTAGACATGCTGCTGGTGGCTGGATAAATCGGGATTGGGAGGTCTGCCCAAGCTTGTGCCTTGTCGGGGTCAATTTCCGAATCGAACAGCTCATAGTCCGGATGCGTCAACTGAAGCACTCCTGAAAATGATCCAATTTTTCCCGAGAACAAACCCTTGACTCCAGCATGGAGTTCGTTTTGACGCCAGGCCTGGTTAAAAAATGCCAGCGTCAGCAAGCCCTCGCCGTCGCTCAGGGTGACCTCGAAGATGCTGCCCTTACGACCGCGCATGCGGCGGTTGTTGGTGCTCTGAACCTCACCGACAACGGTGACCACCTCACCCACCGGCAATGAGTTGAAGCTGGTCAGCTCACCACGTTTTGAATACCTTCTGGGAAAGTGAAGCAGCAGGTCTCGCATTGTTTCCAGCCCGAGCTGCTTCGAAAGAGCCTTGGCGGTTTTTTCACCAACGACATCCTTGATCAGTCCCAGCTCGGTTAGCACATTGACAATCATGGCTGAATACTCACCCGAGTTTCACTAGGCTCACTTGCGTGAGCAGAATCATTGCCGGTGACGCCGGGTCAATCAGACTAAAGCCGGCAGCGGCCAGCACCCGACCAACCAGTGACCGGGTCAAGGAAAGCTTGTTCGGGCAACTTGAGAACCTCGGGCAACTTGATGGCGCTAGCGTCCTGGACCTATTTGCCGGCACCGGCGCATTGGGCCTTGAGGCACTTTCAAGAGGGGCGAATCGGGCAGTCCTTGTTGAACGAGATCGAAAAGCACATGAAATCTCGTTAGAAAACTCCAAGTCCGTGATTTCTGCAATCCAGAAATCCCGCGGCGAAGCATCGGTTGAAAACAAGAAGGCTGACGCCGCTAAGTTTCTCAAGACCAACAAACAAAGCTTTGATTTAGTCTTTCTCGATCCCCCCTACGACCTGCCAAACCAAGAGCTGCTGGGCTATATCGAGCAACTAAGCCAGGCCGTGAGTGATCAGGGTCTTTTCGTGATCGAAAGATCAAGCCGAACCGAATCGATTCAAGTTCCGGTTTGGCTTCGCGAGGTATCAACTAGGAACTACGGCGACACACAGGTCACCATCCTGCAAAAGCTTAGATAGAGCGCTTTTCAGGTCCGGTGTAGACCTGTTGTGGTCGGCCAATGCGCAATGCTGGATCCAGCATCATTTCGCGCCAGTGCGCGATCCAACCCGGCAACCTACCGACTGCAAATAGCGGGGTAAACATCTTGGGGGAAAAACCCATGGCCTTGTAGATAACGCCGGTGTAGAAGTCAACGTTTGGGTAAAGCTTGCGCTCAACAAAGTACTCATCAGACAGTGCTGCTTCTTCAAGCTCCTTGGCAATTTGAAGCATCGGATCGTTGACACCCAGCTCTCCCAGCACCTGGTCGGCAGTTGCCTTCACGATGGTT
>Ga0213868_10002991_pt1 | contig 15925 bp, 15 predicted proteins | sample PICome_9_FD_160087 | JGI IMG/M metagenome (GOLD analysis project Ga0213868, IMG submission 160087) | Coastal seawater microbial communities near Pivers Island, North Carolina, United States - PICO127 | ecosystem: Environmental > Aquatic > Marine > Coastal | place: USA: North Carolina...
TGATATTAAAAAGACAGACTCAGAACTTTTAGTAGGATTAGAATTTAACTTATAGGATAGTATTGTGTAAAAAATTAATGAAATAATTGTTATGTACTAGAAAATTAATTTTTTATTATTAGATTTTAAAAATTAATTCAATGGCGATTACTAAAAACACCACCCTAGAAGAAATCGATAAAATTGTTGAAAATTTTGTGCATGAAGATTTAACTTCACGAGAGCAATTTTCACCTGATGTGATTAAGTTCATTAATTTAAACAATCAATATTATTGGTTTTTGTTATCTGTAAATAATTCTTTAGGTCTCTGGCAAAATAAAATTGATGATGAAGGATTAGATCTAAGTATTGGGGGATTATATCTTAAAGGAAGAGATTTGAATTTTAACCCTTATGAAAAGTATAGATTGTTTTATGACTGGAGAGAAGAAAAATTTGGAACTGAAGAAGATGATGATGAGCCAACTTCTTTTTTTAATGCAGTTATCAATTCATTTTATGATTTTGATTCAAATAACGATTTGATATCACTAAGCGAAGATGAGTTAATAGTATTTATAAACTTGTCCAAAACAGTTCTTTTATGTACAATATGTAAAGAATGTGAAAATGGAGCAGATTCTGATGATATAACCAATTTATTATTAAATATTAATTTTGATGACCTTCCTCAAATTAATGATGAATTAGGTGGGGGTGATTTGGCCAATGAAATTTTGGAAGATGTTTTAGTAGCTTTAGGAGTTGATATTGAATTCTATAAGAACGAAGAGGATTTATGGAGAGACCAATACCTAATGAATTATGAAGAGGTTGCTCAGACATTATTAGATAATGATGTTTTTGATCTTGATTATATACGTTCTTAGCTACATTTTTACTGATTTAAAAACACACACCAAAAATAATGACCATCCAAGCAGGAGACATACTTTCATACAATGGTAAAAAAACAACCATTGCAACAGAGCCACTAAAATCTTATTTGGAAACTAGAAGTGATGTAAGTTTTATTTTTAAATCTACTGCTTTAGTGAGAGGGTATATTGGTACCTGGAAGATTAAAAACAAAAAACTTTATCTGGTAACTCTTGTTGGTTTTATTGAAAATAATGAGAAAGTAAACCTTAAGTATTTATTTCCAAATAAAACAGAAGTTTTTGCAGATTGGTTCTCTGGTGATATTAGAATTCCCGAGGGAGATCTGCTTCAAAACATCAATATAGGATACGCCTCTGTTTTTGCTAGAGACAGAGTAATCAACTTTAATAAAGGGTTATTGATTAGCGAAACGGTAAAAGACAATACAAAATCAAAACTGACAGATTAAAACATAAATACGTCTTAAAACAACTATTAAAATAATTATGATAAACAAGAAACTAAAACCACAACAGATTAAAACTTTTAAACAAAGGGAAGAAGAAGTGTTAAAAGCTGATAGACCATCATAATCAGTTAAGTCAAAGCGCACAAGTTGTCAAAAGTCTGATTGGTTTAGGAGAAATTTCAGAGGAAAGCGAGAAAGTTAATTTTAACGATTCAATTAACATATTAACTGATTACAGAAAGAAAAATAATCTTTAAAAATTAGTACAAAACAATTATTTTCTGCCCCTTCACATCAGCTCAGTTTCATCAAAAAATATTCCCTAAAATAAAATTTATTTTAGGGAATAAAAAGTGGAGCCAAGAGGCGTAAAATCGAACTATTTTGGGGCGGATTTGGAATTATTAAAATAAAATATCGTTTAAATAACTCCACATTTCGTTATGGAAATTAATGGGGACTAAATTATCACTATCGGGAGCTTCACCCATGCGAATGATTACTAGATTTTGACTTGGAATAATATCAAGATATTGGCCGTTTTTACCCATCCCTGCAATTAAATCTTCTGGGGCGTTGGAGGCCAAAGAAGCCTGTATTGGAATTGTTATCCCCGGAGGAATCAAACTTTCTTTGCCATTAAGCCACCACAAGTATCCATAGGATTTATTTATTTCTTGAGATGTATTTACCATATTTGAAAAATAATTTGTGTCATTCAAGATAACATCCTCGTCCCATACACCTTCATTTAATATCAATAGCCCAAATCTTGCCATGTCTCTGGCTGTACTGTAGTATGTGTCACTGTTATTTAATTGAATCCAACTTCCACCCATTCCTATTTTTATTTTCACTTTTTGATTGGTAAATTCATTGTATGAGGTTTCGGTTGCGTTTTCGATGACATCCTTTAAAAGTGAGTATGTGGCGTTGTGATAAAACCAGTTTGTTCCAGGGGTGTTTTTATAGCTTAGGCAATCTGGATCTGTACAATTAAGGTTTACTACTTGATAATCCAACCCGGTTGTCATCGTTAATTGGTGTTTAATTTTAATTAAACCCTCTTGTTCTGCTGTTAAACTGGTCCACCCATTGCCAAGATATATAGTACTACTGTTCTCAATAGACAAAAGCCCATCTTCTTGTGCGATCCCGACCATAAGGGCAGTGAGTGTCTTGCCTGCAGAAGCCCAATACCAATTAGAGTTTCTATCAAAAGGAGCTGTATTTAAAATGTTATTGCCCCAATAATTCTCTAATACGATTTTACCATCTTTTAAAACTATAAAAGCACGAGTGTTGTTGAGTTCAAGAAAGTCATATAGATTCCCAATTCCAATAGAATCCCAGTTTAGCTCATCAGGTGATATAGTTTCCCATTGGTCGGAATCTATGCTTGGGAAGTACATGTTGTTGACTACAGGCTGGCTAATTTGAGTTTCGTCTTTTGAGCACGAAATGATTGAAAGTAATATGAACAGCAGAAACTTTTTCAATAGATGGATAATTAGATTATCAAATATAAAAATTATTCCCTAAAATAAATTTTATTTTAGGGAATAATGCCGTGGAGCCAAGAGGAGCGAAGTCGAACTATTTTGATGAGGATCTAGTTATTATAACAAGAAATTATCTTCAAGAATAATTATGAAGAATATAGAAAATAAAATATACCACTTAGACTTTGGAGAGGCTGTCATAAACGTATCTTAAATATGTGGGTTCTAATTTATTCATAGGTTAGCACTTATATTTCTCCAATCATTAATATCTATTACCTGTGATAATAATTTAAGTTTTTCATCATTTTTTCCAACTTCAAAAAAACAAGCCATTTTCGCTTTGTAAAACAGATAGCTGAATACATCTTTTGGGTTTTGATTTTTTGATAAAAATTCAAATTCTATGTTGTTTTTTGTAAAGGAGAAATCAAAGTTAGATTCCATAATTTTTCTATCCTTAAAATTATGGTAAACAAGTCCGTTAAATTCTATTTCATTTTCTTTTAGGACTATATTTTCTGTTGTTTTCTTTTCGTATTTAGGGAATATTTTATTAAAAAGCTCTATTTGAATTTAATTATTCGTAAAAAATATGATTGCTACAGGAGGAAAATAAATAAACAAACTAAACATGTTATAAATATACTAATAGAGATTTTTAAAGCAGATTTTTCATTTTTTAAAAATTTATTTTTTAATTTTTTATTTTTCTGGTATATCATAAGTAATATATTGAATATCACTATTGTTATAATTAGATTATTAATTAAATCAGCTGTTGTTAGAACTTGGCTTGATATAGCTGAATCCACAAAATATTTATTTCCAACCGCTCCAAAAATTGCCCCAACACTCAAATTTGATTTGGCGTCAAATTCTGACATTGGAATTAAAAAAACAAACCATGATAAAATTAACGATAAAAATGAGCCCAAAAACAGTTTAAAAAATAACCAAGACCCCTGCCTACTGATGATTACCTCAAAAACTCCTCGAGATCTAACTTCATTTCTTTCTGTTCCCCCTTGGTGTTTATAAATTCCATTATCAAAAGGTTCTATTATTTCAGATTTAATAAACTCTTCTTTAAAAACAATTGTATCAATAACAAATCCATCCTTTAAATTTGGTAAGTATTCATTTGAATCTGAAATGAATTTTTTAGAATTTTTTATTCTTACGTATGAGGTGTCATATCTAGAGGTGAAACTTAATCTAATTTTTTGTTTATCAAACGGGTATTTTCTTAGATCCCATTTGTGATAAAATTTATTTTCCATTTCTTTTACATATCTATACTTATTTATATCCTCATAATATCCGTCCCATTCCCATTTTGAGTGATACAAATTTTCTGTTATTTTGTAATCAAATTCGATAAGTGAATATGGAGCTAAATTTATTGTATCGTTGGATATAAGTACTTCATCTTCTTGAAATGAGCTCCACAATCTTAGTTTTAGATCAGCATTGTAATCAGTCTTATTAGTTTCTAACTCAGAGATATCATCAATAAATATTGAAGCATCAATTTCGAGAGGTATTTTAATAGTATCAAATTTAGTTATGTCAGATGGGTTTAATAAGCCCCAATATGGATGATTCGAAAGATTTATTTTATTAATATTTGAGTTTTGTTTTTTACTGTCAGTACAAGACGAAAAAACAATAATAAAAAGAAAAAATATATAGTAATTTTTCATTACTAAAAAATTCTCGGAACATCTGGATATGGAACAAATGATTCTAAAAGGAGATATAAACTTTCCTTAACTAATAATGAAATTGAAATGATAATTGTTGCTGTTAATATGGATACAGCGATATTATTTTTACTAATCTCTTTAAATTCATTAACATTTTTTGTCATTATTGTGAAAAGTTTCACAGATAAAAAATTAATAAAAGCTATTGCAACAATAATAATTACTAAAAACAAAACTGTGTATTTGAGACCATCTAATACCAAAGAACCTTTATAGTCAGGATTTTCAGTAATCATTCTTAATGAATTTAGAATAGGAGCTTTTATTCCTGAGATTAAATAAGCAACTGAAAATAAAACTGACGAACTAAATATTGAATAAGATATATTGTCTATACTTATATCAAACTCTTTTTTAACAAGTCTATCAATTAGTTTATATGTTATAAATAAAAGTGTAACGCCTACAATTATTGAAATACCGATTTCAGCAATTGAGTAATAAAAAAGATTTGTATTCATAATTATTTATTTTTATAAGGCTACATGCCAATAGTTCATCCTTGATGTACTTGGAGGAAGATCCCCCAATTGCCAATTAACGCCTGTTGTTTCCCAAGTATAATATCTTTTTCCAAGATGTGTTTTGTAGCGACCTCTTGATCTTAAATTTACACCAATAATAGAATGCATATATTCATCACTATTTAATATTTTTGTATCGTATCCGTATCTATTTAATATTGTATATAAAAATATAGTTCTTGTATCACAATCTCCTTTAAAATTTTTAATAAATTCAGTTGGTGTATAAATACCCCCAAAGATATTTCCCTGACAATCAATTCCTTGATCAATCATGTTTTTTATAGATTTACTATTTATATATGCTTCAGAACAGGATACAGGAGTTAAAATATTGTATGGAATATTTTGTACAAAAGTTACTATGACATCAGCAAATTCATTCTTAGATAGTACTTTTGTACTTAATATTTGATCAAATAAATCATAAATTGTATTTAATTTTAGTTTATCGTGTTCAATTATCTTTTTGTAAAAATCTCCCCAAGAAATAGGGTTACTATATTTTTTATTATTTTTTGAACTGTAAACATCGCTAAGCTTTACACTTACATTACCCCTGTATTGTCTTGATTTATTATCATTCCAATAATGATAATGTGAAGCTAGTTTCTCGATTTCTTTTTTTATTTCTTTTTTCCTTTCTTTTTTTGGGGAAGTTTCGTTAGAGAACAAATTACCGATATAAGAAATCGTAGACATTATAATTCCAAAAAACAACAATACTAAAAATCTAGAAATAATTTTAGAGAAAATATTTTTAATGAAATTCATATCCAAATATAAATAAAAAATATATTATCATAGTCCACACCAAAATAGATTATAGACAAAAATTTATTTCTAAAAACAAAAATTTATTTCTAAAAACAACAATTTATTTCCAAAAATAATTTCGGAGCCAAAGGGAGTGAAGTCGAACTATTTTGGGGAGGATTTAGGTTTATTTAAAAACTTTATTCTTTAATTTAACCTTAATATTTTGTATATTTGTTGTGCATCAGGAACGCAATAAGCGTACCAACCGACTTACTCGAAGCACGGTGGTTTAGAATGCGGGAACTCTCCAAAATTTACGAGTCATCCACATCCTTTCTTGTTGTAATTTATGTCTAACTTAAATTGTAAAACAATGAAAAAAACAAAACAAATTCAAGTCAAATTCTTCAAAGAAGAATCAATTTTCAATCACATTGACAGAGAAAATCTAGAGCTTTACCGTCAAATGATGGCAGACCGTTATGGCTATTTTAAAGATGAGGAAGAATGAGTGTTGCACTAAGTGGGGAACTTGTCTTTAAAGTGACATTCGATCAGCACGGGTTTCCTATTGGTATGTATACAACTGCAGCTATTATTCATATGTGTGCGGAGCAAATACATGCCAATTCACCATTTAGCAATCCAAATAAGCCTAAAAAACTTGATAATTTTAAGGTAGAACTAATTTCAAAAAGGGTGATTTAACATATTTTTTTCTAGGTTTAGTTAAGTCAAACTATTTTGGGTAGGGTCTGAAGTTTTAATATATATTAAATCAAAATTTTTGTTAAAATTTATTAAATTCACACTTTTAAATATTTAAATGAAAAAAATAAAATTCATCGATTTATATGCAGGTCTTGGGGGATTTCATCAAGCACTTGAAAAACTTGGACACGAATGTGTATGGGCTTCAGAATATAATGTAAACTTAAGAGAATTATACAAAAAAAATTTTCCAAATACACCAATTGAAGGTGATATTTTTAAAGTTGATTTAAATCAAATACCGACGCATGATTTAATATGCGGAGGTTTCCCATGTCAACCTTTTTCTAGAGCTGGTAAAATGTTAGGTTTTGAAGATCTAAAAAAAGGGAATCATTTTTTTAAAATATTAGAGATAATAGATTCTAAAAAAAATGATGCACCGCAATATATTATATTAGAAAATGTTGAGACTATACTTAAACATAATAAAGGAGAAACCTTTAGATTTATTGAAGATGAGTTAACAAAAAGAGGATACGATATTGATAAGAAAATTTTATCTCCACACGAGTTCAATATACCACATCACAGACGTAGAGTATTTATTGTTGGAGCAAGAAAGGATATGGGAGGGTTGAGAAATTTTAATTACCCTAAGAAAGGAGACTTATCTAAAACCACAATAGATACTATTCTATCAACAAAGCACACTCCTTATTTAGGTGAGAATCTCTATTTAACAGATGAGAATCAAAATGTTTATAATCTTTGGAATAATTTTATTAAAACCTTTCCAAATGAGAGACCTCTTCCAGGTTTCCCTATATGGTCACATGAATGGGGTGCAACTTATCCTTATGAAAAGTATACACCACAAGCAGCAACTTTAGATGAATTAAATAATTCAAGAGGTACTTATGGAAAAAAAATTAAAGCTGAAAATAAGGAAGATATTATAAGGGATTTTATACCAAGATATGCTCAAAAAGATATTGAAGTTTTTCCAAATTGGAAAATAAATTACATAAGAAAAAATAGAGTTTTTTACAGAGAAAATAAAGACTTCATAGATAAATTTGTTTTAGATAATCCAAAATTAAAAACTTTTGCATTTTCCTTTCAGAAACTTGAGTGGTCTTGTCAGGGAGCTGAAAGAACATTAGATGATAAAATAATTCAATTTAGACCATCTGGTTTGAGAGTCAAATTAAGTAATTGGTCACCAGCATTAACAACTGTAAGAACTCAAAACATATATATACCAAAAATTAAGAGAAAACTATCCTTGTTTGAGCTGGCTAAATTACAGTCAATGGATATAAAGCATTTACCAGATATCTACGATGGAAAATTTGTTCCTAATGGCGGATATAGAGCTTTTGGTAATGCTGTAAATGTTGAAGTTGTGCGATTAATTGCGAAGAATCTATTAAATAATTAAAGAATGGATAAGAAAATTAGTATTCAGTTTAAATCTACGGCATATCGAATGCTTAAAAAAATGCCAGGTAAGTTATGGTTTATTTTTGGTGAATTTATTGATAATTCCATTTCGAGCTATCTTCAAAATAGGGAGGAACTGGAAAGAATAAATGGTAAAAACTTTAAACTTAGAATAGAGTTAAGTTTCGATGATGATGATGAAATTAGAATTACTGATAATGCAGCAGGTATTGACCATAAAAACTGGCTTAGAGCATTACAACCTGGAGATATTCCAGAAGATGATTCTGGCATGAATGAGTTTGGAATGGGTATGAAATATTCAGCAGTTTGGCTCTCAAATCATTGGACTCTTAAAAGTAAATCAATAAATGATTCATTTCAGAAAATAGTTCATTTTGATTTTCATAAAGTTATATCTAAAAACCTCGAGGATTTACCATATGAAGAAAATTATGATTCAAAAATAACTCATGGGACACAATTGATATTAACCCAACTAGAAACAGGAAAACTTCGACCATTTCAATGGGAAAAAACCCGTAATCATATTAAAAGTATATACAGAAATTTTTTACGTGATGATCATCCTTTTTACTCAAAATATAAGATCGAATCTAACATAGAAATAATTGCCTTTGGAGAAAAATTATCATATGATGAACCTGGATTTTTAAAATCACAATGGTACAAAGACAGACATAATTTAGTTTCTTTAGAAGATTCACCAGAAATAGAATGGAAATATGAATTTGACAAAGTAATAAAAAACCCTGCAAAACCTGTTAAAATTAAATTTTCGGGATTTATTGGTATTTTACCTAAAATAAAGCAAGGGAATAATGGTTTTTCATACTTTAGAAGAGGAAGAGTTGTAGAAGGCTCAGGTGATGAAAAAATGTTTCCAAAAAAAATCTCAACAAATAAAGGGAGTTTCAATTATAAGAGACTTTTTGGGGAATTTCATTTTGATGATACTGATGAAGGGAAAGTAGAATCAACTTTCAATAAAAATGCTTTTCAAGATCAAGATTTTATTAATTACTGTATTGCTGGATTAGCCCAAGAAATTAAAAGAGTAAGTTTTGTTGAGTTTCCTGAGATGAAATTTAATTTACCCCAACAGGCATCAGGCTTTAAGGCAAATTTTGATCCAGATGCTGCAAAAAAGACTATAGAAAGGTTTGCTGAAAAAGAGGAAAAAATAAATACTAATAAAGAAAGGCAAGTTGAAATTAATAAGCAACTAAGCACTTTAACAAAAGAAGTAATACAAAAAAGTGAAGACGAGTTGGTTATTAAAACTGGTTCTGAGATACCAACCGAAGCTACTTTTATAAAAAATAATGCTGAAGAACAGTTGGAGTATCATTTTAAACTCAATTACTGGGAGTCTATTAACCCAGACGAAGATCTTTATTCGATGGAAAAAGATTCATTAGAAAGTTTCAAATCTAATTCAAAAATTGAAAAAAAATATAGAACCTCAAATAAATTTCAAAATATTAGAATAAAAGTAAATTTAAAACATCGTCTTTTTATGAATAACCAATCTTTTAGGACTGAAACACAATTATTTGGATTAATAATTAATACTATCAAATGTATGTGCTACTCGGAACTTTTAGCGAGGGGAGGTGGTGCTAAAAACGTACATTACTTAAGAACAGCTTTTAATAAATCAATAGATACCTTCTTACATGAATAAAACTATAAATATTGGTGCATTAGCAGAAGTGGTAAATAACGAAATTTACACAGGTGAAAATTTTGAGAAATTTTTGAGAAATTTACCTCCAATGAAAAACGAAGAGGTTTCACGAATTAAAAACAGTACAATTAATATTTTGTCACAATGTGTAGCTCCTCATTATGAAGAACCTACGTATGAACAAAATACAGGTCTTGTTTTAGGATATATCCAAAGTGGAAAAACCATGTCTTTTACAAGTTTAATTGCATTGGCGAGTGATAATGATTATAAAGTTGTAATAGTATTTGCTGGTACAACAACAATATTATTGGATCAAACTATTGATAGATTAGGGGAAGATTTAGATGATAAAAATGAATATGTTATAATTGAAGAAGCAAGTCTTAATAGTTTGTCACGAATAAAAAGGATTATTAAAAACACCAAAAGACAAAGAACAATAATTTTACCAATTTTAAAGCATTACAAACACATTGAAAGAATTCATGATTTATTTGGCCATCCTGATCTAAATTTACTTCTACCTAAACTTAGTGTTTTAATAATTGATGATGAGGCGGACCAAGCAAGTTTAAATGGCTTTGCAAGAAGAAACTGGAAAAAATCTTTAAAGAGAAATAGTAAAGATATTGATGATGATGATGAAAAAAGTGCCTTTGATTATAGTACAACATATGATACAATATCTAACTTAAAAAAAATACTTCCCAATCATTCTTATATACAATATACCGCAACACCACAAGCAAATCTGCTATTGGGCCAAAGAGACTTTTTGCGCCCTTCATGGTGTGAAGTACTGGATCCTGGGAATAAGTATACAGGTGGTGAAAGATTTTTTAATGATGATCTTGATTTGATTTATGAGATTGACAAAGAAAATTTTAAAAATCAGGAAGATCCTGAAATGCCAGAAAATTTGAGGCATGCTTTTCGTCTTTTTCTAGTTGAATCTGCCCTTTTAGGTTATGATTTTAAGGGTAAAAATAGAATAAAAGATAAACTAGAGTTAACTTCTATGATGATTCATGCTGATAGATTAATAGTTGTAAACGATATTTACCTTAGATGGCTAAAAGCATACAATAAAAATATTATAAAGGATTTAGATGATAATCAGGATGAAACTATTGAAGATTTTAAAAAGATATTTTTAGATGTTAAGATAAAACTATCTAATTATTTCTCTATTTTTCCAGACTTCAATGAAGTAATTGAAATAATTAAAGACTATGTCATAGAAGAACTTGAATTTTGGTTTGTAGCAGGGAAAGAAGATAACGAGGTAAATTGGAAAAGGTGCTCACATCATGTTTTAGTTGGTGGTCAGAAATTAGACAGAGGTTTTACTGTCAAAAACCTTATTGTGACATATATGCCTAGATCAACTAAAAGTAAGTCTAATGCAGATACAATTGAACAGCGCTGTCGTTTTTTTGGTTATAAGAGAGACTATATAGAGGCATGTAAAGTCTATTTGCCTCAAGAATCTATAAATGAATTTGAAGAATATGTTGAGTATGAAAAACACCTCAGAGACTATTTAAAGAATTATTCAATAGATGAGTTTTATAATAATGATCGTCTAATGAAATTAGGCATTCTTAATCCAACATCCGCGAATAAGATTCCAGGAGAATTATTTCGTAATGACTTTAGAAGTTTTAACTATTTTCAACCTGATTTCATAAATAAAGAACATAACGATAAAATAATTAATAAATTTTTGAAATCTTCATCTGAATTAGGAATTTTAAAACCAAAACAAACAGAAAATCATCAAAAAGATAATAAACATATACTTTTCAAAACTACAAATGAAGAAACTATTAAATTATTAAATAATATGAAATTTAATAGTAAAAGAGATCAACTTACTAAATCACAATTTTTAACATTATTAAACAATAATAAGAATAATAAAAAAGTTTGGGTAATTAAAATTGCTCACGAGAGAGATGCAGATGGAGGTAGACCACGTTCAATTAAAAATGACGGAAGAATCAAATCTTTAGCATCAAACCGACCACCAACTTTTGGAGATAGAGATTTATTAATTAATACTGATGACTTTAACAACTTTAAAAAATTGTATAACAACGAACCTATTATTCAAATACATAAAATAAAAATTAAGGATAATCAAAGTTACCCTCCTAATTTAAAAAAATATGTAGGAAAATCACTGAATATTATTGCTACAGTTTTTCCAAGTCATAAAAATGATTCATCTTTTATATCTGCTTCATATGATTAATAAATTAGAAATAATAAAAAAAGGAATAATAATGGATGATAACATATACCATGTCATTCCATTTGAGGGTTATAAAACTCATTTTTTAGGAATAAATAATGATAATCATATAGCATTATTACTAAAAACAGAAAACACGAGTAATATAAGTTTTGTAAATTTTAAAGGTAAAAATTTAAGAATACTATTTGAAAGAGAATCTTCTGTAAACTATAATGGAGTTAACGAAAAAGATAGGTTTACAGTTCTTCATTTGATATCAGATAAAAGAAGTACACAAGATTATTTTGTTGAAATATGTAAATTATTACTTCAAAATCTAGGTGAAAATCCAAAACTAAAATTGGTTCAAAAAGAGTTGGAAAATGTTAAAGATATATTTTTAAATCTTCATAAAAATAGGATAAAGGAAGAATTAGGCTTATGGGGTGAGTTATACCTCATATATATTCAAAATAACAAAGAAAAAGCAATAACTTCATGGCATATGAATGCCAAAGATCGCATAGATTTTAATTCTGGTTCTATTAAAGTTGAAGTTAAAACCACTCTTTCCAATGAAAGAAAGCATGTGTTTAAGTTAAACCAATAAAGAAATCACTACAAAGAAAATGTTATTATTTGTTCAATAATGACAGTTGAAATTGAAAATGGCTTATCCATTAGGGGATTAGTACAAAAAATAGGTGATGATGTTGATCCAAATATAAAACTAAAGCTAGAAGAAAAGATTTCTTCAGTATTAGGAAATGAAATATTATCTCTAAATTTCAGATGTTTTGATGAGGTTGCTGCCAGAGATTCGTTAAGACTATATAACTCTTTTGAAGTTCCAGCTATTGAAAAAGATTGTTTAAGTGAAGATATTTCAAAAATAACTTTTACATCTAATTTAACTAACACTAAAGCTTTGAGTTTAGAAAAGGAAAAATTATTTTCCTAAATTTTTAGTTATTTTCTCAAATTCATCCATGATTTTTGAAAAATCTTTTTGATCATTTTCATATGCAAAGTTTAGATATTCTTGAGAAGCGTCAAATATCTCGTCATTATTTATTAGAGTTATTATTCTTGATTTATGTTTTTCTGGAACAATGTTTTTATTCCATTGCTTTAAAGTTTTTTCATTTTTGGAGTTAGAAATTTTATTTGTAGTCTCTTCTTCTTTGATTTCAGTCTTCTCAAGTAAAATTTTCCATTTAAATTTAACTGGCGTTGTGTCAAGGGCATAAATACAATGACCTATTCCTAGATATTCCCAATAATTCTTATCAGTTTCAGGTTTTCTTATAAAAATATAAGGGGTTGAAGATTTTAGTTTTTGAATAGACTCCCAAGATAATTTAGAATTATTTATTGCTTCCCAATTTAAATCTCCGAATTGGTCTATGGTGTTATTGTAGTCAAATTCATTTTCTAAATTAAAACCATGTCCAGCTTGTCCAATATTTGTGAAAATAAACCAATTATTTTTATGCTCGCAATATCCGTTGTGCCACTTTCCTTGTTGTTGTTCCTTTGGTACATTGAAGAATTTATATATGTCCTCTTTTTTGTATTTGTTGTTAGATTTAAATGGGTTGTTTTTATTGTATTCTAGTGTTGGAGAATTGTTGGCCTTTTTGTCATTATCAAGACTTAAACAGTCATATAATTTTTCCTCGTCAATAGAGGATAAGCTATATCTTTCTTCTATTAATGGGAAAATTATTCTTTCAAATTCATTGAGTGCCCTGCTAATATTATTTTCAATTTTCAAATTTTTATTAATATTCATTTGCATTAATATCCAATCATTATACATGCCTAAATCAAATTCTAAAAATTTAGATATGTGCCAAAGTTTTATAATTTTTTGAATATTCTTATTTTTAACTAAATCATTAAAATGAAGTTTGAAGTAATATTGCCAAAATCGTTTATTAATAAAACTATCAGAAAAATTATGCTCTTTAGATTTTTCAAGTAGAAAAGCTAATTCATTTTCTTTTATCAAACCATCTTTGAAAATTATCCCTAAAATATTGTCAAAAAAAGGATTGTTTGAAAATAAATACTCGAATGCTTTTTTTGTTAAATCAGTTGAGAGATTTAATTCAAGAGTTTTTTCTTTTAAGAAGTTTTTTTCAATTTCTGTGACAACATTATCACTCACAACCAGCTTTATAAGATCATTTAAATCTTTATCGTCATTATCTAATTTGTAAAACCCTTCAGTTATAAATTCTTGGAATGCCTTGTATGAGACATGTATTTTACTACTTGTAAAAATAGTTTCAATATCTGTTGACGATTTTAATTTTGAAACATCATTATTAATATTTTTTTTGTCATTCAGAAGTCTAATTTTATGGGCATTTGACCCTCTAGCTTTATTAACTTTAAGCTCAAAAGCGACTGTGCTACCAACTTTAACTTTAGAACGATCACTCTGTATTATATCTGATTTAATGAAAAAATGTTCTTCATTGTAGTCAATTGACTTAATAATGCCAAAAGTTGCTCCAAGTTTTTTTACCTTTCCTTTTAGTGCTAGTTCCATCCGCAAGCTATATTTGTTTTCAAAATTTTATTAATGCAATTTATTACTTTTTTTTATCCTATTTCATATTATCGTTTTAAGTGTACATTTTATTTAAATAATTAAAAATACAATAGTAATTTTTATTTCAGTATTACTAGATTAAATTTTTGTTATTGAAAAATCAAATAATCCTATTACCAAATATCACAATTGCTAAAATAGTAGTCATACTAACAGATATAGGGGTTATTAAAGATTTGTTATTGGTTTCTTTGGGTCTTCCTGATCCAATCAATGATTCCGCAATTTTTAGATGACTTTTATATTTCTCAACTTCTATCAATGCCTGTTTTAAGGCATAATTAGATTCATCTCGGTCGTGAATGGCTTTGTTAGAACGTTGTTGCATATTCGAAGCGTATTCATCTGTAGTGTCCCGTTGAGCTTTTAACTTCTGAATTTCTTTATTTTTTAACTCTAAAGCTCTTTCTAATTTCACTTCTTTTGGTGTGGGTTCTCCAATTGTACCATAATCATTTTTATGATGTTCTATAAGTGTTAGTGCCCATTCAGATACACTCACGTTATATTTTGCTGCGAGTCTTACATATTCAGCTTTTTGAGCAGCAGAGACCCTTGTACTAAGGGTCACGTTTCTATAATGCATGTTATTTTCCATTGTTTTTATTGTGTTTAAGTTAGTAATCTACAGCCTGTTGGCTTGGTGTTTACTCAAGGACATCTCACAGTCTTTATTTTTACTCACTTTTAGTGATTGTTTCAAAAAATAAAAATTATTTCCTTCAATAATTTCTCATTGTTTTTTCACAAAGAGTTCATTGATAGAATCCAAGATATGTATAAATTTTATAAAAAAGCAGTAATATTACTGCTTTTATTTGCAACTTTTTTGTTTCTTTGTTTTTATGGAAAATAAATTTGTTTTGGATCCTTATTTCGGCGAGACAACAGACCCTGACAGTTTGATTAATTACATATACACCCCATTGTTTTTAAAAACAAAAATTGATGTGTTATACTTTGATATTTTAAACTGGGAGAAGTATGATTTACTGGATATTGACCTTGGTTTAGGTACTGTAAAAACCGACTATAAAAAAACAGCCATCAGCTTTGTGCAATACGTTTGGATAAAGATGGTTGAAGCATTAATTAAGTATGGTTTTTCTTATGATGACATAAGAGCAATAAGAGCTAGGTTGAGTCAAAAATTGCATTTCGAGCTTAATTACAACCAAAAGATTGCAGAGAATAAAGCACTGCAAACGTCAGATAATCATAAAGAAGGGTATGTAACTGACTTTGAGAAGTATGTTTTCAGTACCATAGCATTTAAGAATAAGTATCATTTTTTCTTGTATAAAG
>Ga0213868_10002992_pt1 | contig 15920 bp, 16 predicted proteins | sample PICome_9_FD_160087 | JGI IMG/M metagenome (GOLD analysis project Ga0213868, IMG submission 160087) | Coastal seawater microbial communities near Pivers Island, North Carolina, United States - PICO127 | ecosystem: Environmental > Aquatic > Marine > Coastal | place: USA: North Carolina...
CAGTATGCAAAGAGACAAAATACTTGGGCTCGAGGCCACATGAAGAATTGGAATAAGGTTTATTCTAAAGATTTCTCTCATCTTTTAAAAAAAACATTAAAAGTTATCAGCTAAAACTTGACGCAAAGTATTTCTAGGCTAGATTGTATGTATGCCTAAATTATTAAGCGGAGCTGAAATTGTTTTTAAATCATTAGAGGATCAAAATGTTGATTTCATTTTTGGTTATCCTGGCGGCGCTGTTCTTCCTATCTATGATGAATTAAAAAATCATAAATCAATAAAACATATTTTAGCAAGACATGAACAAGGAGCTGGACATGCTGCGGAAGGATACGCGAGATCAAGTGGTAAGCCTGGAGTATTATTAGTTACATCTGGACCTGGTGCTACGAATGCTGTTACTGCATTAACCGACGCATACATGGACTCTGTTCCAGTAGTTTGTATTTCAGGTCAAGTACCTACACATTTAATTGGTACAGACGCTTTTCAAGAATGTGACACAACTGGGATTACTAGGCCTTGCACAAAACATAATTGGCTTGTTAAAGACGTAAATGATTTAGCAGAAATAATGCATAAAGCATTTGAGATCGCAATGACTGGTAGACCAGGACCTGTGTTAGTTGATATTCCAAAAGATATTCAATTTAATAAAGGAGTTTACAAAAACAAAAAAACTAAACCTTCTAAAAATCTTAATGGTTCTAAACTAAATAAAGTGAACTCAAAAGATCTTGATAAATTTATTGAGATGATGAAGAACTCATCAAAGCCTATATTTTATTCAGGTGGTGGAGTTATAAACTCAGGACCAAAGGCTAGTGAATTATTAAGAGAGCTGGTTTCACTAACAGGTTTTCCTATTACATCTACACTACAAGGTCTTGGAGCTTATCCAGGTGACGATCCACAATTTTTAGGAATGCTAGGAATGCATGGAACTTATGAAGCAAATAATGCGATGCACGATTGTGATTTAATGATTAATATTGGTGCAAGATTTGATGATAGAATAACTGGTAAGATAGATGAGTTTTCCCCTAAGTCTAAAAAAATTCATATTGATATTGATCCATCTTCGATTGGTAAAAATGTAAAAGTTGATCTAGCTATTACAAGTGATGTAACAGAACTTTTACAAAATTTAGTCAAAAATTTTAAAGAAAAAAATAAAGATTTTATTAAATCAAATAAACAAAAGACATCAAAGTGGTGGGCACAAATTGATAAATGGAGAGAAAAAAAATCTCTTAATTTTATTAATAGCAAAGAAACAATCAAACCTCAGCATGCTGTACAAAGATTATATGAACTAACTAAAGATCAAGATACTTTCATCACAACTGAAGTTGGCCAGCATCAGATGTGGGCAGCACAGCATTATAAATTTAACAAGCCTAATAGATGGATGACTTCTGGTGGGCTTGGAACTATGGGGTATGGATTACCAGCAGCAATTGGTGTTCAAGTAGCTCACCCAAATAAATTAGTTGTAGATATTGCAGGAGAAGCTTCGATATTAATGAATATGCAAGAAATCTCTACAGCAGTTCAATACAGACTGCCTATTAAAATATTCATTCTAAATAATGAATATATGGGGATGGTTCGACAATGGCAGGAGCTACTTCATGATAAAAATTATTCAGAAAGTTACACTGAAGCTTTACCTGATTTTGTTAAATTAGCTGAAGCTTACGGTGCTATGGGTATTAGAGCAAAAACACCTGACGAATTAGATGAAAAAATAAAAATAATGATTAACTCAGATCAACCTGTAATTTTTGACTGTTTAGTAGATAAACAGGAAAATTGTTACCCTATGATCCCTTCAGGTAAACCACATAACCAAATGCTTTTAGGTCCTGAGGATGAAAAAGATGTTTCTGATGAAGGGAAAACTTTAGTTTAATGGGTAAATCAAAATCAGCTTATAGCGAACCAACTAAACTTGGAAAAGAAGATCACCATATAATTGTAGTTTGGGTGGATAACGAAGCTGGAGTTTTAGCTAGAGTGATTGGTTTATTTTCTGGTAGAGGCTACAACATAGAGTCCTTGGCCGTTGCGGAGATAGACAAAAAAAAACATTTATCTAGAATTACAATTGTTACAAAAGGAACTCCTCAAGTAATTCAGCAAATTAAATTACAATTGGGAAAATTGGTACCAGTCCATAAAGTTGCTGATTTTTTAAGAAATGATCCAGACATATTATTTAGAGAACTTGCTTTATTTAAAATAGCCGGTACATCTTCAAAATTAGATAAAGCTAAGAAAGTATGTAAAAAATATAATGGATTAGTATTAGATAAAACAAAAAAGTCTTTAGTTATTCAAGTAACTGCTTTAAGAAGGGAAATTGATAAACTAACTTTGACTTTAAAGCCTTTAGGTTTAATAAGTGCTTCAAGAACAGGTGCAGTTGCAATGACACGAGGAGAAGAAATTTTTATACAAAACTAGGAGAAAATATGAAAACATTTTACGAAAAAGACGCAGACACAAACTTAATTAAAAAAAAGAAAGTAGCAATTTTTGGTTACGGTAGCCAGGGACATGCACATGCATTAAACTTAAAAGATAGCGGTGTTGCAGAAGTTGTTGTTGCCTTAAGAGAAGGCTCCTCAAGTATTAAAAAAGCAGAAGGTGAAGGTTTAAAAGTTATGTCATTATCAGATGCAGCTGCTTGGGCGGATGTTGTAATGATGTTAACTCCAGATGAACTTCAATCAGAAATTTATAAAAATCATATTGAACAAAGAATGAAAGAGGGAACAAGTTTAGCTTTCGCCCATGGTTTAAATATTCATTTTGATTTAATTAATGCGAGAAAAGATTTAGATGTTTTTATGGTTGCGCCTAAAGGACCAGGTCACACGGTAAGAAGTGAATATCAAAAAGGCGGCGGTGTTCCATGTCTGATGGCTGTTCATAAAGATAGCTCAGGAAAAGCAAGAGACTTAGCCTTATCTTATGCATCAGCAATCGGTGGGGGTAAGTCAGGAATTATAGAAACAACTTTCAAAGATGAATGTGAAACTGATTTATTTGGAGAACAAACAGTTCTTTGTGGTGGATTAGTTGAGCTTATTAAAAATGGTTTTGAAACACTTACTGAGGCTGGTTATCCACCAGAGATGGCTTATTTCGAAACACTTCATGAAGTAAAACTAATTGTAGATTTAATTTATGAAGGTGGAATTGCAAATATGAATTACTCTATATCTAACACTGCCGAATATGGTGAATACGTATCAGGCAAAAGAATTGTAGACAGCAAATCAAAAGAAAAAATGAAAGAAGTTTTAAAAGACATTCAATCAGGTAAATTTACCAGAGATTGGATGAACGAACACAAAGCTGGACAAAAAAACTTCTTAAAAATGAGGAAAGATTTAGCTGACCATCCAATTGAAAAAGTAGGTAAAGAGCTTAGAGCTATGATGCCATGGATTGGAAAAAACAAATTAGTCGACAAAGATAAAAATTAGCCCATTTCGATACTATAATTAAAACTAGTTAAGTAAAAATATTTGCTTATTCTAGTTTTGATTGTATTATGTTTTCGTTAAAGCATAATAAAAATGAGCGATAAAAACAGAATTATTATTTTCGATACTACGATGCGTGACGGTGAACAATCTCCTGGCGCGTCAATGAGTTTAGAAGAAAAATTACAAATCTCTAGAGTGTTTGATGAGTTAGGAGTCGATGTAATCGAAGCAGGTTTTCCTATTGCATCACCAGGTGACTTTGAGGCTGTTACAGAAATTAGTAAAACTTTAAAAAAATCTATCCCTTGTGGATTAGCAAGAGCGACAAAAAAAGATATTGATGCCTGTCACGACTCACTAAGACATGCTAAAAATTTTAGAATTCATACTTTTATTTCTACTAGTCCGCTTCATATGAAGCATAAGTTAAATAAATCTCCTGAGGATGTTTTAGAGGCAGTTAAAGAAAGCGTAACTTATGCTAGAGGATTTACTGATGATGTAGAGTGGTCATGTGAAGATGGAACTCGAACGGATATGGATTATATGTGTAAGACAGTGGAACTTGCAATAAAGTCTGGCGCTAAAACAATTAATATTCCAGATACAGTCGGGTACACAGTTCCCTCAGAATTTAAAAAAATTATTGAAACATTATTAAATAAAGTTCCAAATATAGATAAAGCTATTCTTTCTACTCATTGTCACAACGATTTAGGTTTAGCAGTAGCTAACTCTTTAGCAGGTGTTATGGCTGGGGCTAGACAAATTGAATGTACAATTAATGGAATAGGAGAGAGGGCTGGTAACGCTGCACTTGAAGAAGTTGTTATGGCAATGAGAACTAGACACGATCTAATGCCTTACACTACAAATATTAATACAAAACTTTTAAGCAAAGCCTCAAAAGTAGTTTCAAATGCAACAGGTTTCCCTGTTCAATTTAATAAAGCAATTGTAGGGAAGAATGCATTTGCACATGAGTCAGGTATTCACCAAGATGGAATGTTAAAAAATAGAAACACTTATGAAATTATGACACCAGAAAGTGTTGGAGTTAAAAAAACCTCTTTAGTAATGGGCAAACATTCTGGAAGACATGCGTTTAGAGATAAACTTTCCGACATGGGATATGTTGATGTTACAGATGATATAATTGATACAGCTTTTGGTAAATTTAAAATTTTAGCAGATAAGAAAAAACACATTTATGATGAAGATATTGCTGCAATTGTAGATGATAGTTTAGTAACTGAAGATAACGTTATTAAATTAAAATCTTTAAAAGTTTTTGCAGGCACGGGTGAACCTCAAAAAGCTGAAATGACCTTAGAAGTATACGGTGAAGTAAAAAGTGCAGTAGAAACTGGAGATGGGCCAGTGGATGCAATATTCAAATGCATAAAAAATCTTTACCCACATGAAGTAAATTTACAATTATATAATGTACATGCAGTAACAGAAGGAACAGATGCTCAAGCAACAGTGAGTGTAAGAATTGAAGAAAAAGGTAAGTCAACAGTAGGTCAAGCAGCAGACACAGATACTTTAGTGGCTTCTGCCAATGCATATTTAAATGCATTAAATAAATTAATGATCAAAAGAACAAAAACTGCACCAGATGAAAATTTGAGTGCTCAAACAACGAAAGGTTAATATGTTTTTTAAAGGTTTATCAGGTTTATCATCAATGTGGTCACAAGATATGGCAATTGACTTAGGAACAGCTAACACGTTAGTCGTTTTAAAAGATCAAGGTGTAGTTCTTAACGAACCATCTGTTGTAGCTGTAATTGAGGATCAAGGCAGAAAATCCGTATTAGCTGTTGGTGATGAAGCTAAAACTATGTTAGGTAGAACTCCTGGAAATATTTCAGCAATTAGACCACTTAAAGATGGTGTAATCGCAGATTTCGTTGTTACGGAGGAAATGATTAAACATTTCATTAAAAAAGTTCATAAAAAAAATGCATTTGCAAACCCAAGAATTTTAATTTGTGTACCAACTGGATCAACACCAGTTGAGAGAAAAGCTATTCAAGACTCAGCTTTAGCGGCAGGAGCTAGAAAAGTTCAATTAATTGAAGAACCGATAGCAGCTGCAATCGGAGCTGGATTACCAATCTCAGAGGCAACAGGATCAATGGTTGTGGATATAGGTGGTGGTACTACTGAAATAGCTGTTATGTCATTAGGTGGGGTGGTTTATTCAAAATCTTTAAGAGTTGCCGGTGACGCACTTGATCAATCAATTATAGCCTATATGAGAAAAAAAATGAATCTAATGATAGGAGACTCCACAGCGGAAAAAATTAAAAAAGAAATTGGTACAGCTATACCTTCTACAAATAATACATTTCTCATGAAAGGTAGAGATATAAGATCTGGAACACCAAAAGAAATAGAATTAACTGAAAAAGATGCTTGTGAAGCTTTAATGCCAATCTTAAATCAGATATTAGGTGGAATTAAAGAGGCTTTAGAAAATACACCTCCAGAACTATCAGCTGACTTAATTGATATGGGTTTAGTTTTAACAGGTGGCGGAGCGTTATTAAAAAATATTGATAAATTAATTTCTCAAGATACTGGTTTACCTGTAACAATAGCGGACGATCCTTTATCGTGTGTTGCTATAGGAACTGGAAGAGCCTTAGAAAACGAAGAGTTGTTTTCTACAATGTTATCTGAGTATTAATTTATCTTACCGGATAAATGTCAGTCAGTAGAGATGATTTTAGCATAGCTTTTCGTTCAGCTCTTCTTCAAAGAGGAGGAGCACAAAAATTTTCTATTTTATCGCTTATCATATTAGCAATATTTATTTTTTTTTTAGATGTATATGGTTTCACTGGAATAAAAACAGCAAGAAGTTTTATTAATGATGTAGTTTTTAGAGTTTCATATATAGCTTCAAGCCCATCCAGAATATTGCCTAGTGCAGGTAAAGGACTAACGAGTCATTTTAATTTAAAAGAAGAAAATGAGAAGCTAAGAGAAGTAATAGAAAATTATAAATCACTCGATCTTAATCTCGAATATTTAACAAATGAGAATAAAAACTTGAGAAAAGTTTTAAATGCAGAAAATATAATAAACTCAAAAGATATTGTTCTTGCTAAAGTTTTGGTTGATAGAAATAGTCCTTTTTTGAAAACAATAATAATTAATAAAGGAACTCAATCTGGAATTAAAAAAGGTATGCCAGTTACTCAAAACAATTATTTAGTTGGAAGAATAGTTGATACAAATTATTTATCTTCTCGAGTTCTGCTTTTAACGGATTTAAATAGTAGAATTCCAGTAACACTAGATGGAGATAGCTCGCAAGCAATTTTAACTGGAAGCGGTACAAAAAATCCAAAACTAGAATATTTGCCTGAAGAATATGAATTTAAAGAAGATATAAATGTATTTGCATCAGGGAAAGAACGTATTTTTATTCCAGGAACGCCTATTGGAAAAACAACAGAAATAGGTGAGGTAAAATTATATGTTGATCCTAATCAATTATCTTTTGTAACGGTAATTTTAACTCGTAACAATAAGGAAAAATTTTAATGGCTAGACTAAATTTATTTAATAAGTTTTTAAACTCTGGACCTTTATTACTATTATATTATTTATCTATTAGTGAAATTGATACTAACTTAGAAAAAACTTTTGACATTTTTACTTTTAATTTGCCAATTATAATTATTTATTTTTGGATTCTTAAAAGACCTTTAATAATGGGAACAGGACATATTTTTGTTGCAGGTCTAATCAATGATGTTGTGATGGGTTTTCCTCTTGGAATTAGCTCCTTATCGTACTTAGTTGTTTGTTTTTTTTCAAATTATGTAAGAAATAAGAGTGTAAATACTACGATAGCATCTGATTGGTTTACTTTTTTTATTGCTTTGATATTTGCGAATTTATTATTTTTTTCATTGCTTAATAATTTTTCAGACATAGTAATTTCTTACTCTAAAATTAGTTACAACACTTTCTTTACTTTATTTTTATTTCCTATTTTTTGGTTACTTTTTAGTCTCTATCAAGCAAACTTTATAGGTGGTCAAGATGCTTAGTCCTGGATCAGGTAATACAGTTATAAAATCAAAATTAATTAGCCGAAGAATGTTCTTATTAACTGCTGCTAAAGCAGTAGTTATGGTAGGATTAGTGGGTAGGCTAATTTCACTTCAAATAAACCAGGCCACTAAATATAAATCATTGTCTGATAAGAATAGATTTAGAGAATGGAAATTAGCACCAGAGCGTGGAGTAATTAAAGATTTTTTTGACCAAGAATTAGCTTCTAATGAACCATTATATCAAGTTCATTTAATTCCAGAAAACGCACAAAACTTAAATCAATTGTTTGTAAGATTAAAAGGAATTTTAAACATATCTGATAAAAAAATATCTTATCTTAAGAGAGTAATAAAAAAGCAAAAACCGTGGGAACCAGTAGTGGTTTCTGATAATTTGAACTGGTCTGAATTTTCAAGGATAAATTTATTTTTACACGAGTTAAATGGAATAGAACCTATAGTTTCAGTGGCTAGAACATATCCGGATAATTCTTCAGCACATATTTTAGGCTATGTATCTCAAATTAGCACAAAAGACCTTAAGACAAAAAAATATCTAAAAGATTTATCTGTACCTGGAATGACGGTTGGTAAAACTGGTCTAGAAAGAAAATTAGATGAGCAGATTATTGGTCAAGTAGGTTTTCAAAGATACGAGGTAAATGCATATGGCAAACGAATTAAAGAAATTCAAATTAACGAAGGTCAAGCAGGAAAAAGTTTTAAAACAACCCTAGATTATGAAGTTCAAAAGTACACAAATGAATTGTTAAAAGATAAGGCCGCCGCTGTATGTGTTATGGACATTTATAACGGAGATATAGTTTCCTTAGTATCAGCACCTACATTCCAACCTAATGCATTCGTTCACGGTTTAGAAAAAGACTATTGGAATATCTTAATTAAAGATGAAAAAAAACCTCTAACAAATAAAGCTATGTCAGGGCTTTACCCTCCAGGCTCAACTATTAAAACAATAGTAGCATTAAGTGCACTGGAAAATAAAATAATTAAACCATCAGATACTTTTAGATGTACAGGAAAGATAGAACTTCACGGTGAAAAATTTCATTGTTGGGAAAAAAAAGGTCATGGAATAGTTAATTTAAGAAAAGGCATCCAAAGATCCTGTGATGTTTATTTTTATGAAGTTGCAAGAAAACTTGGAGTAGATCGTTTATCAGTAACAGCAAAAAAATTTGGCTTAGGCAAACAAGTCCTCTCTAATTTTATTGAAGAAAAATCAGGAACTGTACCTAATACTAAGTGGAAGAAAAAATATATTGGGCAAAATTGGTATATCGGAGAAACATTGCACTCAGGAATCGGACAAGGTTATTTTCAAAGTACACCAATACAATTATGTTTAATGACAGCACAGATAGCAAATGGTGGCTATGAAATTAAACCAAGAATAATTTTTGAAAAAGATGATAATAATTTAAGAGAATACATAAAGTATAAAAATGAAAACCCTAATAGCCCACTTCCTGCGGACTTACTAGTACAAAACTTTGATCTAAAACCTTTATTTGAAAATAAAAAAAATATAGATATTGTAAAGGATGCTATGTTTTCATCATCTAACGAACCAGGTGGAACTTCATATCGACATAGAATTGAAAATCCAAAATTTACTTTTGCTGGAAAAACAGGCTCATCTCAAATAAAAAGATTTACGGAAGCTCAACGTGAAGCTGAAGTGAAGCAAGTTGATCTGAATTATAAAGATAGGGACCATGCTTTATTTGTAGCATTCGCACCATACAAAGATCCAAAATATGCAATCAGTGTTGTTATTGAACATGGAGGTTCAGGTGGAAGCGCAGCTGCACCTATAGCAAAAAAAGTTATTAAAAAAGTAATTGAAAGACATAACTTAAGACAAGAAGTTAATTATTCTAAAGGAGACACCATTTAATGTTGCTACCAAGATCTATTCAATCTTCAAATGCTATAAAGGATAAAATTTTTTCGTTGGATTATATTTTAATTCTTTCAATTTTAGTGCTTGGAATAATAAGTATGTTTGCAATGTATTCTACTGATGGTGGAGAATTTAAATACCACACAAATAGTCATATTCTTCGTTTTTTTGTTTTCTTTGGTTTATTTTTTTTAGTTTCTTTAGTGCAAATTAGATTCTGGCACGACAATAGCTATATTCTTTATATTCTATTTTTTGTATTACTTTTAGGAGTAAAATATTTTGGACTTACTTCATCAGGTTCAAAAAGATGGTTAGATCTTTATTTTATGAACTTACAACCATCCGAATTAATGAAAATAGGATTAATTTTGTTTTTAGCTAAATATTATCATCGAGTATCTATAGAGAATATGAATAGTGTTAGGTATTTATTTACTCCCATTATTGCATTAATTGCTCCTATATTATTGGTAGCGACACAACCAGACTTAGGTACTTCAATACTTATAGCAGCAGGTGGAATAGTTGTGGCCTGGTTAGCGGGAGTACGAATTAAATTTTTTGCTTATAGCACGCTATTATTTTTAGCTTTATTGCCTGTGGCAATTTCTTTTTTAAAACCATATCAAAAATCAAGAATTTTAACTTTTTTAAACCCTGAAAGAGATCCGTTAGGCGCAGGCTATCAAATTATTCAATCTAAAATAGCTATTGGATCGGGAGGTCTATTTGGCAAAGGATTTTTACAAGGTTCTCAAAGTTACCTTGATTATTTGCCAGAAAAACATACAGATTTCATTTTTACATTATTCTCTGAAGAATTTGGTTTTTTTGGTTCGTTATTTATCTTGCTACTTTATGCTGTGATTATTTCAAGAATAATAATGATAGGAAACTTGACACGAAGTACATTCGGTAAATTATATTGTTATAGCTTCGCTACCGCATTTTTTATCTATGTAGCAGTAAATATGATGATGGTGCTTGGACTACTACCTATTGTAGGTTCTCCTTTACCAATTATGTCATATGGTGGATCATCAATGATGGCTATCATGTTTGGACTAGGAATTGTTATGTCTTGTAAGGTTTATAAAAACACCCCAGTAAACTAAAATAATACCTAAATCGAACTAATTTTTATTAAATTATAGCTTGTTTATTTTTTAAATTGATGGTTTATTGCATTTATAAATTATGTTTGGTGATAAAAAAATTAAAATTAAAGATTCAGAAAGATCTCTTATTAGCGAAACAGTTAGTATAGAAGGAACTATAAATAGTTCTGGAGCTATTGATGTTGCAGGATTAATAAAAGGACCAGTTTATTCAAAAGAATTAATTGTAAGAGACACGGGTTCTATCACAGGAACAATTGAGGCAGATGTAGTTGAAATTCATGGTCATCTAGACGGTAAAGTTTCAGCCCAAGATATTGTTATTGGATCTACTGGAACTGTAAAAGGTGATATTGAATTTGGTAATAATTTAAGGACTGAAAATGGGGCCGATATCGATGGCTATATTAAAAAAACAAACTCAAAATCTAAATTAACTGGTGATTTTTTATTCAAGAAAAAAGATAAAAAAGACACAAACGAGACAGAGGAAAGACCAGAAGTAGTAAATAAAGAAGCTCTGATCTAATCTACCGCACTACTATTTTTCAAAACATTGCAATATAATTTCCTGGTGGAAAATTATAAATGTAAATCTGTTGGTGTCATAGGTTCTGGTATTCAAGGTGTGTGCACTGGATTACAATTAATAAAAAAAGGAATACCAGTTACAATCTTTGATCGGCATGATCCGTTATCAAGCGAATTTAAAGCAGCTTCATATGGCAATGCTGGCCACTTTTCACCTTATGCAGTTTTACAGTTTAATCGACCTGATGTTTTGTATGATGTTCCGAAAATGCTTTTAAGCTCGTACGGTCCATTGGCATTAAAATGGAATTATGTTCCAAAAATGTTTAATTGGTTTTTGCATTATTTTAAAAATTGTAATCAAAAATCAATGATACATACAGCAAAATATATGCATCAAATCCTTAGTTTATCAAACAATGCATATGATGAAATTTTTCAAGAAATAGATACAAATGGACTGGTAGAAAAAAAGGGAATTATTTATGTTTGGACCAATCAAAATCTTAAAAGCAGGAAATTAGAAATTAAAATAAGAGATGATTTGGGAATAAAGCAAAAGTTGTTAACCCAAAAAGAAGTCTTAGAATTAGAACCAAATCTAAGTCCTGTTTTTGACGCAGGTGTTATTTATGAAAGTGCTATGCATGCAAGAGATCCCCATGGAATACTCAAAAAAATTTTTAAATTTTTCTTGAAAAAAGGGGGAAAATTTATTCAAACAAATGTAAAAAGTTTAGAACAAATTAGTATTAATGAAACCGTTATTAGATCAGAAAATGATGAATATAAGTTTGAAAAAACTGTTATTGCTTCAGGAGCTTTTTCTAAAAAATTAACAGATCAATTGGGCGAAAATATTCCACTTGATACTGAACGTGGGTACCATGTTCATTTTAAAAATAAAGATAATTTAATTAAAAGACCGGTCATTTTTTTAGATCGTGGTTTTGGTTTAACTCCAATGAACCAGGGTTTAAGAGCGGTTGGAACTGTTGAGCTTGGTGGTTTAAAGAATCCTCCTTCAAAAAAAAGAATTGAATATATTGTAAAGTGCGCCAAAGAAATTTTACCTCAACTAAATCAGCATGAAGATGAATGGTTAGGTTTTAGACCAACTTTACCTGACTTTTTACCAATAATGGGACCATCATTAAAAAATAAAAATATAATTTATGCATTTGGACATCATCATTTAGGCTGGACACTAGGTGCGGTTACAGGCAAGATTATTTCTGGAATTGTAGCGGAAGAAAAAACTAATTTAGACTTAGCTCCTTATAGCTCAAAAAGATTTAGTTAGGAATTGATTGTCAAAAAAAAATTTAGCTTATTTATTATTAACCCTGTCAGTATTTTTTTGGGCAGGTAATTTTATAGTTGGAAAATTTGCAACTTTATTTGAAATTCCTCCACTTACTTTGAATGTTTTTAGATGGATTTCAGTTTGGTTTATCTTAATACCTTTTACTTATAAAGAAATTTTCATGAATATATCTTATATTAAAAAAAATTTTTTAGTTATTAGTTTTATGGGCGTAATCACCATAAGTACATTTAATTCTGTTGTTTATTTTGCTTTAAATTATACACAAGTAATCAATGCTGTTTTAGTTCTTGCAGCTATTCCAGCTTTAACAATTATTTTATCTTCTTTAATGAAAATTGAAAAAACAAACTTGTTCCAAATTTTTGGGTTATTCTTATCAATAGTGGGCATTGGAGCTATAATTTCAAACGGTGAGTTACAAAGAATCATTTCTTTAAATTTTAATAAGGGTGATCTATGGATGTTAGTTTGTGTTTTAAGCTGGGCTCTATATTCAACTCTTCTTAAAAAATATCAACTAAAAATTTCTCAATTTTCATTAATTCAATTAATGGTCTCAGTCGGCATACTTTTTTTGATACCACAATTTTTTTATGAACAATCCATTGGCCTTGATGTAAATTTTAATAAAGCTTTTTTTCTAATTCTTTTTTATGTTGTGATTTTTCCAGCGATTGCTGCTTACTACTGTTGGCAAAAAGGAGTAGAGATTATCGGGCCAAATAGAGCTACCATGTTTATTCAACTGATGCCTTTATTTAGCGCGGTAATGGCGATAATTATTTTTAATGAAAAATTTGAATTATATCATTTTGCTGGAGCAATTTTTATAGTATCAGGTATTTATCTTTCTAATAAAAAAATCAATGATTAAAGTTGCAATTTTAGATGATTATCAAGACGCTTTTCAGCAAATTGTTGAGACAGCGAAATATCAAGATAAGTTTGATTTTAAAGTTTTTAAAGAACCTTTTGCAGATGAAAAAGAAGCTATTGTTGAATTAGAGGATTTTGAAGCATTATTCATCATGAGAGAAAGGACTCCAATAACGAATACATTAATAGAAAGCTTACCAAAATTAAAATATATCATGACTTCGGGAATGAGAAATAAAGCGATTGATTTAGATATAGCTAAGAAAAAAAATATAATTGTTTGTGGCACAGAAATTAATCCTAATCCTGCTGCTGAAATTACTTGGGCTTTAATTCTTGGACTTTATCGTAATATGAAACAAGAAATTGATAATATGTTTCAAGGATATTGGCAAACGACTATTGGCCTTGAATTAAAAGGTAAAATGTTAGGTTTAATTGGTCTTGGAAAAATTGGAACACAAGTAGCTAAAGTAGCAAAAGCTTTTGGTATGGAGGTTTGTGCATGGAGTGAAAATTTAAATTTATCTCACGCTAATGAAATAGGAGTTTTACCAATGAATAAAGAAGATTTACTTAAAAATTCAGATATAATATCAATTCATTTAGTCTTAGGCGAAAGATATAAAAATCTAATAACAAAAAAAGAGTTAGGTATGATGAAAAAAACTGCTTTTCTTATCAATACTTCAAGGGGACCAATTATTAATGAAAACGATTTGATTGAAACTCTTAAAGATGAAAAAATAGCAGGGGCGGGCTTAGACGTTTTTGACAAAGAACCTCTTGCTCAGGATCACAAGTTAAGATTTCTTCCTAACGCTTTAATATTACCCCATATAGGGTATGTAACCGCAGAGAATTACACTAAATTTTACCAACAAATGATTGAAAATCTTGAGGGGTGCTTAAAAAATAAACCTCAAAGATTAATCACATAAATATACTCTTCCATTGTAGGTTGTATTAGATAAACTCATTATGATTGATTCGGTTTATTTAATAAAAATCAAATCTATGCTTAAACATATGAAGTTAAAAAAGGAAGTATGAAAAAAAATCTTTGCTTATTATTAATGCTTACTTTATTGAGCGGTTGCTTTGGCTCAATGGCTTTTTTGGGTTCAGCTTCAACCACTGCAGCAAGTGGAGCGAGTGGAAATATTGTTCGCGGAGCCTTTACTTCATCAGTTAGTTACGGGATAAAAAAAACAACAGGAAAACTTCCTATAGAACATGCTTTTGCATACGCTGAGGAAAAAAAACCTAAGAAAAAAAAGGAGCCCTGCTTATCTTTTGATGAAAAAACCAACTCAGAAATTTGCGCACTTGTAAAAAAACAATTAAATTTAACAAAATCTAAAATTTTAAACACTTCCAGAGACAAATCTCTTAAAGACCTAAGTTCATCAATACAACCAAACATATATAAAAAGTTTAAAATTAAGTATCTAGATTAATTATTAAGAAAAGAAAACCTCAGGTAGAAATTTAAAGAATTAACCATCATAAGTTGTTCTTAATAAAATTTATAAAAATTATAATTAACTTTTTTTTATAGTTAAATCAGATATACAAAAATCAAAATATATTATGAAAAAAATATTAGGTCTTTTGGCTACATTATTTTTGTTAAATGGATGTGTTGAGTCAATCGCTTTGCTAGGCACTAGCGCGCAAAACGGAAAAATTGTTCAATCTTCTTTGAATTCAGCAATAAATTATGGAGTTAAAAAGCAAACAGGAAAAACTCCTTTAGAGCACGCCATAGCTTATGCAGAGGAAAAAAATCCTGAGAAAAAACAAGACACATGCATCTCCTCTATTGAAAAAACTAGGTCTGAATTCTGCACAATTGCAAAAAAACAAATATCATCAACAACTACTGTGTTAAAAGAGAAGACATCTGAAATTGTTCAAAAATATCCAAAAGAGTTTGCTATTTCTATAAAAGCTAAAATAAAAAAACAAAAATCTTTAATTGAAAATATAGCTAAAAAATCAATTATCTATAATAGAAGGTAATCCAGAATTCTTCCACCCAGGATCTTGACCATTTCCACTAAATCCATCGGAGACATTCAAAGTATCGTAACCTTCATCGGCTAAAAGATTGGCAGCAACAACTGATCTACCTCCTGCTGCACACATCACAAGTACTTGCCCTTTTTTATCAATTGTTTGTTTAACATTGTTTATAAAGCTTGAATCTTGTGAGATTGTTATAAAAAAAGATTTTATACCAAGATCTTTTGTATCGGGTTTACCAAGTGTGTTCCATTCATCTTCTGTCCTAACATCGAGTAAAACAGCTTTTGGATTATTTTCTATAAATTTTTTTATTTCTGATGATTTGATTTGTTTGATCATTGAATGGTCCCAATATAAATAATTGGGACCACTAAATCAATTGTTAAGCAGCTAATGCTTGCTTAATATCTGCAATGATATCATCTGGATGCTCGATACCAATTGAAAGTCTTACATAGCCTGGTGTAACACCAGCAGCTAATAACTCTTTGTCATTTAATTGACTATGTGTTGTTGTAGCTG
>Ga0213868_10002993_pt1 | contig 15918 bp, 12 predicted proteins | sample PICome_9_FD_160087 | JGI IMG/M metagenome (GOLD analysis project Ga0213868, IMG submission 160087) | Coastal seawater microbial communities near Pivers Island, North Carolina, United States - PICO127 | ecosystem: Environmental > Aquatic > Marine > Coastal | place: USA: North Carolina...
CACTTGTTGCTAATGTATTCATATCAGCTATTACATCAGTAGTAGCTAGTAATGCCATGTCTGCTACTACATCAGAAGTTCCTAACAAAGCCATGTCTGCCACTACATCACTAGTTCCTAGTAATCCCATAGCTGTAACGTTAGCAGAGGTAGCCAATATTCCCATATCTTCTATGACTGTAGATGTAGCAAGTAAACCCATGTCTTCTACTACTGCAGAAGTACCCAATAAATTAATAGATGCTGTGACTGCCGACAAAGACTGTACTGCAGTAATTGTTGGCCCGGCTTCTACTGCACCAGTTGTCGCATTAAATCCTAAAACTGTGCCAACCCTGTCAGCTTTCAAAGGTAACGTCATACTAACTGCAGTATCTTGATCAGCAAGTTGCATTGATCGTGATGTCTCGTCTGATATATCTGCAACCATTGCTGTAAATCTATCCAACTCTGTATTAAGAGTTGCTACCTCAAATGCACCTGATGATGGAAAATCTGTAGTTCTAGCAAAAGCTATTGATCTTGTAATTACTACAGTAGAGCCACCAGTTATACCAACAACAGAATTACCTGACGTTGTATTTATTGTACCAGTAGAACCATCCCCTCCTGATACTGTGTAATGTGTGGATATAGTTTTAAGTGTGCCATCAACATAAAAGTTAAGATCAGCTTCATCAAAGAACTCAAAGTTCACAGTAAAAGCTGTCTGTGTTGCACCCTGTGCTACAGTGTATGAAACTCTTGGGGTATTTGCACTCAAAGCTATTGTCATATTCGCACCTTATTTGTTGTTAATGTTGTGTGCAACGCACAAATCATTGTCTTGTAATACTTCTCGATAGTTCTCTCATGTCCTCAGCAAAAGGTGTTAAGCCAATTATAGGCAGGTTGTACGAGAATCTTTTCAGACCTTCAGCCGATTGATCTGTCAATAGTTCGTGTGCACCAAGAACCCACTCCCTCATCATTCCGGGTGTAGCACCTGCAAAGTCTGCAAACTGATCGCCTACTGTTGGCTTGTACTTACCCTTTAACCAAGAGTCATCAGGGTTATGCAAGCCTGTAGCTATTGCAGAATGCAATGCTTGATAAGCCAAGTCTGAATATATGCCCGTAATACCAGACATTTCAAAGCTACGCATCATTAACTCAGGCATATCTTTGTTTTCAAACCACCAGTCAGGCTTCTTGATAAGCAATGTAATGTAACTCATAGCCATAAGAGCAGACAAGCCTGCCATTCTATGTTGTCTTGATGGGTCTAACATAGACGCTGCAATTCTATTCGTTGCTGCAAATGCAAAGTTATAGAACTGAAAAGGAAATGCCATCACACCAGATTCAACTCGTGCCATTGGATACGTAATGTTCTTACCTACCTTAATGCTTGCTCTTTCATCAACAGTAACTCCTAATTTATTCATCCATGGCTTATGCTTTACGTAAACAAAGCCATCCATAATCATAGGCCTATCAAATGCAGTAGCATGCATGATTGTATTACGTGATGCAGATGCAAGATAAGTCATCATAGTTCTTTTAAGTTCTCTATCTAATGCAGTTGCTTCAGGCCATTCAGCTAGATTCAGGACTGGCATACCTGATTCTGTTTTCTCCCATGGCATGTTAGATATACGTACAGCTACATCTCTTGTAATACCATACCTGTTAAGCTCTTCTTCATCCTTAGCTGCAGACTTAATATTGTTTTTAAGATTATTAATCTGTTCATAAAACTTAGGTATGCGTATAGCCATATCAATCTCTTTACCTATCTTGGTAATAATTGATAAACCATTGCCTATATAGAATCCTTTTTCCATTGCTTCAACAGCACGCTCAAGACGACCGGGTTGCATATCTCTTGCTGAGTCTACAAGAAATTGCTTCTGTGCTATAGACTTAGCCATCTCCATACCCTCGTTTACATAACGAAGATTCTTTACGTTAGCTTTTATATTATCCCAGTTACCATCAACAGCCTGTACTGCAGTTCTAAACACACGGCCATAGCCATGTTCAAAGATAGGCATAGCAACAGTTTCAATTATAGATGTAACACCTGCACCTGTAAGGTATGTCATACCTGCAACTTTCTTAGTAAGTCTTGAGTACTTATTATCCCACCTGTCAGCAGATCGAATCATTTGTCCTGATTCTCTTTCGTAGTCAGCTAAGAAGTTAGTTCTTATCTGTGCAATTCTTTTGTCTGATAGACCATCAGACTTCATTATGATTGTGTGTGTCTCAAGCAAATCATCTATGCTTTGCCTACCAAATGTTCTTGCCCACTCGATTCTAAATCCCATCTTGTCTAAGTAGTTCTCAATCACACGATCATCTCTAATGATAAAGTCTTTTACTTTCCACTCAGGTATGTTGGTAGCACGTATCATAAGGTGTTTGCCCTTACCCATACCAACACCATTCTCATGTAAGTTGTCACCTATCTCAAGAATCTTATTAACAACAGCTTCTGCTTCTGCTCTTGCTTTGTCAGCTTTACCTCTGATTTCTACGTCTATCCACTTGTCGCCATCCCATTTCTTGTATGTACCCTCTTCAAGAAAGTGATCAGCAAATACTTTTGTCAAAGCCTCACGCTTCTCTGCACTCTGTAGCAATGTAGCTTTATCATAGTAAATTGGAAACTTGTAGTTCTTACGTGTTGGTGAGTTAAGTACACCATTTAACCAGATGGTATTTAACTTACCATTCTTAATTCTTTTTTCTGCAATAGCTATATCAGCTTCAAGACTGCTTATATATTTAGCTTGCTTGACTGTAAGCTGTGGCTTATCTGATTTACTACCACTACGCATTGCACGCTCAGTCGCATTATCCATTACAGATTTAATGCTTGCTCTTAACTTAGGGAGTTCAAATTCACTGTTCTCTATATCATTTGCTATTTGTTTAAGTTGGTTGCGTATACCCACATCATCACCAAGTACACCAACTTCTCTAGCCTGCTCATCAATAGATCGAAACAAAGCATCAAGATCATCTAGTGCTTCTTTAATTGTTTCCGGCAACATCTTGTAATTAGCTGCATGCCATTCTGGATTGCCATTGTCAATGTGTGTCATAACCAAATCATCAAACCATTCGTCGTATGTCTTTTGAGTTGTGTCTCCACGCATATATCTGTTTGCTCTTACTGATATAGATGCTACATCAAATCCCATGAACTCACCTGTACCAACACGAGACTTCATAAACTTCATGTACTTCTCACGCATTCTTATTCTTAATGCGTATGCTTTACCACCATGTAGCTTTGCCCTTGCTGATAAAGACTGTGATGCTTTACCATATTGATTGCCCTCTAATGCAACGGATGCATTGAATGACATCTTGTTGTAGTCATCCTTGATAAGAGTGCTTAAGTCTTTAGCCTCATTAATAATTCTTGATGGTATAAACTTGCTTACAAAACCTATCCTTGAATAGATTGTTTCTTTGATAGCACCAGTCTTGGTGCTTGTTTTAAGACGTTCGGTTTGTGCTCTGTTTAATGCAAGTGTATTAATACGCATTTCATACGCAAGATTTGTTTCATCAGCTAGTCTAGGAAACTTACCATGCATTAGTTCATGGAAGATAACAAAGTCTACAAACTCATTCTCATCCCTAAACCTATCTATATTACCAAATGCAAATTTAGAATGTTGATATGCTGCATCAGTATACTTACCAGTATCTCTTAACTTTTCTAATTCTGCGTAACCTTTTAGTTTGTCTTTAGATTTTTCTTTTAATCTTAGAAACTTTTCTTTAGTTCTCTTAACATCTACAAAGATAGTACCACCCTCATCTGAATGTATGTGTGAGCCTAGTACATTCTTCTTGTCATGCTTTGCTTTAAGATCATCAACTGTCTTAGGGTCACGAACTATCTTCTTTACATTAAACTCTCTACCATAGGTCATCTCTAATTGTTCATCAGACATTTCAGATATTGTCCTACGCTCAATAGCAGGATCAACCATCTGCTCTTTAGATGCAGGCTTTGTAGCTTCAGGAGTAACAGGCTTTACTTCAGGAGTTGCAGGAGTAAAAGGCTCAGGCCCAACAAACTCACCTTTCTCTTTTAGATCAGCCATCTCTTTGTTTAGCTTCTTTAACTTCATACCAGAGTATGTGTTAGCTATACCTTTCATGCCACCACCAAGTAATGAAGTCATTACAGTTGATGCACCAATGTTCATTGCAACTTCGTGTGGTGTATTCATTGGATCGAAAGGAGCACGTATAGATTCAGACGCTATACCAAAACCAAAGCCAACCTTAGCACTTTCTTTAGCTACGCCAAACACAGAGCCTGCTGCCCAAGCAGCCTTAACTCCCATATTAAATACTGGCATGGCAAATGCTATGTTGAGTGGGTCTGCTATTCCTGCAACCAATGCAGGAAACAAACCACCTCTGTCCATTGTCTCTCTACGCTTTATACCCTGATCAATACCTGCCATAATAAAGTCATAATGTTCTCTGTTCTTTGCCCTAGATAACTCATTCATAAATTGATAGTAAGTATCTGTTTCTTCTTGATCTTGCCATTTGAAATCAGGGTCTTTATCAGCGTCTGTAAACGTAACTTGCTCTTGTATGAAATTAGTAATCGGCATCCATTGATAGCCAAGATGTGCTGAAAATGTTTCTCCAAACGATGGGTCTGGTGCATCTACATACTTTTGATACTCAGTAAATATAGGTCTTTCTATAGCTTTCTGTCTTGGTGCAAAACTAGTGTAATCTGATTGTTTATAAAAAAGTTCAGACATTAATAACCCCTTACTAGTTGTGCTACTTTCTTTGCTCTGTTAGGTGTCTGTGTAAACCAAGTAGTATACTTAGCACCCTCAGGTGAATAGTTGTGTATCATGTGATCTCGCACCTGCCCAAATAACATATCTCTTGAATCAGAACCTTGAGGTTCTTTAGCTGCCCTTTTAAGCAATCCAAAAAACTTGGGCCATTGTCTTTTAGCTTCTACACCTTGTGCTGTAACATTTTCATATCCTAATTGATACGCAAAACTTATAAGGCCTATTTGTCTGTCCGTGTTAATTGTATCCCAGTCAGGAACATCTCTCATAAACTTGTTAGTTATCTTTGTAACTTTTAAACTAACAATAGCCTTTGATTCTTTATCTGTTATCTTATTTATATCTTTTATCATGGCTCTTTCATCAGGCTCTAAGCTTGATATAGCAATACCATGACCAATAGAATTACCTGCACCATCTGGATATTGAAAAGGATTAAAGCCTTCTTCTACCATAATGAAGTCAGAAGCTTTTACATGTACTTGTATAGGTCTCTTTGCTTCAGATGAATATATTATTTCATTAAGCTTATCTTCATTAATAATATCTGTTTGACCAAGTGAATCTGTCACTGCTCTAAGCAATTCAGAACCCTCTTTCTTTAAAGCATCAAAGAATTTATTTTGTATTTCAACACTTTTCTCAGACACAATCTCAAGATTTCTTACAAATTTTTCTCCTGTATCAACTGCAAAGTTACTAACGTCATCAGATACTCCTACTATATTGTCAAGTAATGGTGACCTAGTTGGTGCAGGCTCAACAATATCAACTGAAGATTCAGTAAGATTTGTTGCATCACTTGGAACTTGAGACATTCTTTCTAAAGAAGTGTCTGCAACAAAGCTTTCATCAGTCACAGGACCTTTGATTGGTGGTGAACCTAATGTAGAACCTGTTGAATATCCTGACGCATACCAATCAAGAAGTTTCTTTCCTGTATTTGCCCACCATCCTTTATTAAGCAAAGCTTCTTCACGTGCGTCTGCAGTATCCTGTATTCGTTTGGCATGTAGCTTACTGTCTACTTCTTTTGTTGTGAACTCTATCTCACCAAACTCTTCCATGATAGGTTGCCCATCTTCATTAACAAGAGTCCATCTGCCAGAGCCAGTAGTTCCATTACTTCTATCAGGTAAAAGAAAACCATTTTCACCAAGAATAATATCTTCAGCTAAGTAACTTGAATTAATTTTATTTTGAAATAACTTAATAACCGTTTCTAAAGTATCTCCCTCATAGTAAGAAGCTAAACCACCACGATCCTTGCCACCTTTTTCTCTGTCAAAAAAGTTAAAGTTTGTTTCATGTTTTTTATATATACGCTCTACAGTTTCCTTAACACTTGAGATTGCATCTTCAACTGATTGATTACGAACTTCCAACCCAAACTTTAGTAGTGGTATAACTGCATTTGTTTCAAACGCATCTAAGTCGAGGTCCATTTTATTAACTGTTCTCTTTAAAAAATCTTTCAGAGAGTATGTTGTTTCTTTAATTGTTGTGTCGTGTCCCATTACTTTATTCTTAACTTCAATGTTAATGGCGTTTTGTTCTTCAATAGGTCTATGAACTGATTGATAAGCTTCGATAGCACCAATGCCACCATTCATTAGCTTGTCTACTGTTGCTGCTTTATGAACCTCTAGTCCTTTAACCTTTGTTTTTCCTGCAATAACCTTAGCTACATTTGTATAATTTTCTATTATTGACTTAGCTAACTCAGGTTTACCTTGTTGTATTGCGTTATTAATTTGAGTTGTAGCTACAGATGGCAAATTAACAAAGTCTAGTAAAGAGTTAGGTACAACAGAATTACGTTTAACATCTTGTAGTATGTTACTTAGATGTGGTTTATTAAGTAACGCTACGTCATTCGCTTGCATGTCTCTACCCAAACGAAGAGCATCTCCATAAAAAGAATCAGCTAACTTAGAGTCACTACCCAACCCATTTTTAATAGCAACGCCTTCAGCTTCTACTGATAAACGTTTACTAGTTGCTGCATTACTTCCTGCAAACTTACCCTCTGTTGTTGCTACAAATGCACTAAGTTTTTTTACTTGAGTAATATTTAATTTGTTTCGTATTGCTTTAAAATGATTGTCATCAATCCCATATTTAGACAAGATGTTTCTATCTTGATTAGTTTGTATAGAACCTAAAGCTAAGCTTCTGTCATAAGCAGACATAGCAAACTTGTTACCTTGAAATTTAGTAAGAGTGTTTTCTATAATAGCTTGTCTTGAGTTAGTAACTATTAAATCTTTTTTTTCTTTATAGTAAGGCGAGTTGACTGCATCTCTTTCTATAAGAGCATCAAGTATATCTCTGTTGACTTTATCTATTGCATCTGCATCTTGAGCCTTGCCTGACTTTCTTAATTCATATGATTCGTTAATATAATCATCTACAATTATTCTTTCTTTTTCGTTAGCTACTTCTTCTTGTTTCTTGTAAACATCCATCTTTAATTTATTTGAATGCTGAACCATAAGACCTGTAGCATTACTGGCGTACTCACCAGTATATTCTCCATAACCATTATCTTTTAAAGTCTTAATTGTTTCTGAAATATATAGATTGGACTGGCTTTCAAAAGCTTCTGGGTCATCTTTATATTTAAGATGCAGATCATTAAGTTTTTTACTGGCATCTAATTGTAAATCATTAGCATATCTTTTTCTAAGTAAAGGACTTGCTGCCTCTTTAGCAACTTGACTTAATGATTGAGGAAGAGGTTCAAACTTTAAATTGCCGTCAGAATCTCTTGTTTGCAACGAACCAACGTAATCTGCCCCTGCTTTTTTTTGATCTATAACTGCATCTTGAAATGCCATAGTTGATATTTGATTACCTAGTTTAGCTAAAGCATTACCAACATCTGCTCCACCTGTTCTAGTGTCTATGACACCCATTGGCTTGTTAACAAATGTTGATGTCTTTGCTTTTAAAAATTCTGCCATTATACACTCACAACTGGGGGTAAACCTCCACCAGAGGTTCCCGGACTTATTTTAGAATACTGATGACCTGCAGTTAATAAACTGCCAACTGCTGCAATTTGACCTGCACGTCTTGCATTCCTTGCTTGCATACCTGCAATCTGTATGCCCATTGATCGTTGACTTTGTTGGCTTACATATTGCAATCTTGCTCTATCAGATGTTGTTCTAGCTTCTCTTTTCATTCTTTCTTCTATAGCCTTTAATGATCTATCACTTCCAATGTCTCTGCCCATGACACCTCCAAGAGATTGATTTACACCTAACATCACATTAAGATTTGCCATTCTTATATTATGTTCTTGCATTGCAGTTATTTCAGCATCTTTCTTTTGTTCTTCTATCTGTGCCTGTCTTGCTCTAGCTTCTGCTGCCTTAGCTTTACCTGCTTGCATTGAACCATAGGCACTTAAAACTGCACCTGCAACCATCCAATAACTCATCCGAACGCTACCTCCACTACCATACCATTTAAGTCTAAACTAAAAGGATAACTCTGTGATACATTAACTCTTGGGTCACGACTGTATCCAAGTATCCTAAACTCTTCCTTACCTGTAATTGCAACTCTGTCTACTGACATATCGTCAGTAACATTCCTAAACACTAAGTCTTTATCATTGACTGACACAGCTAATGTAGAATGTAAGTCTAATACAACACGGCTAATTCTTCTTGGTTCTCCAGTAAGAGGGCCACCAATAATACCTGCATCCACTGGCAAGGTCGTGATGAGAGGAACGAATGCGTAACCTATAAAGCCAGTGGACACACCTGATTTAGCTAATGATGCATCTATCTGTGCTCCAGAGATTGTAAACTCTCCAAGATAATCATTACCACTAATTGCTTTGACAACTGCACCATTAGAAAAGTGTGAGGTTAAACTACCAAACACACTATTCGATGCACTAAATTCATCACAGAAATCCATAGGCATAGCTACTTGAAACTCTTCTAAGAACAGTTTGGTTGTACCTGAGCCATCATCTCGTGAGGCAACAACAAACAATCTTTCATGTATAGAGCATATCGAATGCCACTTACCTGTTGTATCCCACAAAGACCAACCTTGTTTTTGTTCTCCACGTATAGAATAAAATACAGCTAACGTACCATCACTGTTAAGTAAGAACGCATATGATTCACTTCGATTTAATGCACCTTTGATTGATGTTTGCTGTACTGGGTCAACTATCAAATGAGGTGCAAGTCCTGATACAGCAACGGATGTATACGATGCTTCTGAATCAGCAAATAGAAACTCTCTTAATGCACTGCCAGTTTTCTGTATAAACAAAGTAGCACCATCAAATACACTAGGCTTTACAAATGAACTGCCATACGGAGTCTGTCTGCGTATCTGTGCATTAGCAGGAGTAACTGGTTTATCTGTTGGTGCTTGAACAAATAACTCTGCACCTGTGGTAAAGACCTGTAAGTCTCTGTTAGATACTAAATGTCTGATAGTAAATATCTCACCAACGTTTGCAGTAAGATCAAGTGCATCGTTATCCTCACCATCACCTACATCAAAGTTATAATATTGCCCAGACTTAGAACCCCATATACCATCAGGCTGTGCTAGTGTACCACCAAACCATAATCTGTTTTGATGAAAGGTAACTGCTGCAGGAAATCCACGCACTGCTGAATAGCTTTGCTCTTGCCATTCTGTAGTTGCTGCACCTGTTGCCACCCTTGGAGCACCACCCCCATCAGCCGAAGCATTAGATGTAGAACTTGACCCTGCTGTAAACTCATAAGTATTCTCGTCAATAACAGCAGTAATAGACCTTGTACCATTAATTTTATTAATAGCTAATCCACCTATTGTTCCTGCTCTATCTATAACAATAGACGCACCAACTGCAAGTCCATGCAATGCATGAGTGACTTGTATAGTCGCACTACCCTCAGATACTTTGAGTGCATCATTATCTAACTGTTGTCTAAGTGTTCCGTAAATAGTCGCTGTGACTGTTGTGGCATTTGTAAATGCAGTTATCTTAGCCTCAGCTTGACCTATCTTTAAATACACACCAACATGATCTGATGTAAAGTAATCTGCTGATGAAGTAAGAGTTGCACCAGTACCACTAGTTGCACTCGATGATAACGTAACACCTAAGTCTTGAAATGAATAGTATGGTTGGAACACATGCTCACTATTTACTGACTCTTCAAATACATATGTCTCAACAGTAAAAGTAGTTAATCCTGTACGTATAAGCTTTCTTGGTGCAACAGTTTGATGAGCAATAAACATAATGTCACCCTGTTGAGCAAAAGTATACTCTTCAAGATAAGGTGCAGATGTTGTATTAACTAACCAAGCCTGTCCTGTAATGGCTTGTATAGAACTGATGTTACCATTTGTCGGGTTGATTTGAAATACTTCTATGCGTGTATTGCTAAAAGCAATTATATATTGTTCATCGTCTGAAAATATAAATGGTTCTATTCTTACTGTCTGTCTAAGATCAGATGAATAAGCAGGAGCAGATGCAAAGTTATGCCAACGTTTAGTTCCCGGTCTTTTAGTTACCCCACCCTCACCACGTATAAAGAAGTTACGAACTTTCTCTGCTGCATTCTTATACACAGCCGTATCGGTTCTTGAGGTTAATGACGGACTTATCTCACCAAACTGAAAACTATTTTGAGGTACTCTTATCCTTGCCATTAACTTAACCTATTTGTTCTGAACCTCGTGGTTGTCAATCCTCTTGATGTTTGTTGCTGACTATCAAGGTTTCTTGCTTTAGCCATTAACCTTTCTGCCTTTACTTCCATCATCTCCATAAGCTTATCGTCTCTAGCTATTGATGTAGCAAACACAGATGCTAATGCATATTGAACAGCTAACGCAAAGTAAGATGGAAAGTCTGTCTCAGGTGCTCTGTATGTATAGTCGGCTATTAATGTATCGTTTGTTGTAGAATCTGAAAAGATTTTGTCGCCATATACTGTGTATATAATTTTATTGTCGTTGATTGTAACTGCATGAAGCATAAGAAGATTGCTTGGGAGTTGATGTGCTATATCAAATCTACCAGTTGGGGTGTCTGTTAGTTGATTTAACACTGCTTGCTCTGTTGCAAACCTCCATCTTGCTACACACAAAGATGACCTAACGACATCTTCATACATGTTAGATGCTACCAAAGCCTCAGTTGAACTGCTTTCAAAAGAAGTAATTGGCTCTGCACCGATGAGCACTAAGGCTCTCGATGCAATATCCAACGCTGAATCAGATGCCGTTGATGCCATTTATTTTAGTCGCCGTCTGTTTCTGCCACTGCAGTTCCGTCAGAAACGTCAACTGTTGTGCCATTGTTTGATAAGACAGTAACAAAGTTTGTTGTTGGTGTATTAGTATCTTGAACAATAATTAAATCTCTTACGTTCAACATATTAACTGATTCCCCAGTAAAGTATCCTGCTGAATTTACTGCAGCGATTGCATCTGCTGTTTGATAAATCCATAAACATACTCCACTAGCACCACCAATTTTGTGAAGACCACTTGCACTATAAGCCATTCGACCCTCCTATTAATTGTTGTCAAGAAGTTCATAAATACCATTGTCATCTATGACACTAGCACCCATGGACATCATTGAAGTTGCAAGGTGAGAAACTTTCTCTGGTACATAATTTAACTCAGTAGTTACATTAGCACCAATGCCTAAGCCTACAGCACTTGTATGATACGCTAAGTTCTTTCCTGCTGTAATAGCAGAAGTAGACATGATGTTAAAACCTAGAAAGTTCTTCATGGTCATTCCACCTGCGTATGGTAAGTTCTGATCACCTACGTAATCTGATGATGCAAACTCTTCAATTAAGAAAAGATCAGCAAAACCTTTAGGATGCATAGCAATATAACGCTGTCCATCTTCGGGAATGTTTGCTGTACCAAATGTTTCAAATGCAGATAACAAGTCTGCCTTTTGAACAGCACTACTTGTATCATGTAATTGAGTTGAGTTAGCACCTGCATCCATCGCTGTGACAAGAATCTCGTCTGTCTTACGACCTAATGCAGCAGCAGCAGAAGTTGCAATAGCTTGACGCTCATCAATGTTTGTCTTGAGTTCGTCTAACTTGTCAATATATTCTGCAGCATAGTAGTCTGCTAACGTTGCTTCTACTGTGGTATGTGCTAGTTCCATTGGAGTTACCATACCATTTCTTGATTTAGTTGAAGCTGTTCCAGTACCGATTTTTTGAAAGCGTACAACGCTTCCTGCAACATTGCTTACGTTACGAACAGTGTTCATTAACTTAGAACCCATTCTTTGATAAGCTAAATGTACCTCGGACTCGAACTGCTTAATAAAGGCTGTGTCTATTGTATTAGCCATTATATAGTCCTTTCCCTGCATATAGCAGATTGTTGTTAAGGTTGCTCTCGGTTATCTGCTCTTTGCTTCAACTGGTTATCCGTTAGGGCCATCAGCTTATTACAGGCCGTGTATCATCAATGGATGGCATATAATAATTATTCTGACAACGCACAAATCTAACTACCTTAAAACCATTTTGCATTATTATATCAGGAAGTATGTCAAACCCAAGGTAGCCAAGCCATGAAAGAGTCTTGTAATGTTCTACAGGACAAACATTTTCTAGTAAATAATACTGACTTTGAAAGTACTCAACTATAGATGGAGAGAATTTCATAAATGTTTTTGGATACTTTTCTACTTCATAACTACAAAGCATCCATATCCTACCTACAAGATCATGTTGTTTAACTACGCCAAACATCATAACAGGTTCATCGTTTAACAAAGCAGTATAAGTTTCAGCCGTATCCTCTTGAAATGGCTGCATTAATGCACGCCAAGGATTCACGCCTGCGATCACACACTCTCTTACATCTGTCGATCTTAAATTACTTTGTAGTCTTTCGGCATGACTTGGTCTTGACTTTACAATAAAGGCATCGCCATACTTACCTACCCCCGTGAAGTCTCTGCCAGTCACTGTTTACCTCCCTAACAAATGCTTCATCACGTCTACCCTGTTGCCAGTATCTTGGGTCTTTCATCTTAGCTTCAACATCAGCTTGACTTACTTGACCTGCAGGCACACCAGTTGGAGATACAGTGCTTCCTTTTGTTTGTTCGATAACATGTTCCAATGCTTTGATACCTGCAGAACTTGAACCTAATGTAGCTACTGCTTCTTGCATAGCAGGATCAGGAAAGAACTTATTCATCCATAACTGAACAGCTTCTACTCTAGCTGTTGCGTTATCTCCTAGTTCTTTTGTAACAGATTCAAGATCAACCTGTTGACCACCTACTGCATTAGCATACTTTTCAATACCCTCTGCAAATTCATCTTGGCTTAATCCATTCTCCCATGAATAGTTAGACCACCAGTTAAGTAACTCATTATCTACAGCCTCAGCTTCATCTATAGATTCTGGTAATACATACTCACCTACTGACGCAGGTCGTTCTGCAAAAGCTTCTGTTTCCATTTCTTCCATAAGCTTAGTGCGTAATTCTTCTTCTCCTTTACCAAGCTTACCCTCTAGTTCACCATATGCCTTTGCCATATCAGCAGGGTCACTAAATTTTTCAGGTAACCATTCAGGTCTAGCAACTTCTGTAGGTGCAGTTTCTACTGCAGGTGTTTCTGCTGTTGCTTCAGCAGGTGCTTCACTTTGTGTTTGTAGTAATGTTTCTTCCATGATTTATCCTCTCTGCATGTTGAACACGTTTAGCAATTAATGCCACTAAGTATCTTTGTCCCTCAAGATGCCTTAACTCTTCAGCAGATATGTTTGCTCCAGTTATTGCTTCTATCGTTATAGACTTCAGATATTGTAAAGTAGCCAGACCACTGGGGGAATTAAAGGTACTGGCTAAATCTTGGGAAATCTTTTCGTCTTGTTCTTTTGAACGAGGGTATCCATCAACCCCCAAGTGCTTGGATGTTTGGGTTTGCATTCGGGTCTATTCCTGTTTGTTGTTGCATCTGTTGTGCCATCTGTACCATCTGCTGACGCTCACCTACATCACGAATCAAATGGTCTGGCACACCAAATTTCTTGGCTAGATAGATAGCCGTTTCCTCTGAGGATACAAGGAGATTAACTACCTCTGGACCGAAACGGCCTGCAACCATTTCGAGAAACCTATCTAGGGAAACAATGTCTTGGTTTGATTGTGCCTGTGCCAGAGGGGAAACACTTTTTATCTTTACTTCTCTACCATTAACAGTAGGTATTTCTATCCTACCTTGCTTTGATAAAAGATAAACCACACGTTGAAGAACAGGCTGAACCATCTCTGCTTGTAGTCTGCCAAATGCAGAACCAATCTTCCTAGATAAATCAGCCATACGTTCTGCTACCTCAGTAGCTGATGCAGGTGTTTTGTTCGGATCGCCAAGCATGTCATTATACAATGCTCGTTTAATATTGTTACGCATATCATTAAGAACTAGATTAGCAACATCAAAGTTACCTGCTGCTCTTATTGGTTGTAGTCCTTGGGAGTTAGGTGCTTTAGGTATTACAGTTCCCGGCACTAAGTTAATTGTATCTACGTTAATAACACCATCATCATCCATCTGATAGATACCTGATATAGCCATCTGTGCATTCTCAAGAACTAATTCTATTGTAAGATTAGCAGACTTAATAGCACTTAACGCATTAACGGCAGGCCCTCTACCATATACTTCGCCACTTGCTTTACTCCAACGGAATGCAATAAAAGGATTAGAACCTACACCTGAGTATTCTTCCTGTAGTATTAGTTGCTTATCACCACACTCAATAACCATATAGCTATATCGTTCTTCGTTCGGTTTATCATATAGCTTACAGGATACTTCTAGTATTTTACATTTACTATCAGGATACTTCTGTATCTTTTCTAATGTCTTAGTTGAAAATGTACCACGTGGATAAGCCACAGGTAAGTCTTCAAACTTTAATTCTCTTTCTCTATATACATGATCTATCCTACCATCAGGTCCAACATCTAATACAACATGTGGTAATGGTATAGAATGAAAGCGTATAGGATTAATAGCATCACCCTCAGTAACAGCAAGCACTGCCGTACCTAGAGCAAGGTCTATAAAACATTCATGAATTTCTTGTGCAAAGTTAGATGTCTGCAGTACTTCAAAGATGTACTCAGTTACTTTATCTAACTTATTATTAATATCATCAGCTTCTTCTGGTGGCACTTCACTGCCTGCAACAAAGTCTGCCCATCTAGCAAAGTTAGGAACTAATCCTGACTGTAGTCTTGATGCAAACTCTTGCACACCAACCACTGCTGTCTCGTCAAAGATTCTATCATCACGTCTTTGACCGGGAGTATAGTTCTTAAACCCTTGTCTTTGTGGAAGGCAGTACTCAAATATTTCGTCATAGAGTTCTTCAAACTCACGCCTAATTGTTTTGGCCTTTTCGTATTTGGCCATATAGCTTTGAGCTAAATCAATCATTAGGTATCGTACCTATTGTAAAAACCAACACCACCACCTGAGCCAGTGAGTAATGATCGTCTACCAGTACCCTTACGTCTTCTTGAGACTGTTTCTTCTAAAGCTTCCTGCTTCATTTCTTTAGTCTTTACTTGCTCTTTAGCTTTCTCAGACTCACGTTCCATTTCTACTTCTGGATCGGGTGCAGGTGGACTAGGACTTCTACCTCCAATACACATATATAACTCCTTTTCTTTTAGCCATAACTATAACATTATAATAACGCAACGCACAAACGTTATAACCTAGACCATAACCCTTGTCGTCTTTGTTGTTTAGGTTGTCTAGTAAATACATCAAAATCCTTACGTGCATTAAATGCACTGACAGTTTTGAACTGACCCATCACTTGCCTGCCCTCACCTGAGCCTAACATTAAATATTGTAGTGCGTCATGTATATGTGAGAATCTATCTTTTGCAGGTTTGTCTTCATAGCGTTCACCTGATACTTGCATACGTCTATAGTGATAGCCACCCTCAAACCCTTTAATTAATTCTTTGCATCTGTAATCTATTAGTACACCTGACTGCCCATCAACCATACGTTGCAAT
>Ga0213868_10002997_pt1 | contig 15910 bp, 15 predicted proteins | sample PICome_9_FD_160087 | JGI IMG/M metagenome (GOLD analysis project Ga0213868, IMG submission 160087) | Coastal seawater microbial communities near Pivers Island, North Carolina, United States - PICO127 | ecosystem: Environmental > Aquatic > Marine > Coastal | place: USA: North Carolina...
ATTTCTCTGACTGATTATTTGCGGAATGCTAGCCAATAACTCGTCTTGCATCTCCAGGGCGGCCAAAGCCGCAGCCTGAGTTAGCGCAGAAAGGTGATATGGCAGCCTGACAATTCTCATGGCGTCTACTACAGCGGAGTCAGCAGCCATGTAACCAACGCGAGCCCCAGCAAAGGCAAATGCTTTGCTCATGGTGCGACTTACAACCAAGCGCGGACGACCTTCCAGTAGCGTCACCGCACTGGGGAGCGTTGAGAATTCTTGATAGGCCTCGTCGATCAACAACATTCCATCAAATGCGTCATAGGCGGCCTCGATTACATCGAGCGACACTGCAGTTCCGGTTGGGTTATTCGGTGTGCAAAGCACGACTATGTCGGGATTGGTCTCCCTAATTTTCTTTGTCACCTCATCCGAAGTGAGCGTGAAATCATCTAAGCGAGCAAACTCCTGGTATTCAGTGAGAGTCGTTCGCGCAATATTCGGGTACATCGAATAAGTGGGGCCAAAGCTAATGGACTTTCTGCCTGGTCCACCAAAGGCTTGAAAGAATTGCTGCAACACTTCATTTGAGCCGTTTGCGGCCCAAATTTGTTCAGCCTTCAGGCTTGAACCAAGAAAATCAGCAAAGGCAGTCCGAAGCGCCATGAATTCTCGGTCGGGGTATCTATTCAGGCTGATAGCCGCACGCGCAGTGTTTTCAACGATTTTCAGGGCAACCGACTCTGGAACGCCGTGCGTGTTTTCGTTTACGTTGAGCTGAATGGGCACATCTACTTGAGGTGCACCGTATGGCACCTGCCCGACCAAATCAGGCCTGATGGGGAGATCTTCGAGGTTAGTCACACCTAAAGATTACTCGCGATGACTAGGGAAGGGCGATTTGCTGACCCGGTGTGAGCTCGATTGACTCCAGGGCATTTAGCTGAACAACCCTTGCAATCCAATCGCGCGGATCTTGGCTGCTGCCATAACTCTCGGCCAACTCCCATAGCGAGTCACCCGGCTGAACCGTCACGAACTCTAAAGCGGCTCCTGGCTGGCTGCCGGCCTGGGATCCAGTGATGCCCAAAACGCTTAGGCCGAGAGCTAGGGTCAAGACTGAGATCCCACGTACTAGCCTGCGAGGATTGGTTAGTCGGTACTTTCCTAAAGTAAGCATTGACTCGATCCCTTCTGTTCGAATTCTTGTTTCGAACACTTGTTCTAAGTGTAGCCATGAATCTGTGAAATGCAAGCACTTTGACACGCCAGAGAGCATTTCATTCGAAAATGTGTTTGGTATCTTGCTAAAATACGAATACAGTTTCGATATGGATAGTAAATAACTAGCCACCGACATTTTTAGGAAGAGGCAACCATGGACACCTCCGGCCTTACCAACGTTCAGCAACGAATACTGGATGTGATTCAGGATTCAATGGACTCACGGAACTACGCGCCATCGATGCGCGAGATTGGCGAAGCCGTGGGACTATCGTCCACGGCCAGCGTGTCGCATCAGCTAAATAAATTAGAGCTTCTTGGTTTTATAAGTCGAGATCCTCGGCGTCCTCGCACAATTGATCTGCTTGGAGCAGAGTCCCCCGAGGAAGTATTCAATCCAAATGCGGCGATGGTTCCGCTAGTTGGGCGAATCGCTGCTGGTGGCCCAATAACCGCTGAGCAGAATGTTGAAGACGTTTTTGCACTCCCCCGCCAACTGGTGGGCCAGGGTGAGCTGTTTCTCTTGAAGGTTGTTGGCGAGTCCATGATTGATGCCGCGATTTGCGATGGTGACTGGGTGGTAGTTCGTCAGCAGCAATCGGCAGAAAACGGCGACATCGTTGCCGCCCTGTTGGAAGACGAAGCCACAGTGAAGACGTTCAAGCAGCGCGATGGTCACACCTGGCTGCTACCTAGAAACTCTGCTTTTGAGCCGATCCTAGGAGACCACGCGGTGATTTTAGGAAAAGTTGTTGCCGTGCTTAGGACTGTTTAGTTACAGCTTCAAGCTCGGCATTCAGGCCCTCTTTGACCAAAGCCTTAATTTTGGTTCCGGATTCCAAGTATTCACTCTCAAGCACTTTTCCTGCTAAATGAATTCTCGAAACTAAGTCGCCTCGATCGTAGGGAATCACGCCCTCAAACAGGACCTCAGGTTTAGGCAGCTCTCTGGCAATTGCGGCTTCCAGTTCTTCAATGCCCAACCCGGTTCTCGCCGAAACCAACAGTGCGCCTGGAACAAGACCTCTAAGTCTCACTTGCTCTTCGTCGCCCACCAGATCTGCTTTGTTGAAGACAATGATTTCAGTAATCGCGGAGCCGTCCACCTCGGCAATTACCTCGCGCACGGTTCTTATTTGACCCAGAGGATCTGGATCGGTTGCATCAACCACGTGAACGATCAGTGAGGCAGCGGAGATCTCTTCAAGGGTCGAACGAAACGCTTCAATCAATTGATGAGGCAGTGACCTGACAAACCCCACCGTGTCGGCGAGGGTATAGCTGCGACCATCAGGGGTTTGGTGCTTACGAATAGTTGGGTCCAATGTCGCAAACAGGGCGTTTTCGACCAGAACACCGGCCTTCGTGAGGCGGTTTAGCAATGATGACTTGCCAGCATTGGTGTAGCCCGCGATTGCCACCTGCGGAACCTGAGTCTTTTGACGCTTCGATCTTTTAGTATCGCGTGAGCTCTTCATTGCAGCAATTTCGCGTCGAAGTTTCGCCATCTTGGTGTTGATTCGGCGCCGGTCAAGTTCAATCTTGGTTTCACCTGGACCACGTGAACCAATTCCAACACCGCCGGCAGCCTGACCACCGGCCTGACGGGACATCGACTCTCCCCAACCACGAAGTCGTGGCAATAGGTATTCCAGCTGTGCCAGTTCCACCTGGGCCTTACCCTCTTTGCTCTTGGCATGCTGGGCGAAAATATCCAAAATTATGGCGGTTCGATCAACAACCTTGACCTTTACCGCATCCTCGAGTGCTCTTCGTTGCGAGGGGGCTAGCTCATCATCGGCAATAACTGTGTCGGCACCCAGGCTGGCAACCAACGCCCTTAGCTCCTCTGCCTTGCCCTTCCCAAAATAGGTTGCTGGATCTGGCTTCGCTCGGCGCTGAAGAAGGCCGTCTAATACTTGGGCTCCCGCTGTTTCTGCGAGCGCCGCCAATTCCCGAAGTGAATTCTCTGCTTCAGTGACAGTTCCGGAGCCCCAAACACCAATCAGCACCACCTTTTCAAGCCGCAGCTGCCGATATTCAACTTCGGAGATGTCTTCTAGCTCAGTGGATAGCCCTGGCACTCGCCTAAGAGAGGCTCGCTCTTCCAGTTCAAGCTGGTCACCATCGAACTCGGACTCGGGAGCCAAGGCACCACGTCGGAGGATTCGATCAATAGTTGATTCGGGTTCCATAGAGATATAAGCCTAGGCCTGTATTAGGTTTGAGCCATGGCCCAGGAGCATTATTTCAGCGTTGACCCTTCCGCCAATAGAAGAATTTCAAATGTCGAGTTTGAAGTCGCAGGCAAAACATTTTCACTCAAAGCCTCGACCGGCACATTCAGCTCAACAGCCTTGGACACGGGCACCAGAGTCCTGCTAAATCACTCCGACATGTTTCCAACTTCAGGAAACGTTTTGGATCTTGGTTGTGGCTGGGGGCCAATCTCGATTTCCATCGCGGCCATTTGTCCAGACACGAAGGTTTGGGCGCTCGACGTGAATCAGAGAAGCCTGGAGCAAACATCTGAAAACGCCAGATCCATGGGGCTATCAAACGTCCTGCCGGTCATGGCTGATCAAATACCGGCTGAGACAAGATTCCGAGCGATTTGGTCTAATCCCCCAATTCGAGTTGGCAAGAAAATTCTGCACGAACTAATGCATACCTACCTGCCAATGCTGGAGCCGGGAGGCAAAGCATTGCTTGTGGTGCAAAAGCACTTGGGTGCTGACTCTTTTCAGAAGTGGTTGGCCGAAGAGTTTTCGACAATGCATGTCAAGAGACTGAGCACAGACAAGACCTATCGGGTGATCGAAGTTACAAACTTCGCCACTGGCCAGTAAAACTCAATTCAGCAGGGCCACTAATACCAACGTGCTCGCCCTGCTCGGTAGTGAAAATTCGAACTCCAACCTCACCACCTGGCACTTTAACTTTCCAATGATTTTGGGTTCCACCAGCCCAGTGGCGAATTGCTACGGCTGCCGCTGCTATTCCAGTTCCGCAACTCAAAGTCTCTCCAGATCCGCGCTCTCTGATTCTGATCGTGAGTCCTGCCACTCCCTGTGAAATCAATGGTTCATCTAGGACAACAAACTCCACGTTTGCTCCGTCAACGGGTGCTGGCTCAAGTTCCGGCATTCTAGAGAGGTCTAAATTCTCCAACTCTGCCAGGTCGGCCAATGCAACCACAATGTGAGGGTTGCCAACGTTGATTTCTAACCCTGGCCTAGCTACAGCTAGCCCACGAGCTGAGACCAGCGTTTGGTCCCCGCCAATTTTGAAGGGACCCAAATCAACCGCGAAGCCAGTAACCGTGGCAGTAACATCCCTAATTCCGCTGCGAGTGGCTACCGGCAGGGTGCTGCCTTCTGTGAGTGTCGCCAGCTGATTGTCCAAAAGATACCTGGCGAAAACTCGAATCCCATTGCCACACATTTCGGCTTTTGACCCGTCCGCATTTCGATAGTCCATGAACCACTTAGCTTCGGGTTCTTCATCGAGCAGGTGAGAAACCTCAGGGTCACTTGAGGTTGGCTTAACGATAATCAGCCCATCGGCGCCGATCCCGAAGTGTCGGTCACACATTTGCGCCACCTGTTCGGCACTCACGTCCATCTGTCCGACCTGATCCAAGATCAGGATGAAGTCATTGCCGGTGCCTTGGCCCTTTGTAAACTCAATCATTGCTCCAGCCTAATTCGCTCGAGGGCCTGGGATAACAGATTCGGTCCATCAGTGAGCCAGGAAATTCGCTTATCGCGTCGGAACCACGACATTTGTCTTCGGGCATAGCGATTAGTCAACTGCACAGTCTCTGAGATGGCCTCAGATTCACTCAGTTCGCCTTTTAGCTGCTGAGCTGCCTGACTGTAACCAATTGCAGCGGCGGCGGTCTTAGAAAGGGTCTGGCCGCTCTCAATCAAGCCACGAGTTTCCTCAACAATCCCCTTCGACCACATTTGATCAACTCTTTGCGAAATACGCTGCTTCAGCACGTCTCTAGAAACATCAATACCCAAAGTCAACGTCGGCAGCAAATACTGCGGATCTGGAAAGCTTGAAGCAAAAGGTTCTCCAGTCAGGGAAATAACCTCTAGAGCCCGAATAACCTTTCTCGAGTTCTGAGGATGGATATTCTTTGCGGAAACTGGGTCTAGTGCCTGCAGCTCGGCATGCAAGGACAATTTGCCGACTACTTTTTCCCTGGCTTCCAATTCAGCGCGAACTAGCGGATCGGTTGGCGCAAAATCCAACTTATCCAGAGCCGCTGCAACATAAAACATGCTGCCGCCAACCAAAATCGGAAGCTTGCTGCTAGAGATCAAGTCCTTGATCTTGTCCTGGGCCAACTTGCTGTATTCAGCGGCTGTCATTTCCATGGTCGGGTCAATTACATCCAGCAGGTGATGCTCGACTCCCTGCATTTCGACTGTTGATAATTTTGCGGTTCCGATTTCTAAGCCTCGATAAAGCTGCATTGCATCGGCGTTGATGATTTCAGCCTCAATGCCCTCACTCTTGAAAGCCAGTGCGATTCGGATTGCGAGATTTGACTTACCAGAAGCCGTTGGTCCAACTATGGCAAGAGTGCTAAAGCCCACTTTTAACCCGAATCGGAAGCCCGAGCGACACCTTCGAATCACCTACAGCAGGAACCCCGCAGCTCTCCAGCTGCCTGCGGTCGTAAGCATCTCCTCCGGCTGTTCTGCGCACCGAATAAAGCGATCCGGGGCTCGCGTCAGCAACCAAGAAATAAGGCGCCGCTCTGGTTATCTGGACAGTGACAGCATCCCCGGGTCTTGGCAGCTCCCCGCCTTCAGGGACCTCGAAGTGAACCAGGCGGTTGTCCTTCGCTCTGCCGGTTAGCCGATGAGTGGCAGAATCCTTCCGGCCCTGTTCAGATGAGACAAGCAGCTCGACTTCCTGACCCACGATCTTCTTGTTTTCCTCCCAAGATACGTCGTTCACTACCTTCAGCAGTCGCTCGTATCGATCCTGGACAATTTCCTTTGGAAGTTGGTCTTCCATTTCGGCCGCCGGAGTACCTGGCCGCTTTGAATACTGAAAAGTGAAGGACGCTACAAATCTGGACTTTCTAACCATGTCGAGAGTTTCTTGGAAATCTTCTTCAGTCTCACCCGGGAAGCCGACGATCAAGTCGGTGGTGATTGCTGCCTCCGGGATCGCCTCTCTTACGCGGTCAAGAATGCCCAAGTATTTATCTGCCCGATAGCTTCGCTTCATTGCCTTGAGCACCCGGTCTGAACCTGACTGAAGTGGCATGTGTAGCTGAGGCATTACATTCTCAGTCTCAGCCATTGCAGCAATTACATCGTCGGTAAAAGCTGCCGGATGCGGGGATGTGAACCGAACCCGCTCCAATCCCTTAATCTCACCGCAGGCTCTAAGTAACTTGGCAAATGCACCGCGATCACCAAACTCGACACCATAGGTGTTTACATTTTGACCAAGCAGAGTCACCTCGATAGCACCATCAGCAACCAGTGCTTCTACCTCAGCCAGAATCTCACCCGGACGGCGGTCTTTTTCCTTACCCCTTAGCGAGGGCACGATGCAGAATGTGCAGGTGTTGTTGCAGCCAACCGAAATCGAAACCCAGCCAGCGAATGAACTCTCTCGCTTAGTTGGAAGCGTCGAGGGGAAAACCTCAAGTGATTCTAAGATTTCAATTTGAGCTTCCGAATTATGCCGAGAGCGCTCCAGGAGTGCCGGCAACGAGCCCATGTTGTGAGTACCAAAAACAACGTCAACCCAGGGGGCCTTCTCCAAAATCGTGTCCTGGTCTTTTTGCGCGAGGCAACCACCGACGGCTATCTGGAGACTGGGATTCGCCTCCTTTTTAGGCAGCAACATTCCAAGAGTTCCGTAAAGCTTGTTGTCCGCATTTTCACGAACCGCGCAGGTGTTGAACACCACCAGATCTGGCTCGCCCTCGGCCGCCTGTTGGTAGCCCGCGTCCTCCAAGAGCCCTGAAATGCGCTCAGAGTCGTGAACGTTCATTTGACACCCAAAGGTGCGCACTTCGTAAGTTAGGTTCATGACACCTGTGATTTTAGTCGCTTGCGCCAACCTCGCGCAGGGCGCTGGAAACTAAACCAGGTGCAAATCCGCGGCGAAGCAAAAAACCAGAGACCCTTCGGTATCTGGTTTCCCTATCCACATTGCCCAAACGCTCCCAGCGCACCTTCGCTAGCTCCAAAACCATTGCCTGCTCATCGTCCTGAGAGATAACACTCAATGCCTGCTCGGCGATATCCTTGGACACGCCTTTTTGTGCAAGCTCTCTTGCAATCAGTCTTGATGATTTACCGCGTTCGAGTCTTGAGCGCACATAGGAAGCGGCAAACGCCGCATCGTCAATAAGTTGGACCTCTTCAAATCGGTCCAGTAGCGGAAGTGCAATCTCATCTGGAATTTCGCGCTTGACCAGAATTTCAGCAAGTTGATGCTTGGTCTTCATAGACTTGGAAAGCTGGAAAAGGAGCACATTTCGTGCCCGCTTTTCCAGCTTCTCAGGTGATGGAGAATTAGCCATTATTGGCTGCCTTGGCAGGCGGCTCACTCTCCACTGCAACATTCTCTTCTGGCAAGTCAGCTACCGGCCTTGGAACGCCAATACCTAGCTTGTTTTTGATCTTTTGCTCGATAGTTGCGGCAACCTCTGGGTTTTCCTTCAGGTAAGTCCTCGAGTTTTCTTTACCCTGACCCAACTGATCGCCCTCGAAGGTGTACCAAGCACCGGACTTTGTGACGATTCCGTGCTCAACACCAAAATCAATCAGACTTCCCTCCTTAGAGATTCCTTGACCAAACATGATGTCAAATTCAGCCTGACGGAATGGTGAGGCGAGCTTGTTTTTGACTACCTTCACTCGGGCTCGGTTACCGACCGAATTCTGTCCGTCCTTCAGAGTTTCAATACGTCGAATGTCAAGCCTGACCGAAGCGTAGAACTTCAGAGCCTTACCACCGGAGGTGGTCTCTGGGGATCCGAAGAAGACACCGACTTTCTCTCGAAGCTGGTTGATGAAGATGGCAGTTGTCTTGGTGTTGCTGACCGCGCCGGTCAACTTTCGAAGCGCCTGAGACATCAAGCGGGCCTGCAGACCAATGTGTGAGTCTCCCATTTCACCCTCAAGTTCGGCCCTCGGTACCAGTGCCGCTACAGAGTCGACAACAATCACATCGATTGATCCGGACCGAATTAACATGTCGGTAATTTCGAGAGCTTGCTCGCCTGTGTCTGGCTGGCTCACTAGTAGCGCATCGATGTCAACACCCAAAGCCTTGGCATAAACAGGGTCAAGCGCGTGCTCAGCATCGACGAATGCAGCGACTCCTCCGGCAGCCTGTGCGCTTGCGATGGCATGCAGTGCGATGGTTGTCTTTCCCGAGGACTCCGGTCCATAAATCTCGACAATTCGACCTCTGGGCAAACCGCCGACTCCCAGGGCGCTATCAAGTGCGATTGAGCCAGTTGGAATTACCTCAATTGGTGCGCGCTCGTCAGAACCCAGTCGCATGACCGAACCTTTACCGAATTGACGATCAATCTGCGCGAGGGCAGTTTCTAAAGCCTTTTCCCTGTCTGATGCACTTGGCATTTCAACCTCTTTCTGACGCCTCGCGCCTTCTTTTCTTAGAAGCTACGCTTCGTCTAAGACATTTTGAAGTGATTCAGATTGCGCTTGAAAAACTCCACTTATATTTCAGTTGTTAGTAACAATAAGTGTTCGAACAAAATTTCGAATGATTAGTTTTCGGCGTGTTGCTTTGTCTTGGGTTTTCCGTGCCATCGCTCTTTAGGAACACCAAGGTGAGTGCAGAGTGCCAACCAGATCTCTTTGGGGTCTTCGCCGGCAGCCAAGAGCTCGGCGGGAGTCATGTCTTCCATACTGGTCAACCGAGTATCTGAAAAGATTACGGACCAAAAACCCTCGCCGAACTCTTCTGCGGCAAGCTGATGAAACTGACTTAGCTTCAATTAGCTAGTGCGAGTAAATGTCTGCTTCGGCTACGAAAGCATCTGGGACGGTGTCTGGGATAAACGTGTTATCTGCAAAGACACTCTCCTCGGTTGCTACTCGATCCGAAACCTCGCGGAGCAGTTGAGCTAGCGGGACATCAAGAGCCTCGGTGACTGAGGCCAAGATTTCTGATGAAACTTCCTTTTGGCCACGCTCCACCTCTGAGAGATATCCGAGCGCAACTGACGCCTTGGCCGCAACCTGTCTAAGGGTCTGACCTTGACTCAACCGGTGATTCCTAAGAACCTCACCAATTTCTTCTCTAAGCAGTACCAAGTTTCCTCCTGGCCAATAATCTATCGGCTTCGTTAGACAAAATACCCAAAATGCCTGAATGTTTCCTGATTGATAACCAGGTTAGAGGCCTAAATGTTCCCTGATTAATTCAAGCGATCTGCCAACAGTTGCCTGAATGATTTCACTTCGAGTGCCCTGAAACTTCTCGGCATAAACTGCCGTGCCAAAACTTGAACTGATTGCAATAAAGACCTCGCCGGCTGCTCTTTCCAGCACCTGATCTGGCCCGGCTACTCCCGTGGTGGCAATTCCAACTACCAACTCTTCCGCAACCCCATGAGCATCGGAAAATTTTGCTCGGACACCGGTAGCCATTTGAGCCGCCACCTCCGGGTCAACCGCGCTTTGATTGGAAATCAAGGAGCTTGAGACACCCAATAGTGAGGACTTAACCGAATCTTGATATGCCACTAGGCCGCCGAGGACAACCTCCGAGGCACCAGCAACCTCGACTACTTTGGCGCAAAGCGCTCCCCCGGTGAGCGATTCGGCAAATGTTAGGTAAAGACCCTTCGCCAAGACCCCATCTACAACTTGCTTGGCCACAGAATCCTCATTCCGGTCCAAACCGTGAGAGCCACCGCAAACCAAATCACAGCCTCGGTCAGCAGGTCATACCAAGATCCCAACGCTTGAAATGGAGCGATTGCCAACGAAACCGCAATTATCTGGATCACGGTTTTGAGCTTTCCACCGCCAGTGGCGGCAATCACACGAGTTTTGGCAACTGCCAAACGAAAAACAGTGATCCCAAGTTCGCGAAACAAAATAATTCCGGTTGCAATCCAGGGCACAGCCCCTTGAATCGACAGCGCAATCAGGGCCCCAGTCAACAGCGCCTTATCGGCTATTGGGTCCAGCAGCTTTCCAAGGTTGGTGACCAGGTTGCGCCTTCTGGCAATTGCCCCGTCAATGCCGTCAGTGGATGCAGCAAGGACAAGCAGAATCAAAGCCCAGAGCCTTCCCCAGAATGAGTCCCAGCTACCTAAAATCAGCACCAAGACCACCGGCACCATGGCAATTCTTGCCATCGTGATTAGATTTGGTGTGTGGCGATAGATAAAGCCTTTAGAACTCATCTTTCCTGCCTGTTAGTTGCCAAGCATCTTCATCATCATCCGATGATTCTGGAAGGCCAGTGTCGCCCTCGACCACGGCTGTGGTTTGACCGCTGAGTTTTGCTAGAAGTTGCGGTAGCTCTTCAGGCTTCACCAGAACATCTCTGGCCTTTGACCCCTCGGATGGACCGACTACACCCCGAGACTCGAGTAGGTCCATTAGCCTTCCGGCCTTGGCAAATCCAACGCGTAGCTTGCGCTGAAGCATAGAAGTCGAACCAAACTGAGAGTTAACAATCAGATCAGCAGCCGCTAGCAGCACCTCAAGATCATCACCGATATCGCTATCAATCACCTTGGCCGTGGTCTGAACCATCACGTCCGAGCGATACTCCGGATCCATTTGAGCTTTCACGTGATCAACGACCTTCTGAAGCTCGGCCTCGGAAACCCAAGCACCCTGAACTCGAACTGGCTTATTGGTTCCCATTGGGGCAAACAACGCATCACCCTGGCCAACCAGTTTTTCCGCACCAGGCTGATCCAAGATAACCCTGGAATCAGTAACAGAGGAAACCGAGAATGCAAGACGCGAAGGAACGTTGGCCTTGATCAAACCGGTGACCACATCAACCGAAGGGCGCTGGGTCGCTAGCACCAAGTGAATACCGGAAGCCCTAGCCAACTGGGTAATTCTCACAATCGAATCTTCAACGTCGCGAGGTGCAACAATCATGAGGTCGGCAAGCTCGTCAACTACAACCAGTAGGTAGGGGTAGGGCTGCAGGTCACGCTTTGAACCCTCTGGCACCTTGATGTCACCACTGACTGCAGCGCGGTTGAAATCGTCAATGTGCTTGAATCCAAATGAAGCCAGATCGTCGTATCGGGACTCCATTTCGCGAACCACCCACTGCAACGCCTCAGCTGCCTTCTTGGGGTTCGTGATGATCGGAGTAACTAGGTGAGGAACGCCCTGATATACGGAAAGTTCCACTCGCTTTGGATCAACCAGAACCATACGAACCTCGGCCGGTGTCGATCTCATCAGGATGCTGCAGATCATTGAGTTGACGAAGCTGGATTTACCAGCTCCAGTTGCACCAGCCACCAGCAGGTGTGGCATTTTTGCAAGGTTGGCAACCATGTAACCACCCTCAACGTCTTTGCCGACACCAATGGTGAGTGGATGCTGAACCCCGGTTGCGCTCTTCGAGCGCAACACGTCACCCAGCGAAACTGTCTCACGGTCGGTGTTTGGAATCTCGATTCCTATTGCGCTCTTGCCGGGGATCGGGGCAAGAATACGCACCTCGTTCGAGGCAACCGCATAGCTGAGGTTATTTGTAAGCCGTGTCACGGCTTCCACTTTGACCCCCGGAGCTAGCTCTACTTCATAGCGTGTGACGGTTGGACCTCGCATGAAGTCCGAAACACGAGCCTGGACGTCAAACTCCTGAAAGACAGCATTGATGGCAGTCACCATCTGGTCGTTCACTTCACTCTTAGTCTTGTGGGGTGATCCGGCTGCCAGCAGCGACTGCGATGGAAGCAGGTAGGGGCGCTTGGCCTTTTTGACTGTCGGAGCATCCGCTACAACATCAATCGGTTCGGTTAGCCCCTCTTCCCCTGAGAAGAACTCGGGCTCATCGGATGCAACCTGAGCATCAGTTACGGGTGGCAATTGAGCAGACTCCTCCAGCGAGGCATCCACGAAATCGTCAATGTCGGTAACCAACGGTGAATCAAACGCTGGCTCAGGCTCCTTTTCTTTTTTCCACCAGTTTGACTTCTTGGCATCAAAGGCGTCTGTTTCGTCCACCGTCTTGTTCAGGCCGAACAGGAACGCGTAAAGCTTCTTGGAATTCTCGATCACCTTATTTGGTGCGGTGCCGGTCATGATCAGGAATGCGGTTGCTCCAAGCAGGATCAAAACTGGGATTGCGCCATAGATTGTCAACACAGCCGCGAGTGAACCACCAATTAGCCAACCAAAAAGCCCGCCAGCTTCAGCCAGTGCCATTGCCCCCATTTGTGGATTTGGCTGGCTGGAAAAAACATGAAAGAACCCGGAGGTGACCGAAAGTAGCAACCAGAACCCTAGGGCAAATCGGGAGCTGTCCTTCACCGATGCCGGGTGCCTGAATAAATACAAGGCATAACCGAAAAAGATTACTGGCAACGCGTAGGCAACCAACCCGAACAGCATTCCAAAACTAAAACTGTGCAGAAAAATTGCCCACGGTTCGGAAATCAGGAACCACGCAATTGCTGCACCAGCAACGCTCAAGACCAAGAGTAGAAATGGCGCGCCATCCCGTCGGTCCTCTTTGGCAAGCTTCTCGGTGCTAAAGGCCCGCACAATACCGCCAAAGAAATTAGCAAGAATCATGTAACCAGCAACCAGCTTTTTGCCCAGCTCCAGATCCCGCTTTGAACCAGCCGCTCTACTTGCGGATTTAGCTCCAGACTTGCGCGCAACCGGCTTGCGCACGGCGCGTGAACTGGTCGGCCGCCTAGGCGGTGGGGTCTTTGCTGCCATGAGTAAAAACTAGCAATCTAATGCCAAAAATGGCTTAGGCGGGGCGGGAGGAGTAAACAACAATTGGAATGATCATTGGCTTTCTCCGGTGCGCTTTTGCCACCCAGGACCCGATTGTGCGTCGGATTACCTGCTGGAATGCGTAGCTGTCCCGGGTTCCCTCGTCCGCTGCCCTGGTCAGCGCCTTGGTAATTTCAGGCAGGATGTCGTCAAAAACATGGTCTTCTTCAGCGTAGGCACGAGCCTTGATCTCTGGACCTTCGGTTATTTTTCCAGTTTCCCGGTCAACCACCACAAAGATTGAAATGAACCCCTCAGCCGCCAGAATCCGACGATCCCTAAGGTCATCTTCAGTAATTTTTCCAACGGTTTTCCCGTCAACGTAAAGCATGTCGCATGGAACTCGGCCGACAATCTCACAGCGACCGTCAACCATGTCAATTACCGCGCCATCCTCTGCCAATAAAGTTCGCTCAACGGGTACACCAGTCTTGATTGCTAGATCGGCATTTGCACGAAGGTGGCGGAACTCACCGTGAATCGGCAGCACATTTCGGGGCTTGAGAATGTTGTAGCAGTAAAGCAGCTCACCGGCCGCTGCGTGTCCGGAGACATGCACCTTGGCATTGCCCTTGTGCACCACGTTCGCACCTATTTTGGTGAGGCCATCGATTACCCGATAAACGGCATTCTCGTTTCCAGGAATTAGTGAGCTGGCAAGCAATACCGTGTCGCCCTGGCCAATTTCAATTTGGTGATCCTGCCTTGCGATGCGCGAAAGAACAGCCATCGGCTCGCCCTGGCTGCCGGTGGACATGTAGACAACCTTGCTGTCAGGAATGTTCCCCGCTTTTCTAAGATCAACAATTTGACCGTCAGGCACCACAAGATACCCAAGCTCCTGAGCGATTGCCATGTTACGAACCATGCTGCGTCCAACAAAGACAACTTTTCGACCATTTGTTGCGGCTGCATCAATCACCTGTTGCACGCGGTGAACATGCGAACTAAAAGATGCAACAACTACTTTGCCTGGAGTCTTTGCAATCACCGATTCGATAACCGGCCCTATGTCTCGCTCAAGCGGCGTAAAACCTGGAACATCGGCGTTGGTGCTGTCCACCATGAAAAGGTCAAGCCCCTCCTCGCCAATTTTCGCAAAAGCCCTGAGATCAGTGAGCCTGCCATCAAGGGGCAACTGATCCATCTTGAAGTCCCCAGTTGCCAAAACAGTGCCGGCGCTTGAGCGAATGATTACGGCCAGCGAATCTGGAATTGAGTGATTGACCGCAACAAATTCAAGTTCGAACGGACCAATTCTCTCTTTTTGACCCTCCTTGACCGTGTGTGACAGCGGAGTCATTCGATGCTCTTTGAGCTTGGCCTCCAGAAAAGCCAGAGTTAGCTGTGAGCCCAAAATTGGAATGTCTTGCTTCATTCGCAGCAGGTATGGAACGCCACCGATGTGATCTTCATGACCGTGGGTCAACACCATTCCGGAAATGCGATCCAGCTTGTCCTCCAGGTAACTGAAGTCAGGCAGAATTAGATCCACTCCGGGTTGTGTTTCCTCCGGAAACAAGACACCGCAGTCGATAATCATGATTTGGTCATCAAGCTCAAATACGGTCATGTTGCGACCAATTTCTCCGATGCCGCCAAGCGGGATTATTCGAAGGGTTCCTCGGTCGAGAGCCGGAGGTGCTTTAAGTTCCACTATCTGGTGGTCCCGGCTACCTTGGGCAATGCTCCACCAGCAGCGGCATTCCGGTCCGGGCGGAAGTTGTCAAAACTCAATCCTGGAACGCTCTGCACCTGATCGATTCCAGCCTCAATCGCCGCAGCCTCACTGTCCTCAGGTCCAACTAGCGGCAATCTCACACGAGGTGAATTAATGAGCCCTAAACCATGCAGCACATACTTTGCGGCAACCGTTCCAGGCACGTGAGTCATGACTGCACGCTGCAGAGGCTCGAGTGCGTTATGGACCTCCAGAGCGGAGTGAAAATCATTGGCATTGGTCGCATCCACCATCTGACGATAGGCGTGTGGGGCGATGTTCGCTGTCACGCCAATCAGTCCGGTTGCCCCAACTGAAAGGTGGGGAAGAATGTAGGAATCATCGCCTGAGAAGTAGATCAAACCAGTTTCAAGCATGAGCCTTGAAACCTGAGCCAGATCTCCCTTGGCGTCTTTTACCGCAACGATGTTTGGGTGCTTGGCGGCCCTGTGGAAGGTGTCGTAGCCGATTGCCACCCCGGTGCGACCAGGAATGTCGTAGAGGATTACCGGAAGATCCGTGGCATCAGCGATCATTCGGAAGTGCGTGAGGATTCCAGCCTGAGTTGGCTTGTTGTAGTAGGGCGTGACGATCATAACGCCGTCAGCACCAGCTGCTTCACTGGCCTTATAAAGCTGGATGGCATGAGCGGTCTCGTTCGATCCACCACCGGTGATGATCTTCGCTCGTCCATTTGCTACAGACTTACCAACCTGAACCAGCTTGATTTTTTCAGCATCGGTCAGGGTTGAGGTCTCGCCTGTGGTTCCAGTGACCACAACGCCATCCGCGCCATTGGATATCACATAGTCAATGTGACGCTCGGTTGCGTCCCAGTCCACCTCGCCATCGGCGGTCATAGGAGTGACCAGTGCCACCAGCACCTGGCCAAATAAGTCTCGTTGTTGTGCAAGCATTCCCCTAGCCTACTCAAGCCTGGAAGCAAGTGACAGGGTTTGCACTTCGCAGC
>Ga0213868_10002998_pt1 | contig 15905 bp, 14 predicted proteins | sample PICome_9_FD_160087 | JGI IMG/M metagenome (GOLD analysis project Ga0213868, IMG submission 160087) | Coastal seawater microbial communities near Pivers Island, North Carolina, United States - PICO127 | ecosystem: Environmental > Aquatic > Marine > Coastal | place: USA: North Carolina...
CTATCGAGGGCCTCGATAACCGCATTGAGGAGGTTTTCTTCAGTCGCATCCTGCTGAATAAACTCAGGCACCAGCATCTCATTGGCAAGGAGGTTGGGAATTGAAGCATAGGCTGTTTTGATAAACGGCTTGATCAAATTATAGCTAATATTGCCCATACGATAACTGACCACCATCGGTTTCTTTAACAGCATCGCTTCAAGGGCTGTGGTTCCAGAGGTCAGCAATACTGCATCTGCCGCCTCCATCGCTAACAGGGACTGCTGCTCTATCAAACGCACTGGAAGTTGCGGATAAGCGGCGAGCATCTCCTCAAGCTGTCGATGGCGATCAGCGTTGGCAGCCGGTATCAAAAACTGCAATTGGGGATAAGTTTTAAGCAGCCCTGTGGCAACATTGAGAAACAACTCAGCCATCAGCGCCACTTCGCCTGCGCGACTGCCTGGCATAAGGGTCAGCAGTGGTCGCTGCTGGTCTATATCCAGACGCGTACGTGCCTCGACGATATTAGGCCGCTGGGGAATCTCGCCGGCCAGTGGATGACCGACAAAGGCGACAGGCACATCATGCTGAAGATAAAAAGCTTCTTCAAAGGGCAGCAGGCAGAGCATAAGATCAACAGAGCGTTTAATCTTTTTTATCCTCCCCTGACGCCAGGCCCATACTGACGGACTGACATAGTGGACGGTTTTTACCCCGGCACTGTGGAGTGCCTTTTCAATACCCAGATTAAAATCCGGTGAGTCAATACCGATAAAGGCACTGGGAGGAGTTTCGCTGTAGCGCCGGATAATCTCGCGGCGCATTCGCAGCAATTCAGGGAGACGTTTAAGGGGTTCAATCAAGCCCATTACCGAGAGCCGGTCCATCTGATAGTGAGAGACAAACCCCTCGGCAGACATTTTTGGACCGCCAATACCTTCAAATTTGGCATTGGGAAAAAGTCGCTTAAGGGCGCGAATCAAATCTGCACCAAGGGTATCGCCTGAAGCTTCACCGGCAACTATGGCAAAAACTGGCGCACTTCCAGCCACATCAACTGGGGCATTACTGTGGCTCGAGATGCCCATAGCCTAGCGAATAATGCCGCGAGTGGAATTCTCAAGGGAGGTCAAAAACATTTTGATTAGATCATCTTCACCGAGCTTTTTAATCGCTTTAATCGATTCATCCAACTGCAGGCCGCGACGGTAGAGCAACTTATAGGCCTGATTGGCAAGAGCGATCTGGTCAGCCTCATAGCCTCGGCGCTTTAGTCCTTCACGGTTAATCGTGCGCGGTTCAGCCGGACTGCCAAAGGCGGTAATAAAGGCTGGAATATCGTGATAGACAAAGGCTGCAGGACCAACAAAGCAGTGAGCGCCTATATGCACAAACTGGTGAACCAGCGCATAGCCAGAAAGGATTGCCCAGTCGCCAACATAAACATGCCCAGAGATACTGGCATTGTTAACCAGGATAGCGTGATTACCGATAACACAGTCATGACCCACATGGGCATAGGCCATCAACAGGTTATCATTGCCAATAACCGTCTCACCCTGATCCTGAATAGTGCCGCGATGGATAGTTACACCTTCACGAATTACATTGTTGTCGCCGATAATCAGTTTGGTCGGCTCACCTTTATATTTAAGGTCAGGGGTGCCATCGCCAATGGTTGAAAACTGAAAAATACTATTGCCCGACCCCATAATAGTCGGGCCTTTGATAACCACATGGGAGGCAATATTACAGTTATCACCGATCTCTACATCCGCACCAATCGTCGTCCAGGGGCCAATGGTCACGTTGTTACCGATCTTGGCGGAAGGATCAATTATGGCATTGGGATCAATCACTAAACTTTATCTCTATCTTGGTAGGCACAGAGTAGGGTTGCTTCACAGACGAGCTTGCCATTGACTGTAGCACGAGTTTGGAATCGCCAGATATGACGTTTTACAGCCACTACTTCAGACTCCAGCATCAGCTGGTCGCCCGGCACTACAGGGGTTTTAAAACGTACTTTGTCAAGGCCGGCAAATAGATACAGCTTGCCATCACTGGCTGTAGTATTGGTGGTAACAAAACCGAGAATCCCGGAGGCCTGGGCGAGGGCTTCGACAATCATCACACCGGGGAAAATAGGTGCGCCGGGAAAATGACCATTAAACACCTCTTCATTACCAGTAATATTTTTATAGGCGACAATTTTTTCACCCTTTACCAACTCGACTACCCTGTCGACTAAAAGAAACGGATACCGGTGCGGTAACACATCCATAATTTCAGTAATATTCATTGCGCATTCCATTAGTAGTATTAATCTTGTTATCCAGAGACCTGAACCCATAACTTATTGACTACAGATAGTTATCGACTTGAGGCGCTCTTAGCTATTCTTTTTTTCCAGGGCTTTTAGTCTGCGAGCCATACTGTCCAGCTGTGAGATTCTAACAGCATTTTTACGCCACTCCCGACTTTCCATAAAGGGGGTAATACCTGAGGAATAAGAGCCGGGCTTTTCAATAGACTTGGTGACTGTTGTTCGAGCCATTACCTGGACATTATCACAGACATCAATATGTCCAACCAGACAGGCATCACCGGCTAGAATACAGTTTCGACCCAGTGTAGAGCTTCCGGCAATCCCGGAAAAAGCTGCCATAGCACTGTTATCACCAACCACGACGTTATGAGCTATCTGCACATGATTATCAATAATCACCCCATTGCCAATTCGGGTGTCGCCCAGCGCACCGCGATCAATGGTTGTACAGGCGCCAATTTCAACATTGTCACCAATCACCACACCACCAATCTGGTAGATCTTCTGCCAGCTTCCGGCTCCATCAGGGGCAAAGCCAAAACCATCGGCACCAATTACCGCACCGCTGTGTATAGTTGTTCCGCTACCGATACTGACATCGTGATAGATCGATACATTGGCGGCAATTCGCGAGCCCTCACCGAGCTGACTGCGAGCCCCTATATAGCAACCGGCAGCTAAATAGCAGTTATCAGCGATAACCGTATCAGCATCAATAACCACATTGGGGCCTATAGAGACATTAGTGCCAATGCGCGCTGTCTTATGGACAACTGCCGAAGGATGGACGCCAGCCAAAAACTGTGGTGCTGTATCAAACCACTTGGATATCTGCGCATAACCCAGATAGGCGTTATCCACTATCAGCAGCGTGCCGCTGAAACCTTTAACATTGGAGACATGCCTGGCTGAAAGAATAACCGCTTCAGCAGTACTGCTTGGCAGCTGGCTGACGTACTTCTCATTTGCCAAAAATGCCAGCTCACCAGAGCCAGCATTTTTCAGGGTATTTAAACCGCTTATAAGCGTCTGCGGATCGCCACGCAATTCAGCATTGAGAAAAGCGGCTATTTCACCCAGCGAGTAGTTTTCACTCATCGGGTTTTATTTTGTCTTCTTATTTAAGCGGTCAGCGACCTTGGCTGTAAGGTTGCTCTCTTGACCAGCAATCAATACAGACTCAGCGCGAAGAAGAATAGTAACACCCTCTTCTGTAACAACTTCCTGCAGAGCTTGCTGAGCCACTGGAGCCAGTTCCTGCATTATCTGCTGCTCCAACTGCTTCTGCTCAGCCTGAATCTTTTGACGAGCCAATTCGGCATCTGCCTTGGCGTATTCCATCTTCTTCTGATGACTTTGCGCCTGCTCCTGAGACCAGGTCAGACGCTTGGCTTCAGCTTCTTTCGCCAGGGACTGGAAATCAGCTACAGAGCCTTCGAACTTCGCTTTCAGGGCAACAAAATCAGCACTGGTCTGCGCCTGCTTAATACTGGCCTGAGCTGCATCGGAGCTAAAGATTGCCTGGGCAACATCAACTACAGCAATTTTATCTTCGGCTACTGAAGCCATAGAAAAAGTGCTCAGTACAGCGGCGACTAAAACCAAACAGAGTGCTTTCAAATTACGCAAAATATATCTCCCTACTATCTATAATTAAAATTGATTACCCAGCGAGAACTGAAACATTTCAGTCTCATCGAATTCATTTGAGTTAAGCGGCTTGGAAAAACTAAATGTAATCGGACCAAAACCACTTAACCAAGTTGCACCCACACCAACCGAGTAACGCAATTCACCAGCATCTGGCTTAAAGCAGTTAACCTGTGAATCACCACATTTGGTGTTGAATATATTACCAGCATCGATAAAGAATGTAGATTGCACTGAACGCTGATCTTTAATAAACGGCAGCGGGAAGATGACTTCCGCGCCAAATTCGACCTGTACATTGCCGCCGATCGGATCTGGATCATCTAAAAAAGCGCTGCTACAGGGCGGATCCAGGAGATTACAAGGGGTATCCTGTGGACCCAGAGTATTGCGCTTAAAGCCGCGCACAGAGCCAAAGCCACCACCGTAAAAATTCTTAAAGAAAGGCATCTGGGTAGTATCACCATAGGACTCGCCATAACCGAGATCGGCTCTCAACTTAAGGGTTAAACCGCGATACAGCTTTCGCAGATGCTGCCCGGAGTAGGTCATCTTGTAATACTCTAGACCAGAACCTGGCAGTGCAATATCGACACCCAACCGCTGCGAGGTACCTCTGGTGGCAAATATACCGCGGTTAAGGGTCGACTTAACCCAGTTGATATTGGCGTTAAACACATCAAACTGCGAGCCGTTGGCGGCGACAAAGTCAGCGATTTCTTTCGAGGCAAACGAACCGGTTTCCAAGTCGAGGTTTTCATAACCTAGACCAAAACCAATGCGCTGAATTTCAGAGATTGGATATCCCCAGTTCACCGAAGCCCCATAGGTATTGGTCGAGAAGCTGGCAACATTGATCTCGTCATAATCAGTTTCGCGAGCAAAGAGACTGTAGCCGACACTGACGCCATCAACGGTAAAATAGGGTTCAGAATAGTTAAAGTTCAGTGAGCTCTGATAAGTGCTTCGATTGAGGCCTATACCCACCTGCTTACCGGTACCGAGGAAATTATTTTCGCTGAGGTTGGCACCCAAAATCAGACCAGTGCCCTGGGCGTAGCCAACGCTGGCGCCAATCGAGCCAGAGGGTTGCTCTTCAACCGTATAGACCACATCAATCTGGTCACTGGTGCCGGCAACCGGGATATTCTCAACATTGACCTCTTTAAAATAGCCGAGGCGCTCAAGACGCACTTTGGACATTTCAATCAGTGCATTGTTGGCGGATGCTGACTCCATCTGACGCATCTCGCGACGCAGCACAAAATCGGCAGTCTTGGTATTGCCACGGAATTCGACACGTCGCACATAGGCGCGCATCCCAGGCTTAATTAAAAAAGTTATCTTGGCAGTTTTATCTTCTTCATTGACTTCAGGGAAACCCTGAACTTCGGCGAACGTATAACCTTCATTGCCCAGGCGGCGAGTAATATATTCGTTGGAGGTAGTCATCAATGTCTGGGAAAAGATCATACCCTTCTGGAGAATAATAAGTGCGCGAGCATGAGATTCAGGAATTACCATCTCACCAGCCAACTCCACTTCATTCACTGTGAAAACATCCCCTTCGTTAATATTGATGGTGATATAGACAGATTCTTTTTCCGGGCTGATAGAGACCTGGGTCGACTCAACAGCAAACTGCAGATAACCGCGATCCAGATACCAGGATTCAAGGGTCTCCAGGTCACCGGATAGTTTTTCGCGAGCGTACTTGTCATTGCTGATCAACCAAGAGAGCCAGCCAGTGGTTTTTTGCTCGAAGAAATCAAGCAGCTGTTCATCGCTAAACTGATGATTGCCAACAATATTGATATGTCTAATTTTGGCGACATCGCCCTCATCAATATTGATATTTAACGCAACACGATTGCGCGGCAACTGTTCTATTTCAGTCTCAACCAGTGCGCCATAGCGGCCCTGAGAGACATACTGCCGCTGCAATTCCTGGGTCATACCCTCGAGAATCGCCTGGCGAAAAATCTGCCCTTCGGCGAGACCATTATCGCGGAGCGCCGATAGCAACTGATCTGTTTCAATCGCTTTGTTGCCATCGAGATTGATTTCCGTCACAGCGGGACGTTCAGCAAGGGCTATTACCAGCACCCCGTTCTCACGCGCCATCACAACATCGGAAAAGTAGCCAGTGCGAAACAGTGAACGTGTCGCCTCTCGAATGGCGGGCTCATCGACCAGATCGCCCACGCTGATTGGCAGAGCCGCAAAAACGGTTCCAGCCGAGACCCTCTGAAGACCTTCGATACGAATATCATCAACCTGGAAAACCGCCGCATAAACCGATGCGGAAAAGACAAAAAGGGCTATAAAGATGCCACTGAAAAACTGCTTCATGTAATTATTAAAATCCAATTTTAGTTATCTTTTAAGCGACTTTAAAAAGATCGCATAACATCGTTATAAGTGGCAAAAACCATTAACCCCATCAACATAAAGAACCCGACTTTATAGCCCACCAATTGGATCCTGTCCGAGACTGGCGATCCTTTAACTATCTCAATTAGATAGTAGACAAGGTGGCCACCGTCCAACACAGGAATTGGCAATAGGTTCATTACGCCGAGCATTATACTGAGAATAGCAATAAAACGAATAAAATTGTCGAATCCGGATTTGGCGGTGTCACCAGCAACCTTAGCAATGGTAATTGGCCCGCTGAGATTCTTTGGTGAAAGCTCGCCCATCACCAATTTACCAATGGATTCCAGAACAAAGATGCTAGTCTCTAACGTCTCGCCAGCAGCGCGCGCTACAGCGCCGAGGGGCCCGTGGTCAACGGTGCGCAACAAAGCCTCTGGATAGCGGCCCACAGAGGAGAGCTGAACGCCCAACTGCCCTACCTGCTCACCGTCGCGCTCGACTAGGCGCGGAACAACCTGGATGAGCTGCTGGCCACTATCGCGCTCGACAAGCAAGTCGACATTGATACCGGGACTAGCGGCAATACGCTCAACAAAGGTTTCGATACTGCGAATATCAACACCGTCTATCGCCAGCAGGCGATCGCCATCACGCAGACCAGCACTGTAACCAGCGCCCTCCTCAGAGACCGCAACCAGATTTAACGATTCGAGTTCAAAGGGTGGATTGATTCCCAACTCGCGAAGTGGCGAGGGTTCCTCGGCATCGCGCAACCATTTTTCCACGGGAACCAGCAGCTGGTATTGGATAGTTGAACCCGGATAGGTCACGGTAAAGGGAATATCACCAGTGGTACCAATATAGCCAAATAATTGGCGAGTTACCGCGCTCCAGGTTGCGGTTGGTTTGCCATCGACGGTAATAATTTCGGTACCGGTCTCAAAACCGGCCTCAGCGGCCAGAGAACCGACACTGACCTGGCCAGCGACAGGCGCAATGCCCCGCTCACCCGATAAAAACACAATCCAGAAGGCCACCAGGGCGAGCAAAAAGTTAGCTATAGGACCAGCTGCAACAATGGCGATACGCTGCCAGACGCTCTTGCGGGTAAAGGCAAAAGGCAGATCCTCTTCAGCCACATTGCCCTCGCGCTCATCGACCATCTTGACGTAGCCACCGAGTGGCAGCGCGGCAATAACAAATTCAGTACCCTGTGAATCTTTCCAGCGCAGCAGCGCTGTTCCAAAGCCAATGGAAAATTTCTGTACTTTGACACCACAGCGGCGTGCCACCCAGAAGTGGCCGTACTCATGAAAACTCACCAACACACCCAGGGCGATCAAAGTAAAAAAGATTGTCTGCAGGATATCCATAACTTACTTCTCCAGTCTTTTGATATAGGCACTACTATACAAGCGTGCCTGCTCGTCGCACTCTTGGACTGCGGCTAATGATTCTGGTTCACTCAACTGCTGACCATTTAATGTCTGCTCGACAATATTGGCGATCTGCATAAAGCTGATACGCTGATCGAGAAACGCCTGAACAGCGACTTCATTGGCCGCATTGAGAATTGTCGGGGCGTTTTTACCCGCTTTGGCCGCAGCTGCGGCAATCCCCAGACAGGGGAAACAGTCGAGATCGGGCTTTTCGAAATCGAGGTGGGCAATCTCAAATAAATCCAGATCGGCAACACCTGCATCTATACGCTCGGGCCAGGCCAGAGCGTGGGCAATAGGTGTGCGCATATCCGGATTACCCAGTTGCGCCAATACAGAGCCATCGACGAACTGTACCAGCGAGTGAATAATACTCTGGGGATGAACCACAACTTCGATATTGGATGCCGGCATAGCAAATAACCAGCAGGCCTCTATCAGCTCCAGCCCCTTGTTCATCAAGGTTGCTGAATCAACGGAAATTTTACGGCCCATACTCCAGTTTGGGTGGGCACAGGCCTGGTCTGGTGTCACCGCGGCCATCTGCTCAGCTGACCAACCGCGAAAAGGACCACCTGAAGCGGAGAGCAATAATTTCTTCACACCAGGGCTGTCAGCCGAGGACTTATAGTCTTCCGGCAGACATTGAAAAATCGCATTGTGCTCACTGTCTATAGGGAGCAATACAGATCCAGAATCAGCCACAGCCTGCATAAAAAGACCACCAGCCATCACCAGCGACTCCTTATTGGCAAGCAGGATTTTCTTTCCAGCCTCAACTGCAGCCAGCATAGGCACCAACCCGGCAGCGCCGACAATCGCCGCCATCACCGTGTCCACAGCACTGTCGCTGGCAACCTGACAGAGAGATTCCCTGCCCCAGAGAACTTCTGTAGCACAACCTGTATCTGAGCTGGAGAGAATAGCTTGCAGGCGCGCGGCACTTTGCTGATCAGCGACAACTGCATATTGGGGATTGTACTGCTGACACTGAGCGGCCAGCTTATCAACCTGACTGTGAGCAGTCAGGGCAAAGACAGAATACCTGTCCGGGTGACGGGCAATAACATCTAGAGTGCTAACACCAATCGATCCTGTTGCACCAAGCAAGGTGATAGTTTGCATAGATCAGAACGGGCTCAACAAGAGGTACAGTAAGATAAACAGTGGCAACGCAGCCATCAAACCGTCGATACGATCCAGCACGCCACCGTGCCCGGGAAGAATCTGGCTGCTGTCCTTAACCCCCTGATGGCGCTTGAGCATACTCTCAAAAAGATCGCCCAACACGGAGTAGAGAGATACCGGAATAATCAAAAGAACCAGAGCTGACAGCGAAACTGTCCCCGGCATAAAGAGCATTAGCATTGCTATTAGTAGCAGCTGACAAAAAAGGCCGCCAAAGAAGCCCTCCCAGGTCTTGCCGGGACTTACAACCGGTGCCAGTTTATGCCTGCCAAATAAATTGCCCGCCACATAGCCACCAATATCTGCCAGGGCAACAACAGCAACCGCCAATAACAGCAGCCACTGCCCCTGGGGCTGGTGCACTATCAGGACAATTGCCAGCCAGGTTGAGGTCAACAGTAAGAGACCGAGAATGCCGAGTAGAGGCTTTGCCGACCAGAGTATAGCGCTGGAGGGGTAACCCTGAACCCAGAGAAATATTATCGCCCAGAGGATCGAAGCCAGCAGTGCAAAATACTGTCCTTTTGATACAGCCAGGCTGTCGAAGAAATTTAACCAGAGAGCAGAACCAGCCAGACAGAGCAATAGAGCCAAGAGATAGAAGAATTTACCCAGCGCCGTTTTATTTGCCGACAAATTGCACCACTCCCAACCAGCGAGCATAACTATTGGGACCACAGCAACAGAAAACCACAGTGGATCGGTATTAAAGAGCAGCAATAAAAAACCCGCCACCAGAATAACTGCTGTAATGACACGCTGTTTAAACACGAAGTATTTCTCCTCGCGAACCTGGCTTGTCATTGTAATCAGAGGCATCGGAGGTATTGCGCAACCCGAAGCGACGCTGTCTCGAATAGTACTCGTCAATGGCAATATCGAGGGCTGCAGCATCGAAATCTGGCCAGTAGCAATCGGCAAAATAGAACTCGGTATAAGCCATCTGCCAGAGCAAAAAGTTACTGATACGCTGTTCGCCAGCGGTGCGAATACAGAGATCCGGATCCGGCATGCCGTCCAGCTGCATATATTTATTCAATAGAGCTTCATCGATATCCGAAGGCCGCAGACGTCCGGTTTGAACTTCAGAGGCGACCTTTTGTGCGGCACTGGCAATATCCCAGCGGCCACCATAATCGACACAGAGCACCAGCGTGAACTCGCCACTGGCGGTCATGGTCTCTGCATCGTCAATTAAACGTTTAAGACGGTCACTAAAGTGACTTCGGTTACCGATAACTTTGAGTCTTACGCCGTCATCGCGAAGTGCTTTGGCTTCTTTTTTTAGATAGGAGGAAAACAGCGACATCAAACCGCGAACTTCAAGATCCGGGCGCTTCCAATTCTCGCTGCTAAAGGCAAACAGGCTGACAACATTCACACCGCGCGCTTTGGCCGCTTTTAGTATATCGCGAATACGTTCGACGCCAGCTTCATGACCGCCAATACCGCCAAGCCCCCGTTCCTTCGCCCAGCGATTGTTGCCATCCATAATAATGGCAATATGCTTGAGGGGGAAAGTGGAGAGCTCTGCAGTGGGATCAGCCATGATCATCAATACCGAGGAGATTAAATCTCCATCAGATCCTTTTCTTTGGCGCTCAGGGCTTCATCGATACGAGCGATAAAGCTATCGGTAATTTTCTGGATATCGTCCTGACCCTTGCGCTCTTCATCTTCACTGATATCTTTATCCTTAAGTAATCCCTTGAGAGTAGAGAGCACATCGCGACGGATATTGCGCACCGAGATACGGGCATTCTCAGCTTCCGCTTTTGCCTGCTTGCCATAGACCTTGCGGGTCTCTTCGGTAAGTGGCGGCAGAGGAATGCGAATCACGGTACCAGCAGTTGAAGGATTTAAACCCAGATCAGATTTCATAATCGCCTTTTCAATCGCTTGAACCAGGCTCTTTTCCCAGGGCGTTACCGACAGCGTGCGCGCATCTTCGATAACGATAGAAGCGGCCTGTGCCAGGGGAGTAATAACACCGTAGTAATCGACAGTGAGACCATCCAGCAGGCTCGGGTGAGCACGACCGGTGCGAATCTTATTAAACGCATTGCCGAGCGCATCAACTGCCTTGTTCATTCGAACATCGGCTTCTTTCTTTAATTCATCAATCATTCTGTAGCACCCTCTGTAACCAACGTACCTTCATTGCCACCGACCACCAGATTGAGTAGCGCGCCCTGCTTGGACATACGGAATACTCGCAATGGCATATTGTGTTCGCGACACAGGCAGATGGCGGTTAAATCCATAACCCCAAGCTTTTTATCCAGAACCTCATCATAGGTGAGACGATCATAGAGTTCGGCGTTCGGGTCGAGCATGGGGTCGGCACTGAATACACCATCGACCTTAGTAGCCTTGAGAACAACATCGGCATCGATTTCAATACCGCGCAGGCAAGCTGCAGAATCGGTAGTAAAGAATGGATTGCCAGTGCCGGCAGAAAAGATAACCACCTCGCCTTCGCCCAAATAGCGCATGGCGCGACGACGGTCATAATGCTCGACTACACCGCTCATTGGAATTGCCGACATAACATGAGAAGAAATATTGGTTCTCTCCAGCGCATCGCGCATGGCCAGACCGTTCATCACCGTTGCCAGCATACCCATATGATCACCGGTAACCCGATCCATACCCGCCTTGTTTAACGCAGCGCCACGGAATAGATTACCACCGCCAATCACCAGACCAACCTGAACCCCAATACCCACCAACTGACCGATTTCAAGTGCCATACGATCGAGAACCTTGGGATCGATCCCGAAGCCCTCCTCTCCCATCAACTCCTCACCACTGAGTTTTAGAAGAATTCGCTTGTACTTTTTCTCTCTGCCAGTTGGCGACATATTGAATCCTCTTTATCTGCTTGATTATGCTTAGTTTGCGCCCTTGACCTGTGCTGCAACTTCAGCGGCGAAATCGACTTCTTCAACTTCGATTCCCTCACCCACCTCAAAACGCACGAAACCTACAATCTCAGCACCGCCAGCCTTAACCAGTTTGCCAACAGTTGTGTCTGGATCCTTAACAAAAGGCTGGTCAACCAGGCTGCTCTCTTTAAGGAACTTACTGACACGACCTTCAACCATTTTAGCGGCGATCTCTGGTGGCTTGCCACTCTCAATTGCCTGCGCAGTAAATATATCTCTCTCCGCTTCGATAAGCTCAGCAGGCATCTGGTCTGAGCTTACAACCGCAGGGTTAACCGCTGCAACATGCATAGCTACATCTTTCGCCAGCGCTTCATCACCAGCAGTTAAACCGACAACAACCGCAATACGATTATTACTGTGAACATAGCCGCCAACAACTGGCGCTTCAACTGCTGCTGCGCGACGCGGTGAGATATTTTCACCAATTTTCTGTACCAGCGCTTCGCGAGCTGAACCGAGATCACCGTCCAGCAGTGCAGCAACATCCGTTTGCTTAGCAGCAAATGCAGATTCCAGAACAGTGGTTACAAAACCTTTAAAACCTTCATCGCGAGCAGCGAAGTCAGTTTCACTATTAACTTCCAAAACCATGCCGTAACCGTTTTCTGCTTTTACAGCCACAAGGCCGTCAGCTGCAGTACGACCAGCTTTCTTAGCTGCTTTCATACCGCTTGATTTGCGCAATTCTTCAATAGCTTTATCGATATCTGCGCCAGACTCATTCAGTGCACGCTTGCACTCCATCATGCCCAAACCTGTGCGATCTCGCAGCTCTTTCACCAAAGATGCTGTTACCTGTGCCATTGTATTCCTCTCTAAATCATAAAATTGTTTAAAAAAAGGGGGCAGCGGCCCCCTTTGTGTAATAAGTACTCTGTGTTACCAGAATTACTCTGCAGCAGCTTCCTTTGCAGGAGCTTCTTCTGCCGCCGGAGCTTCAACTGCTGCTTCAGCAGTTTCTTCGACTTCAACAAACTCATCCTTGCTTGAGACAGTAGCAGACTGCGCCTTGCCTTCGAGAATAGTGTCAGCAACAGAGGCAGCGTAGAGCTTGATCGCACGGATCGAGTCATCGTTGCCTGGAATAACATAGTCAACACCATCGGGATTGCTGTTAGTATCGACAATGCCGACAACCGGAATACCCAACTTGTTTGCTTCGTTGATCGCAATGCGCTCATGATCCACATCGATAACAAAGATAATGTCTGGCAAGCCATTCATATCCTTGATACCACCGATTGAATTTTCCAGCTTGGCCTTCATGCGCGCACGCATCAGGGCTTCTTTCTTGGTCAGCTTCTCAAAAGTACCGTTGGCCTCTTGAGTTTCCAGGTCGCGGTAGCGGCGGATGGATGCACGAATAGTCTTGTAGTTGGTCAACATACCACCCAACCAGCGATGACTTACAAATGGCATACCACAGCGCTCAGCCTGTTCCTGAAGGATTTTTTGTGCCGCACGCTTGGTGCCGACAAATAGAATTTGGTTGCCCTTGGCAGCTTCAATACGCAGAATTTCCAGCGCTTCATTGAAGGCAGGTACTGTTTGCTCAAGGTTAATAACGTGGACTTTATTTCGCGAGCCGAAGATAAACTGGCTCATTTTTGGATTCCAGAAGCGAGTTTGGTGACCAAAGTGAACACCAGCTTGCAACATTTCGCGCATACTTACAGAAGACATAATTTTTCCTTTTAGGGGTTAGGCCTCCACGTACCCCAGTGATCAACCTTCGAAGCCATAAATCGCGCTTTTCAGGCACCCAGATCGCTGTGTCGGAACGTGTGTGTCGTTTAAAAAAAGTTTAGTTTAATTACCGGTTGCCGAGACATCTCAGTAACCGGCGCGCTTTATACCATAATGGTGAGTCCAGTTAAAGAAAAAAGGTACGTAAAAAGCCATATAAAAGCCCCAGCCAGAAAGCCCCCGACAGATAGTTTGAGAATAACCCGCAAAGGCACTCCCTCATCAACTCATAGATGAGTACAATAGCGCCCAAATAGAGGATGAGGTTTACTATGACAATACAATTACGATCGGCGGACGATATCGTCAAGATGCGTGAAGCGGGACGCCTGGCAGCAGAAGTTCTGGAGCTAATTGGCGAGTATGTAGTGCCCGGTGTCAGTACCGAAGAGCTCGATCGAATCTGTCACGATCATATAGTCAACGTCCAGAGAGCCATACCCGCCTGCCTCGGCTATCGCGGCTTCCCAAAATCCGTCTGCACATCGATCAACCAGGTGGTCTGCCACGGCATCCCCTCAGAGAAAAAAATCCTTAAAAATGGCGACATCATCAATATCGATGTCACAGTCATCAAAGATGGCTGGCATGGTGATACCAGCAAAATGTTCGCGGTGGGAAGCGTAGCTCCCCACGCACAGCGTCTTATCGATGTATCTCAGGAATGCCTCTACCTAGCAATAGATATGGTTAAGCCCGGCGCGCGACTCGGCGATATTGGCCACCATATCCAAAAGCATGCCGAAGCCAATTACTACTCTGTCGTCCGCGACTACTGCGGTCACGGGATAGGCCTGGAGTTTCATGAAGAACCACAGGTGCTGCACTACGGCACACCGGATACCGGCCTGGAACTAGTCGAAGGCATGTCATTTACCATCGAGCCCATGGTCAATGCCGGCAAGCACAGCACCAAACTAAAAGGTGATGGCTGGACCGTTGAAACCAGAGATGGCCGCCTCTCATCCCAGTGGGAACATACACTGGTTGTTACCAGCAGGGGCTGCGAAGTACTTACCGCGCGCAGCGAAGAACCTTATAAGCGACAGTAACTTACAGGCAATAAAAATTTATTTATGAGCTCAGAATCCGATACCGCACCGCTGTTTTTCGACCAGAAGCGCTTTCTTAACGATATTGAAAACGGCGATCCTGTCGAGGTTTTCCGCAATGCATTAAGCGCCGCTCAGGACCACTTCAACAACCGTTTCCACGAGGGTGAAGAGGTTCACCATCTGGTCAATGAACAGTCGCAATTTGCCGATGTCATTCTTCGCCACGCCTGGCAGCGCTTTGAATGGGACAAGGATATCAGCCTGATTGCCGTCGGCGGCTATGGCCGCGGCGAGCTTCACCCGCACTCTGATATAGATTTGCTTATCCTGATGCGCCGTAACAAACCCGAGAAATACCGCACTAGCATCGAGCAATTTTTGACTTTCCTCTGGGATATTCAACTAAAAATTGGCCACAGCACCAGATCGCTCAGCCAGTGCGTCGACGAAGCTCGTGGCGATATCACCGTGGCCACTAACCTTATGGAAACCCGCCTGCTTTGCGGCGACCCCAAACTATTAGAAAAACTGCTGATCAAAACCGGGCCACGAAAAATCTGGTCATCCGCCGCCTTTTACAGCGGCAAGATCAACGAGCAGGAAGAGCGCTACCGCAAACATGCGGACACCGAGTACAACCTTGAACCCAATATTAAAGAGGCACCTGGCGGGCTGCGTGACATCCAGGTTATCAACTGGACTGCCAAACGCCACTTTCAGGTCAACCGTCGCTCCCATCTGGTGAGCAAAGGATTTCTCTCCGAAGAAGAGTACGCAACCCTGCGGCGTGATGAAGAATTTCTCTGGAAAGTTCGCTACGGCCTGCACCTGATTGCCGAGCGCCCTGAAGAGCGCCTGTTGTTTGACTACCAGCGCAAGCTCGCGATTATGTTCGGTTACACCGACAGCGATGGGCGACTGGGTGTTGAGAAATTTATGCAGCAGTACTACCGCGTGGTTATGTCGATCAGAGAGCTAAATGACGTGCTGCTGCAGTACCTCGACGAATCCATCTACCGCAAGAACAAAACCAAAGCGGTTAAAAAGATCAACGAGCGCTTTTTGATTCGCGACAACTATTTGGATACCACCGACAGTTCGGTGTTTATCAATCACCCCTCTGCCCTGCTCGAACTGTTTGCCATCCTCGGCGAAAACGATCAGATACAAGGCATTCGCGCCTCAG
>Ga0213868_10002999_pt1 | contig 15896 bp, 23 predicted proteins | sample PICome_9_FD_160087 | JGI IMG/M metagenome (GOLD analysis project Ga0213868, IMG submission 160087) | Coastal seawater microbial communities near Pivers Island, North Carolina, United States - PICO127 | ecosystem: Environmental > Aquatic > Marine > Coastal | place: USA: North Carolina...
CCCAGAGCCATCGGCCCTAGTGGAGGCTAGGTCCCGTGCGAAAAATATGCACCTACGGGTGAACTTCTACGAGGGTGACATACACCAGTGCCCGAATAGAAAGTTTGATGTGGTGTGTTTCAACTTTTCTTTGCACTACATCTACAAGACGAGGGACTTCTTCTTCAGTTCCCTACGGGAAATCAAGAAGCGTATAAAGCCGGGTGGAAAGTTGATAGGGATCATTCCAGACTCGGAGAAGATTGTGTTTAGGACACCTTACAGGGATGGGGATGGCAACTACTTTCTAACACGTGGTCTATATGGCAACTATGGTGAGAAGATGTTTGTTCACCTGGTGGACACTCCGTTCTACGCGGATGGACCAAAGCCGGAGCCTATATGCTACAAAGACCGCCTTGTCACGACTTTGGAGGAGATGGGATTTAGACTAGAACTTTGGGAGGGTTTGGAGGGAAACCCAATCTCAGAGTTCTATAGTAAATTTATCTTTGTATATAAGAGATGATAGCGTTTATTCTATTGGTGCTCGTAAACATTTGGATATTTAGGCGAATTCGAGAACCGAGGGAATTCACGGAGGTCAAGGAGAAGTACCAAACTCTCAGGGAGCATTTGATTGAAACGAATCATGAAAAGTTTCACATGCTCAAACGCCACCTCCCTATAACGGGATTTAATAGAATGTCTGAGACTGTGGGGTACAATACAAACAAGGGGGGTGAGATTGTGATATGTTTGGGTGGGACGGCGAATGAGATATTTCACGTCCTCATCCACGAGTTGGCGCATTGCACAGTTAGGGAGTATTCCCACTCCCCCCAGTTTTGGAAAAATTACATCGAGTTGAGGGACCTGTGTGAAAAATTAGGCATCTACGAGAGGATTCCTGACAGGACTGACTTTTGTGGTCAACACATTCAGGATAAATAATCTCACCCTACATTAAATGAAAACACCTGTTAGTGTTCTGATATCCGTGGTCATATCTTGGATTGCCATTTTCACCACGCTCCTCGTTCCAAGGTTTACGAGCACATACACCTTTAACCTGATTTGGTTGACGATGGTTATACCAAACGTTCTCCGTCTCATCGTCAATTCGATTCCCAGACTTGCGGTGGATCGTATTTTCTTCTTCTCATCGACGATCATCTCCATGATATTGATGTACCTGATCAACAAAATGTGGGATGCGTCGAGGGAGTCTGTGAAATCTACGAGGGATGACAGGAGAAAGAAACTTATTTTGAGTTTCTTGCTCATGGCGTGTTTCGCAGGAGGTGCATTTATAACCTACTTCGCTGGTATTGACAATTCAATTTACAGTAATATGGGGTGGGAGCGTTAGGGTTTGATAACGTAGTCCTTCGCCAGATAGAACGCCGCAGCTGCGACTAAACCTGTGGACGCGAGTCCAACCATACTTCTACCCCCCTGTTCGTTAAGGAACTTGGGGATAGAGGTCGCGAGTTTGTCTTGGACGGGTTTGCTGATAGCGATGGCGGTGCAGGCCGCCACGAAGAGGGCGGTGAGCTGGTCGTCTGTGAGGTTGAAGGGATTCTTGCTCTCTGGCTTGGCCTCTGGGCTGGGGTAGCTACCCTGTGGTTGGGGTGCGGTCATTTGGGGCATCATACCCTGCATCCGGGGTTCGTCAGTCATCATTGGGGGTTCCATCATGATATCATTAATGGGGGTAGAATCCATCGTCTCTTTATTTCCCTGAATATTATTTTCGGGGTGATTATTCACGAATGAGGTGGTTGGGTTGGAATTAATTGGAACCATCCCATCACCGTTATCTGCGAGATTCAATGTATTCACTTGGGGGGAAGCCATTTAATATACCCCTATTTTTTTTGGATGAAAACTATGACGCAAACCTAAGTCTTCTAACAGGTGTATACACCAAGTATGTCTCATCTACAAACAATGTCACCGAGTTTTTATTCGTCATTTCCTCTTCGTGATCGTTAGGGCCGTCTTCTTGGTGGCCTTCTTGGCATCTTCCTCCTTCTGCTCGAGGTGTTTGGGATTGTACATCTTCTTGTGGAGTCTCCACAACTCGGGTCCCCCAACTCTAAAGTTTTTCCGCAGGGAGGCTTTGTACCAGAATACACAATCCTGTATCTTGTTAGATTTCACGGTATTATCTAACACGAGGCATTCATAGTTTTCGGTGCACGCATCCATCACCTTACAGAACATGTCGAAGGAGGGGAAGATACCAAAGAAGGACTTGTACAACTTTTCTCTATTTTGAATAATGTTTTCCCTGAGTATAAAGACATAGTCCACGTTGGCGCGAAGTGCCGGTGGGAGGTCCATCACGTACTGCATCGTCAACATGAAGAAGATCTTCCAATGGCGTCCATTCATGAAGCACTGGCGGATGCAGGTATCCTTTAGAAACTTGGAGTCGTACATACAATCATCCAAGAGCATGAAGGCTCCGCAGTTTGTTTTACCTGCGCCCACCAATTTCCTCTGTCTCGCCATCACCCTCTCTATAGCGTCTCGGTCGTAGTCTCCATAGACGAAGAGATCGGGAATGAATTCAGAGTAAAAGTGATTCCCCTCCTCCGTCCCCGAGAGGACGATCCCCGCTGGAAGATGCTTTTTATGGAACATGATATCTTTCACCAACGTGGATTTACCAGTATTACGCTTACCTATGAACACACAAACCCTGTCATCCGTGATAGATTCGGGTTTGAATTTCCTCAACTGAAGGTTCATTCTAATGTAGTGTCTCGTTTTATTTCGCAAAATTTTACTCACATACTGTAGGAATGGCTGGTCGTTTAAGACTTGCCGCCACTGGTATTCAGGATCAGTGGTTATCGGGTGAACCACAATTTTCATACTTCCTGATGAATTTCAAGAGACACACAAAGTTTTCCGTAGACTACATGGAAAACCAATTCGATGGGGATATCCAATTTGGTCGGACAGTTGAGTGTATACTTCCAGGGGATAAGGGAGATCTAATTAAGAATGTGACCCTCAAAGTCACTCTCGAAGATCCCCAACCCGATGCACTGCCCACCAATTCATCCGTGTGGTGCCCGGGGGTTATATCCCACCTGGTGGAGTATGCTGAACTGCTCATAGGTGGCCAGGTTATCGAGAAGATAACTGGTGAATACATTAGTATGCATCAACAACTCCATAACACTGATGACGATGTGAACCAAACGTTGTACTTTTTAAACGGTCATCTTAGACAGTTACCCTATACACAGACATACACATATTTCATGGACATCCCCTTCTATTTCTACAGAAACCCCACCCTCGCGATCCCGATCTGTGCCCTGACAAAACAACGGGTGTCGGTCAGAATTAAGATTAGGCGTTTACAGGAGCTTGTTTTTGGTGGTGCAATGACATTTAACAAGTACTTTAACCCCGATGGTCTGAATGACGGTGATGATGCCCTTGGTGATGGTTTGGAAGATAGGTATGAAAGGGATATTTCTGGGGTAATCAAGAAGTTTTCATTGGACGCAGACGTGGTATATTTAAGTGAAGACGAGAGAAACTTTCTCATGACCCGACCCATAGACTATGTCATAACACAGGTGCAAATGTCTCAATTCAAGATGGCGGTTGGGGAGTTTGAAAAGTCTGTCATGTTACATTTTAAACACCCCGTCAAAGAATTATTATTTGTCTCTCAGTCTGAATCTGATAGCTCAAATAACATACCAGTTGACACGAATGAAATTGTCAGTGCAGAACTCCGTTTCAATAATGAGATTGTTTTTAATCAAAGAGAAAAGTTTCTAACATATGAACACTCCCTAAAGTATCATATCAATTCACCGTTCGTATTTGAGCATCCAAGTTTAAAAGACATCTACTACATATTTGGTGTATATTCGTTTTCACTCAATCCAGAACGTCATTACCCAACAGGGCAGGTTAACATGAGTCGTATATCCCATAAACTTTTTAAAATTAAAATTAATCCATTCTATTCTGATGCTGCGAGTCATACCCGTATATATGCAGTCAATTACAATATACTTAGGATTGAAAGTGGTTTAGCTGGATTAAAATTTTAGGTGAATATACTAGTAATGGCTGGACGCATTCAACTTTTGACATCTGGATCCCAAGACAGGTTCTTCACAGACAATCCAGACTACACACACTTTTTGGAGGGTTTTAAGAAGCACTCTAACTTTTCAAATCAGTATATCGACATCAAGCCACAAAATCCAGTTGATTTTGGGGGGGTGATTCGTTTTACAGTTCCACAAAACGCGGGAGACCTTTTAAAAACCCTAAGTTTGAAGGTTTCACTTCCACAAATAGAAACGGTTGGTGTCAATTATATTGAATCTGTGGGACACGCTCTCATCGAGTATGTGGATCTCATTGTGGGGGGTAAGACAATTCAACGTTTGACAGGTGATTATCTTCAGATATATTCGGAACACTACGTCACCCAAACAAAACAGATTGCTCTCGAAAGACTTATAGGTAAATATCCTTTACAGACCAGCGACTCGAGAGTTTCCGTCCCAGGGATTATAGCCCGTGGTACGTTGGGTTCAAAGAAAGATGAAGAGTTTTTTGTCGATTTACCATTTTACTTTTACAATCACCCAGAACTCGCTATACCCCTGTGTGCAATCACCAAACAGGAAGTCGAGGTGGAATTTAAATTGAGGGACGCCCGAGAACTGGTCATATCTTCTGTGGGAGATCTTCCGACATTAACTGAGATTTTGAAAATAAAAGACTTCCAACTTTGTGTGGATCTGGTATTTTTGGATTCCTCCGAGCGTCTGAAAATAAAAAACACCCCCAGAGATTACCTCATTACCCAAATCCAACAGGATGTTTTCAGTATCGGTTTAGGGGAAAACAGTCTCAGAGCTAAATTGGATTTCGTAAATCCGGTGAAGGAGTTGTATTTTGTCATTCAACGTCAGGGGACCACTGGGGATGGAACATCACAGGGTAATTTTGTGACACCCTTTGATTATGACAACACCGCGGAGGTTCAAGATGGTAAGTATATACTGTACGAAAACTTGGATTACCTGACGCTGAGTTTGGATGGACAGGACATTCTGACGAAAGATACTGGAACGGTTCCATTTCTCAAGGGTGTCCAAGCTGCCATTCACCATTCAAAGACCCAACTCATCAGGCGGTTCTATTCGTACAGCTTCGCTCTTCAACCGGAGGAGTGGTACCCGACGGGGCAGGTTAATTTCAGTTTGGTAAAAGAGCAAGTTGTAAACCTAAGTCTGACGACGTGCCCCGATTTTAGCAGACAATTTCGTGTCTACGCCGAGAGTTATAACATTCTTAGAGTACACGAGGGAATTGCAGAAACTCTTTTTGATACTAAACATTAAAGATGAATATGCAAACTGGATTCGGTGATGCGGGGGATACCCAAGCCACCAACTACATGAACACTATGATTGACATCATGATGCCCGTTATGGAGAACAGTATGGTGTTGGCGGCTGAATACTGCAAGGCTTGTGGAAGAGATGTGATTCTTCCAGAAGACATGGAATATGCATCCAAATACTGTGCTATGTACACAGTTGGTCAGAAGATTGGATCCTTTTTCCCAGAGGTGTACGATGACGAGGAATCTGAGGATGAAGTCGAGATTGAAGAAGTTGCAGAAGAAGAATGCCCCACTTTCGTCAGGTATTCGGGGGTCGACCCCAAGATTATTCAGATCAATGACGCGTACGACCGTTGGGACACCTGGGAACCCCAGAGCCCGGCAGAACACATGTTAAAAAATGCCATCAATAGTAATGAGCACATGGGAGCCTGAGGCGTGGTCTTTCTCAAATGATAAACTAAAGTCCTACGAATGTGAATCAAGTTCGAGTGAATCATCCGACGATGAACCAATCTTCACGAAAACGAAAACACTCAGGAAGACCAAGTACAAAAAAATAGAAAAGGAGGATTTACTTCCAGAATAATTTTCCCAATTAATACTATAAAAGTTTACAATGTCTGGTGTTATTGACACTGCCCTCGATACCGCTGCGATCGTCACTGCCGAGCTCGAAACACAGTCGCTCAACGCCGTGGTTGCCGGTTTCTCTTTCGCCGCGGCGATGTCCTGGATGGACCTCGTTCGCTGGATTGTCACCCAAATTGTGAAGGCCCCAAAGAATGGTTTTACCCAGTACGGCATGACCGCCCTCTTCACCACCCTCCTTTCGGTCATCGTCTACATGATTATTTCTCGTGTGTCGACCCGTGTCTCCAAGCCCGTCCAGCCAATTTTCGCGATTACCCGCTAATTTACCGGTGCAAATCATCACCGCCTCAACCTTCATTAAAATTGGGTTTAATTTTAATGAGTGTTTCTAATTACGACTAGGTCTTAGTATTACTGTGAAAGGGAGTGTGAGAGGGGGTTATTCATGAGCTGCTTCTTGGCGATGTCGAGGGAACCGCTATTTGGATTCGCGTGACCCTTGTACGCGTTGAACTGGTGGAAGGGCTTCTGCTGGTATGTCTGGGTCCACCCCCCGTTCGCGCCGTTCATTCGGCCATCGATGCGGGTGGTATCACTGCGCACCGCGGTGAGCCGCCCACCCTGCTTCAGGGCACTCTCACGAACATTCATCCTACCCGCATTGCCCATACGGTTAGCCTTACCACGACGGTCCTCTGGACGGAAACCATACCTCATGAGTTGTTCATTAGTCTTATCGACAACCTTTGAGGCCGCTGTGTTGTCGTAGGCACCACGGAAGTTTGTAATACCCGGCGCTGGCTGATTGTTGTAGATGTACTGCTCATCATTGCGGTCGCTCCTAAAACGGGTTGGATCTTGGGACATCGTCTGCGCTGACACGAAGCGCTTCGCACCACTGAAACCCAGCCCATCTGTGCGCAAACCAGTCTCCGAGCGGTTGGTAGTTCTCTTCGTCTTTTCGTGTTCGTTCCTTGGTACGACAGCGGACATACCTTGGGCGCGACCGGGCATCGCGGGTAAACGGGAGGGGAGGTGTGCCGTTGTCTCTGGTTTATTGTGGGTCAACTGGCCGACAACCGCGGAGCGGCCACCGGTTATATCCATAGCTGGACCTGTCCGTCCTGGTAAAGTTGTGAGTCTATACTCACCAACATTGACTGGGTTCACCCTAAACATCTGCTGGTATCCACCAGTGGCTGGAACGTTGGGGTCGACCCCCAAACCCGGCCCAACCATCTGCTTTTCCACTGGTGAGAGATTGTTCATTCGACCCTGGTCGTACATACGGTTCCTCATGTTTAGGATTTCCTGTCCCCCACTTCTCTGTTGAATGGAAATGTCCCCAAAACTCTGCATCTCAACTTTACGTGGAATACCCGTTCGCGTCAAGAACTCCTCCTCTTTAAATTCGACGGGTGCTGTGTCATACACGGGTGGGGTCTCCCGAGGGGTCTCCCGAGGGGTTGGTTTACTCAGATTTCGACCAGCGTATACGAGACCTGCTACAGCCATCAACGATATGGGATCAGCCATTCTTACTTCTTGTTAATATTTTTATTAACGTACCTTTGCTGAAAGAGACCATTTTGAAGTTCGGCACGGGTGCTGGATGGTTCATAACTCATGGTGCGTAGTGGAACCTTACACTCCATGTTGGACAGGGGGAAGAGGCGGCGCTCGTAGGTTGGGACGATGGTTTTGTTGAAACGGGAGGTACTCTGGGGGCGGAGTTCATCACTGGTGTCTATGTGCTGTGCTGGGGAACCCTTACCCGCCATGTAGGGGGCGGTACCATAGAGCATGGTGTTGGGTCGGCAGCCACCACAGTTGAGGGTGCTGGGCTGAGGATACACGAAAACCTCATCCGTCGCCTTCACTGGGGCGATGGCTCCCTTATTTTGAACGATGGAAAGACCAGGTTGGAGCTGATACGCCATTTATTATTACATAAGAATATTTATCTACGCTGGACCAAACATTCCACCTCTTTTGTTTCCATCATTTAATCCACCGAATGCCTCAAGTTGGACCCCCCTCGCATTGGGGTCACAGAAGCGGGTGTCACTCTTACACATGGGTCCATTCTTTGGGCCATATAACCACTCCGCAAACACAGTCTGATCCCCGGGTATCTTCGTGACTGGATTTGATACAAATTGTCTATCGACATGATTGCGCTGATATTTGGGTAGGGGGGAGCGAGAGCGCCCCGCGTCAAAGGGAATTTGGTTCCCTATTTTCTGATTTGCTGTCGCGTAATAACACGCCTCCAATCTATTTGGGGCATCACCCATGAGTACATTTCCCATGGGATTTTCGTCTGTGGGTAGCTGACACCCCTCGGAGTACTTCTCATTCACCATATTCGACTTGTATAGGGCGATGATTAGGGTCAGAACGGCTAAACCCAAAACGAAAATACGAGGATCCCGACGCGTAAGATAGATAATACAGGATGTGTAAATGACAAACCGGGATGCCGCGTTCACTCTATCCTCTGGGGTTTGTTCCCCGGTTGGCCAAAACTCCAAAACCTTGTCGGCATTTATGAGCTGCTTGGGATCATCAAACCAGGTCTTCATTTAGTATATGTGAAGGTTTATTTTTTTGGGAGACCACCAAGCATACCACCCATCATCTTCATGAGGGCGTCTTGGTCGATCGAGCCACCCTCGGTCTGCATCTTATCCGCACAATCCTTCGCGATACCCTCAATCATGGAGAGTGTGTCTGCTGGGATAGATGTGATGGTGGTACCAAGCATATACAGTGTCTGGAGGTACTGCCACGTCACACCCCGGGTGTTTGGGGACATGCGCTCCCAGTACGACTTGATATCGAGATCCTTCAGGAAGTCGATCGTATCAATCTCCTTCAGTAGGAAGGTCTCATCCTTAGCGGAAATCTTATCCGCGTAGGGGGAAACACCACCCATAAAAGCATCCACAACGAGGCGGGGGTTGGTGCTCTTGAGTAAATCGAAAGAAGTTAACATCTTCTTAATGCCTTTTTCATCTGGAAAAGTCTTGTGCAATTCCACAAGAAATTGACTCATCATATCGTTAAATGCAGTAACGGACGCCATTTTCTTAGTTTTGGGGTGTAATCTTTAAGTCTAAAAGGGTTCATTGGAAATAGCCTCCTTCTTACCCATGCCTTGGGACACTATAAAAAAGACCAAAATCGCATTGAGGACGGCGGGTTTGGCATACTTGTTGAGTTCCAACTTACCCTCGTTATTGAGTTGGGCTTTCAGGTGAATGTAGGCGGCAGTTATACCACCCGCGATGAGAGCGGCGCTCATGGGGTCACGTAGGTAGTCGGAGAGTTCCATTTAATTATACCGAGGATTTTTTGTACGCTGCTCTGGTGCATCACCAAATAAAACTCCGTCATCCTCTTCAACTTGGGATTCGGGTGCCTGGACACCTGGGACAGTCTTGAATTCATTCTCGAGTCCAGTAGGTTCCCTAGGGAACTCTGGCTCTAGCTCTGGCTCTGGCTCTGGCTCCGGTTCCATCCCTGGCTCCCCGAGGGGCTCCGGTTCCATCCCTGGCTCCCCAAGGGGCTCCGGCTCTGGGTCAAAATCGTCAATCACATCGGGATCTGGGGTGTCTTGAATTTCCCCATCCAAATAGATGTCACTCGACTCTTGGGACATGTAGGTTTGGAGAATCTGTTGGACTGGGATAAGTTCCTTCACAGTGGCCTCGATGCACCCACAGAAACGCGATGTCAGCTTTTCATCTCGGAGATATTCACTCTGTTCATCGTGGAAAATGTAGGGATCGCGGTACAGGTCCTTAGCCACATTGTTGTAGCAGGTCTGGATGAAGACCTCGTTCGTGGGCAACTTGAGGGCAATCTTCTTGTTGTCAGCCTTGAGGCGGACAGCGGATAAAATCTTGGTACACGCGACAAAGACCGCGGCTAAGAGGTCATTGAACCATGCGCAGCGGTTGGCGATGTTGTCGGTGTGCTGCTTGGACATCGCGTTGGACCAGTTTGGAACTTCCTTGAGGAGCTTCTGGTACATGACGAGAACCTTCCTCCCCTTGGACATGGTGACGGCTTCGTTGTACATATCCTGGAAAACTTCAATCATGGCGGGGGTCATGATGAGACACAGCTGCCCCATGTACTCCCTTTTGGCCTCAACCATTATATTAAGTGAATCGGACATGGTTATATAGTAGTTTTACATATTAAAACTTTAAGTCTCACGCGGATTTTCTATACTGGTTCGCAATCTTCTTGAGGTTCATGAGGTTTGGGAAATCCCCATCGTCTGTGCTCCCCTTCTTCTTCTCCTGCTTCTTCTTGGAAACGATCCAACTCACGTAAATGTCAAACTCACTCACCAACTGAACGGTGAACCCACCCAGTTCAAATTGCCTCGCGATGTACCTCGCCGCCGCAGCCCTGTCGAACACGGGGTAGCCGATTAAAAAGTGGGGAATCGTCATGAAGAGTTGTTTGTACCCAAGTTCGACGGATTGTTTAATTTTAGAAGAAAATTGATCGTATATTTTAATGTAAATCTCCTTTTTGATTCGTTTTCTTTTGTCATCAATCTCAATTACATCATCGATGCTAATCATTACAATTACTGCAACTTATTTTTTACGGAATCCAACTCACTCTTACATGGCACAGACTTCTCCTTGACAAGTTTGTAGTCGATAAACTCTTTACCCTCTGAGCCCTCTGTGTAGGCTGCAACGTTGCTGGGTGCTTGGACTCCCATGGGCTGTGAACGGAGGGACACCAAACGGATCTTACCCCCTTCAACTTCATACGAGGCGACGATGGAGAATCCAAACGCAAATCCACTGTTCTTCACCGTCATAAACACGCATTCGTAGACGTCATTTTCTTCCCCCCTGTATTTCTTCACGGAGGTTGTCTCGATGATGTAGGTGGATACACCAGTGCGCTTGAATATTTCTTTGTTTGCCAAGAGTACAAAATCCTGTATCATATCATTGTCCACGTTTGCCTCAACTTTGGTGTACTTGGAGAGATCTGGTCTGGGGTCATCCAACTTTATGTCCACCGGGTTGGTGTAGCCTGAGAGACCGAAGGCTTCTCGCTTGGACATCAGGAAAAATAATACTACGACCAATGCGAAGAGGTACACGTATTTCATCTTTACTATTACGCGTTAATTTTTTTTTAGAAAATACAATCTATATACTATATGTCGTTGTTGATATACAGTCCGAGGTGTAAACATTCCATGGATGTCATTGAGTATATAAAAAAGCACGAACAACTGAAACAGCTTGTTCACTACCACAACATAAATACACAGGGCATCCCCCCAAACTACAAGAATAAGATAAACCGTGTCCCCACGATGCTGACAAAAAATGGGAAAATCCTCGTGGGGAATGAAATTAAAAACTGGTTGGACTCCCTCCTCCCTGCACCCGAAATTTCAAACACGACCATATCTGGGTTTGGTTGTAGCATGACAACTTTAGACGGAAACGATGGTGACTCTGACATATTCCGACTCGATGAATATGGAAAGTCCTTACAACCCGCCATGACGAAGGAATTGGAAGAGAGGATCAATAGAGATGTTTCAAAAGGTCAGACATATACAGATTTAAAGATGTAATACACAGTATATAGTAGATATGAAACTTGTTACAATTCAAGCATCGGCTTTTAAATCGACATTTGAAGTCCTGAAGGATATTCTAAACGATGTAAACATATACTTCAAACCCCAAGGTATGTACATCGTCACGTTAGACACGGCGAGGACATCCCTCATAGATATGTTCCTGGCTGCAGATAACTTTGAAGAATACCACTGTGAACAAGAAGAAATTATCGCGGGTATAAACATTTCAAATACGTTTAAACTTCTCAAAACGATCACCAATAACGATATACTGAAACTTGGAATTACTTCAAAGGAGTATATGGATATTGAAATCACCAGTGATTCTAAAAAAACAAACACAAAGTTTCAACTCAAACTTTTGGACATCAACGAGAATCGCATCGAAGTCCCAGAAGTTGCCATGACTACGGTGACCACCCTCCCCTCTGTAGATTTTCAACGATTGTGTCGAGACATGTCAAACATAGGTTCCGAGATTGAAATCCACCGATCTGGTACGTCTATAAAATTTAAGTGTGAGGGGGATTTTGCAAACCAGGAGACGACGATTGAATGTCAGGATGAAAGTCCCAAAATCTGTGGGTTGTACAGTCTAAGGTACCTCAATATCTTTACAAAGGCGACGAGTATGTGTGCGTCTGTGCAAATTATACAGGAAACTGGGAATAGATTTTTGATTCTAAAGTATAACGTCGCCAACTTGGGGGAGCTCAAGTTTTACCTTGCGACTAAGGTATCCGAAGATCAGTTGTAAAGTGTTTGAGGGTGGACAAAGTCTTCTTCATACCCAAACTATTTGTAATTAAAACTTTTGGATATCTTTCCCTCAATGTTTCCGTGTCGTAATATAAAAAGTGTTCGAGTGAGACACTCTGTCCGTGAAAGTCATTTCTCGGACCGATGTACCGTTTCACCTTTTCAGTAATGTCCCTCTGTGGTTTATCATCATGATCCACCAACCAGACACTACTCAAAGGGATGCTGAACTTCATGCCAGACTCTTCAACTTTTCCAGGCTTGAAGTTGATGTCATTTGAAATAGCCTTATATATACGCCCATTGAATGAATATTTCACACGGAGAATGATATGCTTTACATTTTGGGGGACGGAGGTGTGCCTAAATTTCTTACCCGTCGCCGTGAGATGATATTCAGTGAGTATACCAACCCAAGATTTACTCTCATTTTCCCAAAAAGGATCCTCAACTTTGTACTTCATACCATCTTCAATTTCATATTCAAGTTCTTCAGATAGTATGTGATAGTCTGAGTGTGTAGTTAGTTTCCTGAATATAAAATAGATGATGCTTAAAAGTTTGAAGAGCATTTCTTTATATAATGGAGGGAAACTTTTTAAGTAGATATAATAACAAGATAGAAAGTTGGAATGAAAGCATAAAGAATGATCCATCCAATAAAAATAGGTATGAATCTGAAATGTCCGAGTATATGATAAATTGTATGCCCTACATGGAACGATATATAGATGATAATAGTGAGTCGATAAATACAGATAATGTATTTAATGTCAAAGAAACTGTTGGTCTTAAGAAAAAAGATATTTTTACAGATTATTTGGTGGAGGTTGAAAATCAAAATATAACTAGACCAACTGTGAAAATGACCGATCTCTGTGAGAGGTGCCCAAATAGTAATATACTCCACTTTCATGATACAAGTGATTTGGTGTGTGATTCGTGTGGTACTATAATTTCAACCATCATCAGTGAAGAGCTCACCTATAGAGAAGAACAAGAAACATCCGAAAAGATTATAAATTATTCATACAAGAGGGAAAATCACTTTAATGAATGGCTCTCACAATTTCAAGCGCAAGAGATGACCTGTATACCTGATGAAGTCATAGAACAGTTGAGATCGGAACTGAAGAAGATCAAAATTAAGAAACTCGAGGACATTACACACGCAAAAATTAGGGGGTTGTTGAAAAAGTTGAGATTGAATAAATACTACGAACATGTTCCTTACATAACTAATATTCTAAATGGTATCAAACCCCCGAGTATGCCACAGGAACTTGAAGAATACCTACGAATCATGTTCAAAGATATTCAAAAACCCTTTGATGCTAATTGTCCCTCAGAGAGGAAAAACTTCCTCAGCTACTCCTACGTCCTCTACAAATTCTGTGAACTCTTGGGGGAGGATGAATACCTCCAGTACTTTCCACTTTTGAAATCCAAAGAGAAGTTGTACCAACAAGATGTCATATGGAAGAAGATTTGTCACGATCTCAGGTGGGAATATATTCCCACTATATAACAAATGGTGGTACGAATCCCCCTTAGCAACTCTGGATTTCTTAGCGCACACGGCTACGAGGATGTCAGAGAAAAGTCCAAACTCGCGAGACACCGCGCCCTCATGAGAGTCGTCCGAGCCGGTGAACCCCCCCTAGGTCTCTTTAGGAGACTCAACGTCCTCATGATCCTCTTTAGACGGAGAGACCCCAAACTATCCAAGATTTTTAAGGAGGATAGAGATTGGGTCAGAGAGAAACTATTATAGATGATCTTCATAGATAGACTCGTGCGCTACTTTGCAAAAGACATCAACTTACCATTGAGGTGTTATGCAAATAAACGGCAACTCCTAAATAGGAGGGACTGCTGCGATTGTAAAATATACTGTAAAAAGCCACCAAATGGTGGGACCCCGGCACTCCAAGAGATTACCACACTTAAGTATAAGGACTCCCTATATTATAGCAAAAATGGATCAAATTATCCACGATATAGATCATATTCGCGAAGATCTCCTTAGATTGGAAAGTGATGATATGGAAAGTTTTGCAGTACAACATTGTATCGAGGAAGTCAGTACACTTATTGGGAGGATTCGGGAAATTCTTCATGGAATTCTAACGAACCCAGAGGCTCAGTACCAAGAATCTCTACAGTTCTACCAGAGTCTGGCACAGGTCCTCCCCCTAATGGTTCTACTTCAATCTTCCGAACTTCCACCTCCCGATCCCTACACGGAGGATAATTTACCAGGTACGCCGTCTTCAGACCTGTCAGATGAAGATAGTTTCTTGCCTGGCACTCCGCCGCTTCGTTCAGAGACTTGATGATTTTGAATTCTAGAATAGTGGTGTTGTCAATAATCATATCTATCCTCAAATTTCCAATCACGTGACCCTTAAACTTAATCAATACAACCCTCTCAGACTCGTAGGGTACCCCCCTCTCCCTAAGTAAAACTTCCATAGCATTGTGATATACTCTCTCACTGTACCCCGGACCCAGGTCAGAATATATCTCCTTAGCTAAATCTTCGATCATATAGGTGTATCGATAATTTTCTCTATATACTTTAAGATGGTCAAGCGGGCTCGAAACAATAACAGTAATAGCAATAACGAGAAAACCTTAAAAATTAGAGGGCGTGAGGTTGTTCTTCCCCCACTCGTAATTGGTCGTGGCATGTCATGTGGATACGCTGGTATACCCCGTTATCTGAAGAGGGCGAAGGACCGCTTTGATAATCTGGGCTACGTTTCGGCATTTTTTAACTACAACATAGAGACAAAGAAATATGGTATAGTAAAAAATATTGATAAGATTAAAAATACTCTGAACAAACCAAACACAAACTCTAGAATCAGTTCAACACCCAACGTTCACTTTTTTATGGTCGGTATGACCAACAAATCTGGGGTTGGACACGCGGTCAGTGTTCTCGTCGATCCAAATCAGAAGAAGATATGGGCATTTGATCCACATGGTCAGGACTCATCCAATTCTGAATGGGGGATCACACTCCGTAGGGAAATCATTCCCATCCTACAGGGCATGTGGGGTGGTGGTTTTACAGTTCGTTATTATAATGGACCAAACCTCCAAGCGGACAATACCCGTGGGACGTGTACAACGTTTTACGTGACTTTTATGGATATGATTCCATATATGTTGAGTGGTCAGGGTAACATAAACCAGGTTGCAGAATTCATATACAAAAATATAACAGCTATACGACAGTTTTATCTTAATTTTGCCCCCCAAAATGTTGGAAGAATAGTCACCAAAAACGTAACTCAAACTGTGGGAAATCAAAGAAGATCAAGACCCACCTCTATGAATATAAATTCGTAAATATAAGTATGAGTCTCCACCTCATCCAACTTCCCACCCGACTCGTGAAAGACCTAAGGAAGATTAGTAAGATATCAACGAAACAAAAATGGGAGTACGGTGGGAGATTACTTTTTGATGATACCTATACCTATACAGGTTTCACCCAGGTAACATCAAAAG
>Ga0213868_10003000_pt1 | contig 15895 bp, 13 predicted proteins | sample PICome_9_FD_160087 | JGI IMG/M metagenome (GOLD analysis project Ga0213868, IMG submission 160087) | Coastal seawater microbial communities near Pivers Island, North Carolina, United States - PICO127 | ecosystem: Environmental > Aquatic > Marine > Coastal | place: USA: North Carolina...
CCTCCAAAAATCAAAAAACATTCAGGTACCACATCATCCGTGTCCGTAACATTTATCCCTGACTGGAAACGGTTTGGAATGACCAAGATGGATTTCAACATCTATAAAATCTTCGAAAAGCGTATTTGGGACGCTAATATCTGCACGACACCCAACTGCAAAGTCAAGTTCAACGGTGAAGCTCTCCCCAAACAAAGCTTTGAGGCCTATGCCAAAATGCATGAAGGTGTAGAGAATGTACACTGCGCGACAACCGATCGTTGGTCTGTCTGTATCGGTCCATCTGAAGATGGTATGCAACAGGTATCCTTTGTAAACGGTATCTGTACCAATAAGGGTGGTACCCACGTTGACCACGCTGCCTCACTGGTCGCTGCGGGGATCATCGAAGAGATGGCAAAGAAAATTAAACTCAAGCCTCAACAGGTCAAAAACACTTTCTCTATATTTGTGAAGACAACCCTCGAGAACCCCACTTTCTCGAGTCAGGTCAAGTCTGAGTGTACACTCAAGGCACAAGACTTTGGCTCTAAGTTTGAGATGCCTAAAACCTTCGTAAAAAACGTTTTGAAGACGGGCGTTTCGGATGAACTCACAGCCTTGTCAAAGTTTAAGGAAATGAAGGAACTCGCAAAGACCGATGGTGGGGCTCGTAAGAGTAAAATTACCGGCATTCCCAAACTCGACGACGCAAACAAGGCTGGTACGGTTCAATCTGGAAAGTGTACACTCATAGTCACAGAGGGCGACTCAGCAAAGACTCTAGCAGTTGCGGGTCTCTCTGTGGTTGGTCGTGATCTCTATGGCGTTTTTCCCCTACGAGGTAAATGTAAAAACGTTCGCGACGCCTCTGTTTCACAACTTACAGGAAATCAGGAATTCAATGACCTGAAGAAGATCCTTGGTCTCCAGCAAGGCAAGGAATACACTGATGTTTCTGAGCTTCGATACGGACGTTTGATGATCATGACTGACGCGGACGCCGATGGCTCACATATAAAGGGTCTAATTCTCAATATGATTCATGCATTTTGGCCCAGTCTCCTCAAGTTGGGGTTTGTTGTTTCAATGGTCACACCTATCATTAAAGCCACAAAAGGTTCACAATTCAAATCGTTCTACACAGATTCTGCGTTTCGTGTATGGTATGGGGATGGAAAACCGGGATGGAGAATCAAATACTATAAGGGTCTAGGTACCTCAACTTCTGCAGAGGCGCGCGAGTATTTCAAGATGATTGAGACTCTCACCGTCAGGTTTGAGGTAGATATCATGACTGACAATTCAGTGATTCTCGCGTTCGATAAGAAGAAGGCTGATGACCGTAAGACGTGGCTTCTTGAAAGTACCGCGAAAGAAGCAAAAGATCTTGAGGTACCTTATGGTAAGATAAAGCAGTTGGAAATTACAGACTTTATTCACAAGGATCTGGTAAACTTCTCATTGGCTGATTTGAAACGTTCTATCGCACACATGGCAGATGGACTCAAACCATCTCAACGAAAGGTTATGTATTCTTGTTTTCAAAAGAATTTGAAGGATGAAATGAAGGTTGCGCAATTGGCTGCCTTTGTAGCTGAAAAGTCTGCTTATCATCACGGTGAAGTAAGTTTGGCCGACACCATTGTCAAACTGGCAAACGACTACACGGGCTCCAACAATATCAATCTCCTAGAGCCTTGTGGTCAGTTTGGGACACGACTTATGGGAGGCAAAGACGCATCTCAGACCCGTTATATCTTTACGAAGTTGTCGAAGGAGACTCGAAATATATTCGATCAAAAGGATGACGCGATACTCACATACCTTGACGATGACGGGCGTTCGATTGAACCCGAGCATTATATGCCTGTTCTACCTATGGTACTTGTTAATGGAACTGAAGGAATTGGAACGGGGTTTTCTTGCTACATACCACCGTTTAACCCACAAGATATCAAGGCAAATATTTTGAATTTCACAAATGGTAGAGATATGAAAAAAATGAAACCCTGGTTTCGAGGGTTTCAGGGGTCTATCTTAGAACAGGATGATGATTCATGGATCGCGCAAGGTGTATGGAAAAGTATTGGGAGGACGGTCAAGGTAACAGATCTCCCCCCGGGTCGATGGACTCAAGATTACAAGGAACACCTCGATACTCTCGTTGAAAAGAAAATCATCAGTGGTTTCACAAATAACAGTACAACAGAGAATGTTGATTTTATCATACAAGATTATAACGGTAAAGACGCTGTTAAGGATCTCAAACTGCAAAAGACTATCAGATGCTCAAATATGCATTTGTTTCATCCCACAAAGGGTATCTGTAAATACGATTCACCTGAACAAATTTTGGTTGATTTTATTAAACTTCGTATGGAGTATTACAAGAAACGTAAGGCACATCTCATCGACACGACCAAGAAGAAGGCTGAACTCTGTTCTCATCGAGCGCGCTTTGTTAAGATGGTAATCGATGGTGATATAGTTGTATTTAAACGGAAAAAGCAAGATCTAGAAAATGAAATCAGTCGAGTGTTTCCGATGGTTGACAATTCGTACGATTACCTTTTACACATTAAGACCATCGAATACACGGAGGAGAGAGTGAAAGCGTTATTCGGTGAATGGAACAAACTCAGAGAAGAAGTTTGTTTAATTGAAGCTACTGGTTATTTTGAAATGTGGGAAACTGATATTAAAAAATTGTAGACAATAGATAAGTATGGACGTGCAGGGACCCGATCCAGGCGCCACCCTATCTCTCAATGCTATTGGGAAACAGGATACGTACCTACTAAATGATGATCCTAGATATTCACCTTTTAAATATTCATACGATAGACATTCAAATTTTACAAAGTTTCATAGATCGACTACCATTTCTAAACCTAACGACGCGCAAAGTAATTGGCCTTTCGGTGAATCTATAAAGGTCACGTTAAACCCTCGTAATATGGGAGATCTTTTGAGTAATATGTATATTTCTGTTAAATTTCCCGGATTAGCGAGTGGTAGTTTTTGGTTGGCAGATCAATTGGGGAGACATTTAATTAAATCTGTTGTAATGCGTGTAGACGAGTTGGAAGTCGAGACGTATTATGACGATTGGGGTATTATTTATGATCAGATGTATTTGGACGCATCTGAAAAACGTACAAAACGTTTTCTTATAAATAGAAATCTTGCCGAAGATACGTCTATATTAAACCATGACGCACTCGATCGGAAAGATTCGGATATATTAATTCCAATACCTTTATTTTTTTCTAGAAAATATGAAGGAGACGAATACGATAGTAATAAACCCAACCGCCCTTATTTCCCAACGTGTGCGGTACATAAACAAAAAATAGAGTTTGAAATAAAGTTTCGCCCAAAAACGTTTTTTACAAATTGTACAGATGATATAACACTGAATACTTTTGATCTTATAACTGAAGAAATGACCGTATCTGATGAAGAACGTATATTTTTATCGAAGCGAAAACAAATTTTTGTGACTGATATAGTCAAACGCCACCCCGTAGAAGAAACGGAAGTAGGTAGTAAAGTAGTCAGATTACAACTCGTTCCAAATATACCCGTGAAAACCTTATTCTGGTTTTTACGTGACAAAGACTATGAGGATGAAACGACATCTGGAGGTGGGACTCAACTGACTGACCAGGCAGCCGCTAACATGCACAATAGGTACAATTTTTCTACGACCACTTTATTTAACGCAACCGGAACTCCCATAGATACACATAATTATCCTATCATCGATAGCGCTAAAATTTTCATTAATGGTGAAGATTTACCAAATTTACCAACTGTGGATCATACATATTATAAATACGTTGTTCCTTATAATAATAGGTTGTCGCGAACGGAGAGAAATATATACACATATTCCTTCGCGATGAATCCGATTAATGTGGAGCCATCGGGAAGTTTGGATTTCAGTCAGTTAAAGTCGGAAAGAACGGTACTAGAGATTAATTTAAAAACGGGATTAACTAAGACTTACGTCGTCAATTTATATTACGTTGGGTATCAAACGTATACATTCGAAGGTGGATTTATGTCACTTGCTTATTAGATAGTATATGTTTATGATCTCGGATATATTCCACAATGTTATTCTTAATACACCACCGGATAAAATTCAGCTGTGCTACAGTCGTATGAATTTTATCATGTGATTCGGGAACGGTATAAATAATCTTTTGAGATCTACAAAATGGATCAAAAAGTTTTTTACTATACCCATCTAGACTAGACTTATAGGCACAATGGACACTAAATAGTTTGCCATCATTCGTAGTATATGATAAGTTATTCCTTTTAGAATAATTTGTTATGAACCATTCCAAATTTCGAAGTGATATGCCACCACTCTTATCCAGTAATTCTTTTAGTGTACTTCTATTTTCAGAATTTGTGTAAAATGTATTTATAGAATTTAATAATATATCTGATTTATTCATTTCTATTAAGAGGGTTCCTCTTTCTAAGCCTCTTTTCTTGTTCTTCTCTACAATATAAACATTCTGGATTATTTTCCCAAAGTTCACATATACAACTCGTATTAGGTTGCATATTTATCTGAATGGGTTCGGCAGGTTTAGTCTGTTTCTTATGCATTCCACAATAAAGTTCTCCATCCGGAACCTTTTTTGTACACAGTTCATTTGTACCCACACAAGTTCCTATACAATACCCATTTTCACCCAACAATCTATATCTACAAGTTCCGGGAGTTAGGCCTATTGGAAAAGTATCACACATTTTCTTAATGGTTCTCAATTCTGCGCGATATTCGGCATCTTTTACCATGTCCTTGCATGCGGCGACTACCTTTTTTTCACCTACTTCCATATAATATCATGGATTCTTTTTTTTAAATATATCTGCGATGAGAACCTGTTTTTCAGCTTTTAAATTTTTCCTGATAACCTTCTTCTTTTCCTTCTCTCTGGATAATAACTCTCCAAATATCTCAGCTTTGGCGTCTTCGTACAGGGGTTCTAATAGATCACAAACCGGGTTTAAAAATTTATTTATGAAATAGTACGAATAATCTATAGGTAGTTTGTTTTCCTCCGCATATTTTGGATCTTCGGCTTTCTCAAAAGCTCTCGCTTTGGGATCACCCGTATCTAACAATACATACGGAACTCTATCACCCGAACGTGGTTCTGACCCGGGTCTTCTGTTTCGCATTTTTGTGACGACGCGTACATGCGCCATACTAACATCTTCACTTGTGTACGGAATATGATCTTTTTCAGTCTTAGTCACGGGAACATTAAATCCCTTCACCTTATACGTATCGGAAAGAGACTGGCTGAGAATAAGCTTTTCCATGGGAACGTTTCCTTCGAGGAGTTCGACGGCTCTCGTTCTCGCCAAGGCCTTGGGTCCAGAGGTGTCTGAACTCTCTAGAACTCCATCTAAAAGTTCTTTACACACTTCTCTCATGTGTGGCGTATTATCTCGACGCACGAGCTGAAGCCCTTTTACATCGATATAATCCATGTTCATGTTCCCATCTTTACCCTTCGTCCAAAGCTTCGCGGCATACCTTTTCTTACTATACAGGAAATACGGACAATAGACCTTCTCAAGCTCGAGGTTATTCGGAGCTTTGAATAGTTTCGTACATTCAGACGCAGCGCGCTCGCCGAGTTCCCAACTATATTCGATAGCTTCTTTACCTGTTTTACCTTGGACGTCAAACTCGATCATAACAGAATCCGTATCACCATAACGCACTTTAGATCCTGGGAAATGTTTTTCGACATATTCTTTAGTATCGTCGATCATTTTTCGACCTTTCATCGTCACGGTAGAAGCTATAGCAACACACGGAAGCATTCCACGAGAAGCTCCAGTAAAACCATACACGGAGTTCATACTGATTTTGTACGCCAACTGTTTACCATTATACATATGCTTAAGGTTTCCTGTAGATTGCGCCATATCCTTTTTAGCTTGCTTTCTGAAAGATTTAAGCTCTGAAAGAATAGTTGGAAGTACGCTGGGGATACCCTGAGCGAAGGTATGATTCCCGAAAGTTTCGTATTCAATCCCAGGTATGTTTTTATACTTAGGATCTAGTACTAATGATGAATAACATACATTGTGTGCCATCATAATAGAAGGATACAGACCTTCAAAATCCAAAGCGGTTATGGGTGTATAATACGCACCGGATTGCGCTTCCAGAACTGTTGCCCCTTCATAACCAGTCGTATCCGTATGCCCGTATTCAAAAGTTGGAACCTTGAATCCGAGCTCACGCGCCTTTTTAGTCAATTGACTGAATACCTTAATTTGTTGACCTCGTTCCACGAGATAATTCAATGGAACCCAAGTTGCTTTAGCCATCTCCAACAGATTAACAAAAGTACACAAACGTTGTATAAGTCTATGAGGCAGAAGAGTATCCTTAATACAATACTCCGCAACCTCTCGCAGTTTAACCGGGTCTTCTTCTTCGAATCGTTTAAACATTTCTTTAGGAGACATATCGATCTTATTGTCTCCCAGGTACAGCTTCGATACGTTATCGAGTTTATATGAATCTAACTTGTATTCACGTTTAACTTCATGGAAAAGATCAAATATAAATCTTCCAGGCATATTCACGAGTGTGAGTTCGTTATCACCGAGCGCACTCGAAGAAAGCTTTTTACGAGATAAATTACACGTAAAATTGGAAAGCTTACTGAGTTGATAAAACTTTGGAGGACATTTGGTATACAGCGCTCGTTTCATTATATAGTTTAAATCAAAACCAAAGATATTCCACCCAGTTATGACGTCCACGTCATGAAACGATAAATACTCAGAAAATGCGACGAGCATATCACGTTCCGTGTCAAAACTCTTGATGGTACACTCGGGCAAATTCAAATCCGTAGTCTTGTAGCATAGACAAGTCTTATCGTATACCTCTTCAGATCCAAACTTTAAAAGGGACAGGGCGATTTGAAAACACGCATCACCGGGTACTTCAGGATCCGGAAACTTTCCAGTAGAGCTATAACACTCAATATCAACAGAAGCTACCACAAAGGGTGCAGTTTCCGTAGTTTCGTGCGGCTTTAGATCTTTCCAATTCTTACAAAATAAGTCTATATCAACTTTCGCGTAATGCCCTCGTGCACATACATCACTCGTTTCAACCCATCCAGTAGATTGTATACCAGTGCGATGCATGAGTCTTAATACAGGATCCAAATTAGCTTCATATACAAAAGTGAGAGATAGATCTCTCGTCTTCACACGTTTCATAAACTTAATAGCGTAATTGCTTACAGAACGCCGCTGTTTAAGGTTATGGCAATGTACTTGAAGGAAAATATATTCTTCCCCATTTTGAAATCCCCATATATCTTTAGCTTTCACCAAGTCCATCTTAACAATTTCTTCAGAAAACATCTTATCTAGAGACTTCCTAACATGTCCCACGTCCACGTCTGAAGGAATCTTTACAAAAAAATACGGATTGAATGTCGTGGATACACATACAGACTTGCCCTCGATCGTTTTACCAAACAGGCGGATGTAATGTTCATCATCTTCATCTCGAGAATCCCAGGTCAACACTTGAAAGATCACCATCTTATTTCGTTATAGATCTAAATTTTTAATATCATATATTAATAAATGTCTGCTGCGTTGGTCGATCTTGTATCCAAGGGTGCCCAAGATGTGTACATCACAGGGGACCCCGAAGTTTCATTTTTCCGTCAAAATTTCCGACGCCATACAAATTTTGCGATCAAGCCCGAACGTGTCGATTACATCGGTCAGTTCAATGCTGGTGCCGAAGTCACCATCCCTATCAAGTCCAAGGGTGATCTCTTGAGCTATGTCTGGATCGAGGCTCCAGACATTCAAACTGCATTAGGCAACACTGGTCTTTTTGCAACTGGTGAATCTGCTACCGAGTTTACCCTTCTCATAGGTGGTCAGCAGGTCTGCAAACTCGATTCTTTATTTATCCAGGGTGTTCACAACGTTTTATATAACGATACATCGGCTAAGGCTTCATGTGCCGTGACCACTGCGGTAGCATCCGAAAATGCTAAATCAGCGAGGAATGGAACTATTGGTTCTGATTATTTCGTTATCCCTTTCTTTTTCAGTGAAGATTGGACTAAGGCTTTGCCTTTGGTGGCTATGCAATATCACGAGGTAGAAATACGAATTAAGTGTAGGTCCGGTTTAACCGGTTTTGGTGCGACACCCAAGGTATACGCCAATTACGTCTACCTCGATACAGAGGAGCGTAATAGGCTGCTTAACACCGAACAGGAAATTCTTATAACTCAGACGCAACACCAAATCATGGATACCAGTAGTTCCGGTACCGTCGATGTTGATCTCACATATTTCAACCACCCTTCTAAGGCTATCCACCTCATATCATCAGCTAACGATGGTGGAGCTTGGGATGATGAAGTCAATTTCGATTCCGCCACACTCTACATTAACGGACAACCCCTTTTCGAAGACCTGTCCGATACGTACCATCATAACGTCGTACCCGAAATGCACTGCACCGTCTTACCTTCCGGTGTTGTTAACAGTGTTCCTCTTTTCACATGGCCTTTCTGTATCAAACTAAACGGCTCCCAGCCTAGTGGTAGCTTAAACTTTTCTAGGGTTGATAATTCGAAACTCGTATTAAAGAACCTCACCGTTGCCGGATCTCCGAGCATGCTACGTGTGTATACGGTAAACTACAACATTCTCAGGGTGAAGAATGGTCTAGCAGGTGTTGCATTTGGTAATTAATTAATTATATATTTATCCAGAAGAACCAAATCCACGGGTTCCTCTCTGTGTATCCTTTATTTCTTCAACTTCATCGATCAAAGGTGTTTCACACTTCTCTAAAATGAGCTGTGCAATACGATCACCCTTTTTAATTTCGAACTTTTCACTTCCATGATTAAAAAGGATAACCTTCAATTCACCAGTGTAATCGGGGTCAATAACACCCGCACCAGTTTGTACACCATGCTTTACAGCGAGGCCGGAACGGGGCGCGATACGCCCGTATACACCCATAGGAATAGTCGCTGCGATTCCGGTGCATACTATACCACGTTGGTACGGAAGAATGTGCATATCTTCGATGCTATACAGATCATACCCAACAGATCCAGGAGATGCGCGCGTAGGAATTAGCGCGTGCTCAGAAAGCTTTTTAATGAGTAGCTTCATATATCTATTGTATGACGTATTTCTTTATGTTTGTAAAGATTCGATGATCTTTTTCGTCTTATCGTACAAACGTTCGTTATACCTTTTCGTAAATCCCTTTTTAAGAAATCCCTGCTCGACGACCGAAGTTTTACGCGATTCGAGACTCTCGAGTCGGTCTTTTAGAAAACATAAAAACTTAAATGGTTCATTATTCGACTTGTATCGAACTTTATCGGTATTCATAGCTTTCGTAGCTGCTTTATTACGTGATTCTGAATACATCTGTTCACGACCTTCGTATGACATGCGGGTAGTGGATTCTTCTTTCTTTTCAACCATCTTTATTTATATGACATGACATCTTTATACACTATTATGGAAAGAATTTGCGATCCTTCTAGCTTCTTGATCCACATATTCATTATCTGGGTCTCCGTTATGCGCTTTAACCCAAATCCAATCTATATTATCGAATAATTTTGATACTGAATCCATCTGTATCCAAAGTTCTTTATTCTTAACATCGGATCCGGAAGATGTTTTCCAATTATTTAATTTCCATTTATGGATCCAACTTTTGATACCATTACGAACGTAAAAGCTATCCGTGTACACAGCGATATTACGAATTCCACATTTATAACATTTACGCAAACCTTCTATTACGGCTGTCATTTCCATTATATTATTAGTAGTTTTAGGTGATCCACCAGTAATTTCAAAAAATCCCAGACACTTAGCAGCCCACCCACCCCTTCCCGGATTACCGATACAACTACCATCCGTATACAATCTATTATTCATTTTATTAAATATAGAATGTTTTCTTTAAGATTCGTCGTATAGTATCGACATATCAGCTTTAACATCGAGCATATCTTCCACGTCAGCTTCAATCATGGAATCTTGTGTGGGATATGCAACACATAATAAAGCAAACCCATCACTAATCTGTGCATCATTCAAAAACGATTGTTCCGATTGATCTATCCCACCCCATACGAGTTTCGCTGTACACGCCGAACACATACCCGTGCGACACGAATACGGAAGTTCTATGTTATTATTTTCCGCCGCATCCAATATGTATGTAGATTTATCACACTCGAAAGAGTGTTGCCCCATAGGTGTACGAAGTGTAATTTTAAAATTTGTGCGAACCTTAGGAACACGGGGATGACCCGAAGGATTCGCGACGGCGTATACCGAAGCCATTATTATAGTATCCTGTTAATTTTTTCTTCAATTTTAAAAAGTACGATTTAATACTTTTTAAAGTTGAATTATTAATTAATTTTAATAGCAAATACAAATTTGATTTGTATGCTTAGTTAGAGAAGGCAAGACCACCCATACCCGATTGGATGCGGAGGACATTGTAGTTGACCGCGAACATGTTGAGGGTGGCTGGGACGGTGGCCGATCCCGCGGCAACGGTGTTAATAGCAACCTGGGCATTGTCAATGCGGGAGAAGTTGCACGTGCCGGTAGGCTGATGCTCCTCGGGCTTAAGCGCGAAGGAGTAAGAGTACACACCGGGCATGGGGGAACCGGAGTGGTGGTTGAAGGGTTGGACGGAGTTGAAATACTTGGAACCCTGCTCCTTGAACCTGTCCTGGCCGTTGAGAACGAGCTTCATGTCAGTCATGTTAGAGCAAGCATCATCGTCCCAGACGGCGGAGGTCGCGGAGGTGACAAGCCTGGGCGCGTTGCCAAGGTCGTGGGGGAGCTGAGCTCCCGCGGGGGCGCCGACGAGGGAAGTACCCATCTGGGGGTCGTTCGCGGCGGTGCCAGACTTAGTGGTGAAGTTCCACAGGTTGTTGTCGGTCTTGTTAGCGGCGGAGATGCACCACACGAGCTCCTTGACGGGGTGGTTGAAGGAGAGGCGCTTCTGGTTCGAACCGCCAGAAAGGGTATCGGTTCCAGTGTGCTGAACCTGCTCAATTAGGTATTCGTGGCCCTTCTGGGCAAATCGCCTACGCTCCTCAGTGTCGAGGTAGATGTAATTGGCGTATACCTTGAAAGATGAAGCGGTGACGTATGTAGTCAGCTCAGCAGTTAAATCGAAATCGAGACGGACTTCATGGTACTGCAGGGCAATTAGTGGGAGAGCGAGTCCAGGATTGCGGTTAAAGAAGAAAATAAGAGGAAGGTATACCTTCTTACCAGAAACGCCGGTAGTCATCTTACCGTAGTTAACCTTCTTGGAGGCATCGAGGTAGAGCTCGGAGTAAAGCCTCCACCAGGTCTGGTAGTGTTTGTCAATTCTTTGCCCGCCAATTGATAATTCAACGTCCTTGATCGCACGCTCGGCGAGCCACTCGTTGGAGGCGGCGGAATCGTCGGAAAGAGCGGTGCTTTCCGCAGACTCCATCTCTACGTACATGTCCGCGACGAGATCACCGTTACGAGCGACGGTGACAGAGACGCGACCGGAGTTAGCGGCAGTACCGTTGACGGTCTGCTCGATGTTCTCCATAGCGAAGTTAGTGTGGCGACGGTAAACCGCCTGAAAGAAAGTAACCTTGGGGTTACCAGTGAGATAGACATCCTGTGCTCCATAGGCGACCAATTGCATTAAACCGCCAGCCATTTTGTTGTTGTTGTACTATACACCAAGAAAATAATTTCGGGTAAAGTGCGAAAAAATCGTACTGATTTTTCCTGAGCATAAATAAATGTCCGATACCGAAACACCAGCTCAGATGGAAATCGATGAAGAGGAAATCACCGATGAAGAAATCACCGATGAAGAAATCGCCGATGAAGAGGAAGAAGTCGATATGAATGAATATGAAGATGAAGATGAAGATGAAGATGATATTGAGCAATACATGACCATGGAAACTTTATTGGGTTCCACACTCATGACGGAAGATGGTGATACTATATGTAGCGCCCTGGTAAACATGGGTCGACAACTCGAAATCCAAAATAAAATTTTAGTCAAACTTTTGACCACCCTCCAAAAATAGTAGCTTAGAAAAATGAAGTATTATAATAGAAATGTCAGAGGCGACACATTTCATTAATGAAAGTGCGGACCCGAACGAAGCGAACCAAGCGCTATGGGCGAACGAAATTAAAACTTTCAATAATGAAAAGCTCGTATCCCACCTATCAGAACTCGAAGAGTATTGGGACATATATCACAAAAACGACCCTAAGATTCCTTATCGTCTAGGGTATAATATGTTTTTCTTACCCGAAGAACTTGACCAAAAAGGTATGCCCAAAATAATAGACATAGAACGTGTCGTGACTAAATACGTACAGATCCGTGATCATGTTTGTGAAATATATCACAAAGCCAATGAACTTAAAATGCTGGAAGAATTGGATAAAAATGATCAGGATACAACCCTCGCCACTCGTATAAACCGTCTGATCGATCAAGTAGATGATGCGTGGACGATCGTTTTCCGTGCTGCGCGTATCATGGAACGAGTAAATAATCCAACATACGTACCCATTAACCCCGAATCCGATCCTGCTATTTTTCGTGTATCCACCATTAACAAAGTGGATGAACTCTCACCTTACCAGCAGGCGATTATTCAATGTCTAAAGCACCTATATTCGCATAACATTAGAAGATACAAGGGGTACTGTTGTGAGCAGATCATGACAAAAACTGGATGCCCGTCTAGGGCGTGGAAGCCTAAACAAAGTATAAGCGAGTTTGTGTATAGTGTCGGTAGAAAGGAGACTTGGTTCGATTTGTGGAAAAATCTTACTTCGAGAGGTACGGGTTATAAGGATGTTATAACACATCTTACAAATATAAACGATATGCAGTTTCCCGATATTACAAAGAACAGACACGTGTGGTCTTTTGATAATGGTGTTTTTGTAGCGAAGAAATGGTCAGATAAAACTGGTTTATACACGGCTGAATTTTATGATTATGAATCTAAGGAGTTTAAGAGTCTCGATCAGTCTATCGTGAGCTGTAAATATTTCGATCAAGAATTTCCTAATTACACCCACCTCGAGGATTGGTACGATATACCAACTCCACACTTCAAATCAATCTTTGATTACCAACAGTTTGATGAAGATGTTGCGAGATGGATTTATGTCATGTGTGGGCGCTTGTGTTATGACGTGAATGACATAGATGGATGGCAAGTTATCCCGTTCCTAAAGGGTGTGGCGAGATCAGGCAAATCGACTATCATCACAAAGGTTCTGCGTAAGTTTTATTGCACTGAGGATGTTAAAACACTCTCAAACAACGTTGAAAGGAAATTCGGTCTTTCTGCTATCAAGGATGCTTTCATGTTTATCGCTCCAGAAGTCAAGAACGATTTGGCGCTCGAACAAGCAGAGTTTCAGTCTATCGTGAGCGGTGAAGATGTATCTATCGCGGTAAAACATGAGAAGGCACATTCTATGGAATGGACGACGCCGGGTATTTTGGGGGGTAATGAAGTTCCACATTGGAAGGATAATTCTGGAAGTGTCCTCCGTCGCATTCTCACCGTAAACTTTGGAAAGCAAGTGAAGGATGCGGATCCCACTCTAGAACATAAGCTCGAGGCGGAATTGCCTTGTATTTTACAAAAGTGTGTACGCGCATATCTAGAATACGCACAGAAATACGCTAAGAAGGACATTTGGAACGTCGTACCCAGTTATTTCAAAGATATTCAAAAGCAGATTGCGGGTGCTGTATCCACATTGGAGAATTTTATGCAGTCGCATCATATAAAAATCGATCCCGAGGAGTTCTGTACCGTGACAGAGTTTGTAAAGAAATTCAATACCTATTGCTCAGATAATAACCTCGGTAAACCTAAGTTTGGGTACGATTTCTATATCGGCCCTTTCAGCCAACGCGATATATACGTGAAACACGACACGCGCCAATATGGTGAAAAGTATATCGTGAATCAACAATTCATTTTCGGATTGGGTCTCATTGAAGAGAATCCCATGAGTGGAAATATGTTTGGAAATGATGACTAATTTAAAAGGAAAAGACCACGTGTACGTATGGAATGCCCACGAGAGGTTTTTTTAAGAAATCTTAGAACCAAAAAGGGTGTAGACGTAGATACGATTAACCCAGATCATTACGATATAGATATTCGTGAAAAAATAGCAGATCTCATGTATGTGATCATATGTAATTATATTAGTCAAACGAGGAACGAAGGAAATCAATATGGAATTGGGAAAATGGAAGAAGCATATTTTTGCACATCAGATTTTGTCACTACAGAAGATGCAGAAAAATGGATAGAAATGAATAGAGACCCAGATGATTTAAATCTCATAGTCTATATTTACGATAATTTAAAAAATATGGAATCTTGTCAGCATAAAAGAAGCTTACTTTACTTAACTAACATGTTATACTTTTATTTATAAGTTTGTGTGGTTCAGATACCTGCTTTAAGTGTTTCGCATGGTACGAAAAGTCGTAGGGTGTAAACAGACCCTTTATTTTACCAGATACAGCGAATGCTTCATATTCATGGGACACACCCGTACACACAGAAACGAACTCTAAACGAAGCAATCTATCTTCTAACATCATAAACTCTTTAAGAGATTCGGGGGACGCACCATCTTTCTTTATTTTTTCATACATCTCTTTCGATTGTCCATTGGATATATGAAAAAACGACGTTTTATACCCTAGAACACCCACCTCTTTATTGGCCTGATTCCTGGAAATGAATAAAATTAAGAGTACCAATATTAACAATACTGGTATCATTTAATACTTGTCAATAATTTATTTAAGTGTAATTTTGACGTAGCCATGGTCCCCAGAATTCAAAGAAGTGTTTTGGGTCGCTCCGAGTGATGAGTAAGAAGAACCACCACCCCCACCCACATCGCCTCTGTGGTTATTTGGGTGCCCACCTCCTCCTCCAGAGTATCCCCCACCTCCACCCGAGTGGTAATAACCATGACCGGTACTAGCGCACCTTGGTCTATATGCTGACCCACCCCCACCAAACCCACCGAACCCGACCTCTCCGCCACAACTCGCAGCTCCACCGTGGCTGCCACCTACACATCCATTATAAAAGGATTGGGCTGCGGCAAATCCGAAGTCGTTTCCGTATACGTCGCGAGTCCTTTCGGGATCTTCAGATTGTCCATTCCCCAAAAATCCGGCACCACCCTGCCCCGAAGCATGGGCGCCGTTTGTTCGGTGGACAACTGGCTCGTGGGGAGGGAAATAATCCAGCTTTTCCCCTATCTTGCCTCCGTAACCATCCTTACCACCTTCTCCTGACCACGTAGTCTTCTTCTTGTAAGGAGAGTCCTCCGCGGATCCACGGTGGCCACCACGCAAATCATCCCCAGCACCGGCTGGATCTTGGAAAGTCGCATTTCCAAAATCCGGATTACACAGCTCGAGTGTTCGTTTCTTGCAGTCTTCCGAGGCGGTCGATAGGGGTGGGCAATCATTCCAGCCATATGGAATTTTCTTGTCCGAGGCGAGGTGCTCGGTCCATTCTACACGAAATCGGCCAGTGCACGAATTACCACCTCCACCACCAGAAGCACATAAAAGAGCTGCACGCTTCTGTGCTTCATTGTTCGTCGGGACATCACTTTTAACTAAGAATGATCCACCACCACCACCACCACCTCTACTAGAATCATCACTACTACCCCTTTGTCCAACAACTATATTCAATTTTTCCGACTTGGTCAAGTTGAGATCCAAAACTTGTACTGC
>Ga0213868_10003001_pt1 | contig 15893 bp, 14 predicted proteins | sample PICome_9_FD_160087 | JGI IMG/M metagenome (GOLD analysis project Ga0213868, IMG submission 160087) | Coastal seawater microbial communities near Pivers Island, North Carolina, United States - PICO127 | ecosystem: Environmental > Aquatic > Marine > Coastal | place: USA: North Carolina...
TAATGAATAAACATCAATCTCTCTTTGTGGATCGTTTTCAATATTTTTTGTTCCATATGGCGATTTAATTGTTCCTTTATCTCTTCCATAAAAACCTGAACCCATTGCTCCAAAAGTCTTAGTCTTAATTTTAGTTTCAGGTATATTAAAAACACCATATTTAGTAAAAAATTCACTTGCTTGGTCTAAATTACCTTTAGCATAAGTTAAAAGTATTTCTCCAACCATGAGAGGGTAGTTTGTATTCATTAATATGCTTAAATTGGCATTTATTTTGTTATTTAACTCCATGCAAATTAGCCCACCCATTGAATGACCAATAAGAATAATATTTCTTGCTTCCATTGATGAAATAACATCATAGGTAAATGCTGATAAATCTTCGATAGTATGAAGTACTTCTCCTGATGTAAAACCGTGACCCGGCAGATCAATCGAATAAATACTATGGTTCTCATAAAGATTTTTAAGATCAATCATTGAACCAATTCTATGATCCATCCCAGCACCTGGGATAATAAAAATATCAGCTTTTGAATTATCAACAACATTATGTTGATATATATGAGCTTTATGGTTTTTTAATTGTATAAACATTTTTTGTAATAAAAATCATTAGTAGTATATAAATTATTATCAATGGTACAGAAAAAATAACCATAATCCACTTAAAAGAATTTACACCCCCTAAAAACATTAACAGAGTAGGTTGAACAACCAATAAAATAGCAAAAATTAATCTTAAATTTCCTGAGCTTTCAATATCTGAACTTTTCATTGAAGCTGATGCCAATATATATGACGTTGAGTCATATGTTGTGCATAAAAATATGATACAAATGATTCCAAACAGTATTAATAAAATTCTGCTGAAATCTAATGATGCAAATGTTTCAACGATCAAGTCTTCTCTTGTCATAGACTTAGATGATATTAATTCAGGAGCATTTAGAATGTTTGATTCAAACAAGTACATAGACAGATTTGTTAGAATTGACATACTCAGAATACAACCAAGACTACCTATCAAAATAGTTCCTAATATAATTTGTCTAAGAGTTTTACCGTTAGAAATATTAACAACAAAAGCGCCAACCATAGGTGCAAGAGCCATCCACCAAGCCCAATAAAAAACTGTCCAATCTTTGCTTATGTTTGTTCCAGTAGAGAAGCTAAACTCAAAATATTTTTTTGATAAAAAGGTGTAGCTCTCTAGTGAATTAAAAAATATATATTTTGTTGGACCTAAGATAAAAATTAATAGTAAAAATACTATTACAAGGAGAATATTAAAATTACTTAATAGTCTTATACCATTTTTAATCCCTAGATATGCACTTGTTGAAAAAATAGATAAACAGATAATAATTGTAAATATATCTAAATATATAGACCTATCTATATAAAGGATTTTTGAAAGTATGGTAGATATGAGTGGAAAGGAAAGCCCTAGACCAACACCAGCTCCACATATTATCGCTCCTATAAAAAGGGTATCAAATAGTATTTCAAAGAATTTATTCTTTATATTAAATATTCCTGAAAATGTCAGTTTAGAATTTTTATTTTTAGTAAGCGCAATACCAAAGGCTACAGCTGGTAAACAATATATCGCCCATGCAGTAAATGACCAATGGAAAATAGGGTATGCTCTTGAATACAAAAGCATTTCATCGGTCTGAATATTTTGATTATTTAAGATATTGTAGTATTCAATCCATTCAACTGTAGCCCAATATAGTAAAGCCGCACCAATCCCTGCAGCAAACAACATCGATCCCCATGAAAAAAATGAATGAATATCTTTATTTGGTAATATGACTCTTATTTCACCATACCTAGAAATTGAGATTATTAGTAAAAATAAAAAAACTATAAAACCCCCATACATGTATGTAGATTCAAACTTTGTAGCTAATAAATTATAAATATTAGCTAGAACAGTAGAACTACCAACCGGATCAGATAATACGTATATAGATAATGCCAAAGATAGTACAATCGTTATAGATATTATTGTTTTATTCCAATCAGCAGTTAATTTATTGTACATATGCAAGAAAGTAAAAATCTTAAGATAGCATTAGATAATGCACTTGAACACATCAATAATAATAGACTAAATGAATCTATCGAACAACTTAACGAAATTCTTAAATACAATAAAAACCACATTCCAACACTTGATCTATTAGTTAAAGTTTATATAAAAATTAACCAACCAACCAAAGCTTTAACTATAAATCAAAAAATTATTGATATTGAGCCTAATAACAAATTTTATTTGGAACAAAAAATTAAATTTTTAAAATACCTAAATGACTATAACGGCTACGAAAAAGCTTTGCTTGAGCTAAATGAAAAACATCCATCAATAGAGATTGCAAGATTATTATCTAATTTATATCTTTCACAAGATGATGAAGACAAGTCAGACCATATTATTCAGAATTTTTTTGAATCTAATAAAAACTATTCAGAACTTTATAAAGGAATACGGCATGTGAAAGCTGGTCGGCTGAGGTTAGCTGAAGATGTTTATAAAAATATTTTAAAAAAAGATAAAAATAATATAGATGCATTACGACTTTTTGGTTTACTAGCATTTAAGTTAAAGAAATATGATATTGCTGAACAATTATTTATTAAGGTTTTAAAATTAAATCCATCTTTTGCACTAGCATGGGATAATCTAGCTAAGCTCTACAGAATCCAAAATAAGCTTTCAAAGTCAATACCAGCGTTTAAGAATTTAATTAAGTTAGATCCTAATAATTTTGAAGCACTAGTATCACTAGGAACTGTATATATAAAACTATCAAAATATAAAGATGGAATAGATTTATATAAAAAAGCATTAGTTATAAATCCAGAGAATGCAAGAGTGCATTTAAGTATGGGACATGCACTAAAAACACTGGGAAACAGAAAAGAGTGTGAAAGGGCTTATCAAAATGCAATAAAATATTATCCATTGTCTGGCGAAGCATATTGGAGTTTAGCTAACCTAAAGACCTATCAATTTGATAGCAACGAAATAATAGCAATGGAAAATGCCATTAAAAATAATATGCATCAAGATGAATTAATTCAAGTTTATTTTGCTTTGGGTAAGGCATATGAAACAAACAAAAATTATAAAAAATCATTCAAAAACTATCAAAAAGGGAATTGGGAGCAAAGAAAAAAACTTAATTATAATGCAGAAGAATATAAAAAATATACTGACGAAATAATTCAATTTTTTTCATCTAACAAAGATTTATCAAAAATTAATAAAGGTTACTTATCAAAAGAGCCGATTTTCATTTTAGGACTACCAAGATCTGGCTCAACACTAATTGAACAGATTTTATCTTCTCATTCGTTGATTGAAGGAACTCAAGAACTTCCTAATATAATGGGAATTTCTAGAGAAATAAAATCTATGGATATAGATAAAAAATATCCATCAAATATAAAATTATTAAATGATGATGATTTTTATAATTATGGGTTGAAGTATATTAATGAAACAAAATGGACAAGATCAAATAAGCCATACTTCATCGATAAAATGCCAAATAATTATATTCATATAGGTTTAATTAAGCTTATATTGCCGAATGCAAAAATTATAGATGCAAGAAGAAATCCAATGGATGCATGCTTTAGCTGCTTTAAACAATATTTTGCACGAGGCCAGCATTTTACTTATGACCTAGATGACATAGCTAGATATTACAAAGACTATGAGAGGCTGATGGATTTTTGGAAAAGCATTTTTCCAGATTCCATTTATACTATTAAATATGAGGATGTTATTAATGATCCAGATAATGGAGTTCATTCTCTACTCAATTACTTAGAATTAGATTTTGAGGATTCCTGCCTTAATTTTTATAAGTCTAAAAGACCAGTTAAAACTGCTAGTTCAGAACAAGTAAGACAGCCTATATATAAATCAGGTCTGGACTATTGGTTAAATTATGAAAATGATTTATTAACATTGCGAAACCATTTTAAAGCATGAAAAATAAATATAACTACCCCACATTAGAACGAATTACTATGGATGTTGGCAGATACTATCTTGATTCAACTAATAATCCTGTACCGAGTGTTACGACTGTATTATCGGCTACATCAAGTTCTTCTGAGGGTATTTCTAGATGGAGGATTAAGGTTGGTGAAGAGGAGGCAGACAGAATCATTAAGCAAAGTACAGATATTGGTACCGCAGTTCATGAAGCAATAGAGAGATTTTTAAATAATGAAGAATGGGATTTATTTGATAACACGGAAGATCAAGGTATTGCTAAAAATATAACCAATAAATTTATTGATGTTGGTCTTAGTGGCATTACAGAAGTATGGGGATTAGAAGTTGGACTTCTTTTAGATAATTTATATGCTGGAACTGCAGATTGTGTAGGTTTGTATAAAAATATTCCAACTTTAATTGATTTTAAGACCGCTAAAAAAATAAAAAGAAGAGACTGGATTGAGGATTATTTTCTACAAGGCTGTGCTTATGCAAATGCACACAATGTTATGTTTGGTACTGATATAGAGCAAATTGTTATATTAATGGTTGATAGAGATATGGTCTTCGAAGAATTTATTGTTAAGCCTGTTGAATTTAAGCATCTAACTAGAAAGTGGAAAAATAGGCTTATTCAATTTAATAAGTATAATACCTAACTTTTATTATAAAGTTACAACAATGAAACCGCTAATCTTAGATTCTGCCTTAGGTACCGAGCTTGAACATAGAGGAGAATACTTACCCAGTTTCAAAACATCCATATGGTCTGCGTATTCATTAATTCATAATCCAGAAATTATAAAACAAATTCATATAGAAAATATTGAAGCAGGAGCTGATGTAATTACCACATCTAATTACCAAGCCACACCTGAGCTTCTTAAAAGAGAGCCCTCTGCACCAGACTATACTGAACTAGCAAAGAGATCGCTTGAGTTATGCCAGGAAGCAGTAATCCAAACAAATTCAAACACCAAAATTGCTGGCTGTTTTCCTCCTATTCATGTAACTTTTAGACCAGATTTAAGTTCTAAGGAGAAAACCCTTAGAAAATTCTATAAATCACTTGGTGTGATATACCAAAACAATGTTGATATTATTATTTGTGAAACCATGGCTTCTATTTATGAAGGAATCATATCAGCTTCAACAGCTAAAGATTTCACTAATAGAGTTTGGTTAAGTTGGACTACACGTGGAAATAAATTAAACCGTCTTCCGAGTACCGAATTGTTAGATGACGCCATAGAAAAAGCACTAAATCTAGATATCGAATGCCAATTAGTTAATTGTGTTCATGCTGATACTGCGTCTATGGCAATAGAAAAATTAAAAAAAGAAAAGAAATTTGGAATTTATGCTAATTCTTCTGTTTACAAAAAAAATCCACTAGAAGGCTTTGTTAGTGATGCCGATGAATGGCATTATCACAATCACAAACCTATTGATCATGAAGAATATAAAGAGTTTGTAGTTGAATGGATATCAAAAGGAGCATATGTAATAGGCGGATGCTGTAGAACAACTACATCTCATATAAAAGAAATAAAAAAAATTGTTGATAGCCTATGAAGCAAATCATAGCCATAGGTGGTGGTGGATTTGGAAGAGCTATCAACGATTTAAAAATAGAAACCTACATCAAGTCACAATGTAAATTTGATAATCCTAAGATTTGTTTTATACCTACAGCTACTGGCGATGACAAACAATATATTGATAATTTTTACAAAGCATTTGATTCATTAGATTGTCATACCTCTCATATAGATTTTTTTAAAAGAACAATTAATCTGAGAAATCATATTCTAAAGCAAGATATCATTTATGTTGGAGGTGGAAATACAAAGAGTATGTTAGCTGTTTGGCAAGAGTGGGAGCTGGATGTTATTCTTAGAGAAGCCTATCAAAATAATATAATTATGAGTGGAGTAAGTGCTGGAGCAATATGCTGGTTTGACCAAGGAATAACAGACTCATGGAAAGATCGTCAGGCAATTATTGATTGTATGGGTTTTGTAAGTGGAGTGTGCTGCCCTCATTATGATGAAGAGCCCGAGAGAATACCTTTTGTAAAAAAAGTCTTAATAGATAAATCTATAAACGAGTGCATAGCGATCGAATGACATGCTGCTCTACATTATATAAATGATAAACCTAAATATGTTGTTAGTTTTGGTAAGAAAAAAACAGCACATAAAGTACTATTATCTGAAAATAAGATACTGCATAAAGCATTTAATGATATTAATAAGGTCAAATTATGAAAGTAGCAAAAATTTTAACTAGTATTTTAGCTTTAGTTTTAGGCCTAATTGCTATTAGATGGATTATATATCCAGAACTATCGGCTAATTCATTAGGGATGATTTATCTAGATGGTGTAGGTAGAAATACTCAGATACGTGATTTTACTGCAATATTTTTTAGCACTTCTTTATTTTGTTGCATTTCACTAGTTACAAAACAATATCAGTGGGTTCTTTGTTCTGGTTTGGTATTTTTAATTATTGCACTTATGAGTGTTTTAGCATTTCATATTCATGAAGCACCTTTAACTTACTCTTCATTGATTGCAGAATTACTGTTTGCATCTTTAGCTTTCTATTCAGCTTTTATTTTTAAAATTAATAAAAAATTATAGTTCTTTAACAAATTTACTCAGTTCTAGTTCTGGAACTTTCTTATTTTTTCCCTCAGATGTTCCTATATATAAATAGCCTAAAATCTTCTGGTTTTCCATTAAACCCAGTTTTGATTCTATAAATGGATTAAATGCAAGTTTGCCTGTTCTCCATATGGCAGAATAACCCATTGAGTTAAGAGCTAGAAGTATATTTTGAGCAGCTGCAGCAGTTGATAATTTTTGTTCTATAGCAGGAACTTTTGGATGTTCTCTGTAGGTGCTTACAAGTATTAATATCATTGGAGCTCTGAATGGTGCATTGGTATATTTTTTGGCAATTTCTGGTGTAATTTCAGAATGGCTTTGAGCAAATTCATTAAATACACTTGATAATTTATTTAAGCCTTTATCTTTAACTTCAATAAAAGAAGTAGGTCTTAGCCAGGCATGATCTGGAGCTCTTAATGCGGCTTTGTATACCTTTTCCATTTCTTGCTTGGTAGGATGTGGTGCAGTGATTGATCTCGCTGAAACCCTGTTTATGATGTTATCTAATGCTTTCATTTGGATTATGTTATTCTAAACCATATAGAATAAATCAGACCATTACATAAAGGAATAGGATGTTATATCAAATAGGTTTAATTTTAGTATTAATTGTATTAGCACTTTTGGTTACAAAGAAATTAAAAACTAAAAATAAAGAAGAGGAAGCTTTGGTTTACGAAGAAGAAATGAACGAAGATCAACTGAAAGAACTCGATGAAGAGTTAGATTAATTGTTGAACTCTTTTTCTAATGATCTATGCAATTCTCTGCATGCCATTACTGTAATGATTGAAAAAGGTACTCCAAATATAACAACAGCTGTTTGAAGGGCGCCAAGTCCTCCTGCTTTTAGAAGCACGGCAGCTACAATACCTAAAAGTATTGCCCAAGTAATTCTTGATATTATTGGCGAGTCTCCATCAATATCAGATCCTTTTTTTGAAGACAACATTGATGCAACTAGCGCACCTGAGTCTGATGATGTTACGAAAAAAGTAACAATAAGTATTAATGATGTAAATGAAAGCAGTATTGGGTACGACATAGAATCGAACATAACAAAGAGTGCAGTGCTGGCATTTTCACTTACAGCACCTGTAATATCTCCAATATTATTGAGCACTTGATAAATTGCTGCATTACCAAAAACACCCATCCATATAAAAACAATCATTGATGGGACAAATAAGACTCCTATTATAAATTCTTTAATAGTTCTACCATACGAGATTCTAGCTATAAATAATGACACGAATGGAGCCCATGCAAACCACCAAGTGAAGTAAAACAATGTATACCCATTTTGATAAACTGATGTATTGTAAGCTTCAGTCCAGGTTGACAACTGAATGACTTGATTTAAATACACTCCAGCATTTTGAACCATAGCATTAAGTATAAATATAGTTGGACCAAGAAGAAGAACAGCTAGCAGTAATGATACTGCTAAAAACATATTCAATTGTGAAAGTCTTTTAATACCAGCATCTAGCCCAAGACATACACTTATTAGCCCTAAAATTGTTATTAATACAATGATAATAAATTCGTTGATTTCAATATCAAATACATAGTTTAAACCGCCGTTAATCTGGGATGCGCCAAGACCTAATGAGGTCGCTATACCAGCCACAGTTGTTAGTATTGCAATGATATCGATGAACGCTGCTAATGGTTTATTATTTTCTATATTGGTCCCAAGCAACGAGCTTACTCTAAAAGCCTTTTTTTTGTTATATGAAGCAAACGCAAAACATAAACCCAAGGCTGAATATACAGCCCAACCATGCAAGCCCCAATGCAAGTTAGTTAAACTTAGAGCCTTGCCCGCATTATGCGATAGATTTCCAGAAATCATTTCAGGATAATCATTTAAGTTACCTATTGGCTCAGCAACTCCATAAAACAATAGACCAATGCCCAAGCCAGCACTGAATAGCATAGCAACCCAATTTGTATAACTATATGAGGGCTTGGCATCATTACCACCAAGCTTAATATCCTTATATTTAGTAAAAATTAAGTAAGTAGAAAAGATTAAAAAACCATTAGCAGTCAATATAATAAACCAGCCAAGGTATTCAGAAATAGCGCTTTGTGTTACTTTAAAAAACTCAGAAGAAGCATCTAAATTACTAAATACAGATGCAGTAATCACAGTCAAAAGTAATACTGATAAAAAAAATCTTGGCTTATTGAGGTTATTCATTTATCAAAAATTAGGTTATTTTATTTAGTGAAACATAAATACATACAATTTTCTATATATAAACATATAACCAATATAATTTGCATCCTCAATTTAAGCTGTTATTATTATAACCAGACCGATTTAATGAAATTGCTGGTCTATAAATAAAGCTAAAATTCTCTAGGGGAAAAACTGGGGAAACCAGAACTTTGTTTATTTGCAATTTATATTAATTATAAATAGGAAATTTATATGTTTAATTTAAGTAAAACAAAGGAACATCTTAATAAACTTACAAATCGTTTTTCTTTAGGTATCTTAGGTACTGTGGCTGCAATAGTCCCACAGGCAGCAGAATCTCAAGAAAGGCAGATTGAGGAAGTTGTTGTTTCTGCTACAAAAAAAGATGAAAGCGCTTCTGATATACCTTTAACTGTTACAGCGTTAACAGAAGAAACTTTAAAGGAAATGAATGTAACTAATTTTGATGAATACATTGAGTATTTACCAAATGTTACTTCAGCTGGAAGAGGGCCAGGTCAGTCAACTATCTATATTAGAGGAATGGCTGTTGACCCTGTTAATGTATTCCTTTCAGCAGCTCAAGGATCTTCTCCGAATGTAGCTTTGTACTTAGATGAACAGCCATTACAAGTTCCAGGCAGAAACCTTGATGTGTATGTCGTTGATATGGAAAGAATAGAAGTTCTTCCTGGGCCACAAGGCACATTGTATGGAGCTAGCTCACAGGCTGGTACTGTTAGAATGATTACAAATAAACCAAAATTCAATACTACTGAAGCAGGTTTTAATACTTCTGTATTTAATACACATGGCGGAGATATAAGTAACTCTTACGATATGTACTTTAATGTTCCATTGGCAGAAGATGCATGGGCAATAAGAGGTGTTTTTTATAATAGTCAAAAAGGTGGTTACATAGATAATGTAGCCGGAACATGGAGCGGTGCTGGTAGGGGTTCATTCCCAGCAGCAGGTGCAGCAGCCTTTGTGGAAGATAATAACTCTGATCTTGTAGAAGATAATTTCAATGATTCAGAATATGATGGGTTTAGACTTTCATCAGCAATGTCGTTCGGTGATGATTGGGATCTTTTAGTTACTCATGTTAGCCAAGACATTACTGCTGATGGTGTATTTGACTATGACCCTGCTAAAGGAGATCTTAAAGTTAGTAGGTTTATTGAAGATACTTTAGAAGATTCATTCTCACAAACATCTATGACCCTAGAAGGTAGAATAGGTAAATTGGATGCATTATATACAGGTGCATATTTAGATAGAGAATCTACTCAAACTGTAGACTATAGTGGTTATGCTAATGTTGGAGCATGGTTACCTTATTATGTATGTAATGCATATGACTATACTTCATGTGGATCAGCAACTGTTCAAGTTGATTTAGCTGATGAAAACGATAGAACTACTCATGAATTTAGAGTATCAAGTAATGAATTAATGGATTCTCCATTTTCTTTTACAGCTGGTATCTTCCTAGATGACAGTGAGCTGGTTACTAGAAACAATTATGGTTATTTAGGTACATTATCAGATGCTGCAAACAACGGTACTTATGGTGGCTATGGCCCTAATATACCTAATGAGGCTGCTTGGGAATCAGATCCTAATCCAAGACCATCTCAATATAGATTCTTTAATGACATCTTAAGGACAGAAGAGCAGACAGCATATTTTGCTGAAGTAACTTATCCTATTAACGAAAAATTAGATGTTACTGTCGGAGCTAGAAGGTATGACTTAGATGTTGATTTTAGAGGACAGTCAAAATTTGGATATAGAGGTGGTAACGTAGACACAGGTAGAGACTATGATGCTGGTGCGCATGGTACAGAGCCTTTAAATATGACTGATTCAATAACTAAATTAACTCTAAGTTATAAGGCTGATGATGACACTTTATGGTATTTCACCAGATCTGAGGGTTATAGACCTGGTGGGTTTAATAGGGGTGGTGGTGTTGCTTCTACTAACGCAGCGTTTCCTGATGTACCTTTAACATATGATTCAGACGATACTATTAATACAGAAGTAGGTGTTAAAACCGTTCTATTAGACGGTACCATGAGGCTTAATGCTACATATTACAATGTTGATTGGACTGATATTCAGACATCAAGATTCGATCCTGCAAATGTCTCTATTTTGACTTTTGTTGAAAATGCAGCTGATGCTTCAGTTAGTGGGTTTGAAGCTGACATTTTATGGTATCCAACCGACAATTTAACAGTTGCAAGTGCCGTAACTCTTAATGATACTGAGGTAACAGCACTTAAGGCGCAGATTGTTGAAATTGCTCCAGTGGGTAGTCAATTACCTTTATCACCAGAGTTGCAATATAACATTCGTGTAAGGCATGACTCTGAAGTTGCTGGGAATCCTTCATATACACAAGTTGCTATGAAATATGCTGATGATTCATATAGCTCTCTTGAAAAAGATAAGCGATATGCTCAAGACTCATACAGAATAGTAGATTTGGCATGGGGTGTTCAAATAGGATCAACAGATGTTGAAGTATTTGCTAGAAATATTACTGATGAAAGAGCTCAGTTATATTTTAATGACCAAGATGATATCCCTAGAATTACAACAAACCGTCCTAGGAATGTTGGAATTAGATTATCATACAAGTTCTAATACTTACTTAAATAAAAAGGGCCAGGTTTTACTGGCCTTTTTTTTATATTATTAAAAATGAAATTAACAACATTTAAAGAAGCAGAGGCATTAATATCAGCAAAAAAATTTCGAGATGCGTTAATACATATTAATAAAAATAGATCTTTAATATCGAATAAAGATTTTTTTTATCTTAGTTCAGTCTGTTATAGATATCTAAATGAAACAAAAAATGCTTTATTTTCTCTTGATCAATTAATTCAAATTGCTCCAGAGTATGGTCGAGCCTATCAGGAATTTGGTCACATATACTTTAAAAATAATGATAAAAAAATGTCTTTAAAATCATATGTTAGGGCTGTAAGACACAATCCATCTCTTCATGCCTCATGGCTGGGTATATTAGCTCACGAGGGTCACGGATTAAATGAATCCCTTATCGAACATGCTCAAAAAAATGTAATTTATTTAAAAAATTTAGAGCCAGAACTTAAATCTGTTCTAAGCTTCATTCATGAAGGAAAGCTAGCAAAAGCAGATACTTTATGCAGAAATTTCTTAATTGAGCATCCACATCATGTTGAAGCTATGAGACTCTTAGCTAAAATTGGTACTGATTTACACATCTATGATGATGCTGAGTTTTTATTAGAAAGTTCAATGTTATTTGACCCTGAAAATATACAAGTTAAATTTGATTACGTAGCTATATTAATTAAAAGGCAAAAATATGGTCAAGCACTGAAACACGCAAAAGATCTTTATGCTAAAAATCCAACTAACCCAAATGCAAAAAAGATACTTGCGACGTCATTGTTTAGAACAGATAAATATAAAGAGTCTTTAGAGTTGTATGATTCAGTGTTAGAGGTCGAGCCAAATAATACCGATATTCTTCTCTCCAAAGGACATTTATATAAAACATCTGGAAATATTCCCAAATCTATCGAGGCCTATCAAAAGGCATATAAAAAAGATAAGTTTTTTGGAGATGCATATTGGAGTCTCGCTAATCTTAAAACCTATAAATTTACAGATGAAGAAATAAATAACTTAACTGATATGGTAGGTGACGATAATTTATCAGATTCAGAAAAAGTATTTATGCATTTCTCTCTTGGAAAAGCTCATGAAGATAATAAAGATTATGATCTTTCATTTAGTCATTACAAAACAGGAAATGATTATAAAAAGAAACAATCTTTGTTTAACGTTGAAGATTATGTAGAAGAATGTAGTAATCAAATATCGGTTTGTACTTCAGATTTATTTAATTCAAAAAACGATTGGGGTTGTAAATCTAATGAACCAATTTTTATACTAGGCCTTCCAAGAGCTGGATCTACACTTATTGAGCAAATTTTGGCATCTCATTCAAAAGTTGAAGGTACACACGAACTACCAAATATAATTTCCACAGCTCACAAGCTTAATCAAAGAAGAGCACAAGATATTAATTCTAAATATCCAGATATTTTATTAGGAATGTCTGCTCCTGAATTAAAAGCAATCGGTGAAAAATATATCGAAGATGCAAAGGTTTTTAGAACAAATAAAAACTTCTTTATCGATAAAATGCCAAATAATTTTCGACATATAGGTCTTATTAAATTAGTGTTACCCAATGCAAAGATTATTGATATAAGAAGAAGTTCTATGAGTGCATGCTTTTCTTGTTATAAGCAGCTCTTCGCAGAAGGGCAGGAGTTTACATATAACTTTAAAGATTTAGCAACCTACTATAATGAATATGTAGACTTAATGGATCACTGGGGTAGAGAGCTACCAAACACCATTCTATCTATAAAATATGAAGATGTTGTTCATGATATAGATGCTACAGTTAAACAAATTCTAGATTATTGCAACCTTCCATTTGAACAAGAATGCATAGAATTCTACAATAATAAAAGATCTGTCAAAACACCAAGTGCTGAACAGGTAAGGCAACCTATCTTTAAAAGTGGTTTAGATTATTGGAAAAACTATGAGCATCATTTAACAGATCTTAAACAAGAATTAAAATATTGATAATTTTTTATAAAATGTATTAGTATAGAATTCTAATAACTGGGGTAAATTATGACTAATTTAATAATATGTGTTGGTATGTTTTATGTTCTTCATCTTTTCTTTAAGATGAGTTTTTCTTTGCACAAAGTTCCTTTTCTTGAATGGACTTACACTGGTGGCGATATATCAAAAATGACTGATCTTTCTCAAAGAGTTGCTCTTGCAAGTGATAATCTTAGACAATCATTGCCTTTATTTTTTATATTTTCTGTTTTGTCAGTGATTTTGGATGTTGATAACTTAATGCTTGCACAGATCTGGCTTATCTTAAGAATTGCTTATCTTCTGGGAGCTATATTTAATCTTTATAGATATAAAATGATAAGACCTATAATATGGTTACCATCTATTATTGTACTTATTAGCATGGGCTGTAATCTATATATATAAAAAAATTGATGGCTAGATCAGGGGGGAACTAGCCATCAAAATAAAGTTATTCAATTTGTATTGAGGAGTACTTTCAATTCATTATTTAAAACGATAAATAAGTTTTTGAGGTTAAGCTGTTGTTAATATTTGTTACGCTCAGGTAACACTTAAAATTTTATAAATTTTTTCTTATTCCACAGATTGAATAATCTTTCTATTAGATCTAGCTTGCCCTCTATGAACACAGCTTAAATTACTAGTAGTGGTATCTAATAAAGTTAATATTTCATAATCAAACATGCAGTAGGTTTGAATTAAATCAGTTATATATACTTTACTAATTCGTTCTTCAAGAAAACTTGTAACAGATAAGATGTCATATTTATTACAGAGATTTATTTTATTAATAGCATCTTTATATGCGTCATCATTAGTTTGCAATCTCTTGGTTATAAGAATTGAACATTTTGTATCAAATTCAGCAAAGATATTTAAGCTAAATAAAGTAGTGAATATGCATATATAAAATTTCATTATGCAATATTAGCATCTAAAAATAATTATTGAATAATAATTAAAAGAGTATTAACTTAATGTCTATAATTATTCATTAAGGGGAGCTGATGAGTAAAGTAGATGATTTTGGTTTTGGAACACAAATAAGAAAAAGTCCTTTTTTTGACGCTACTGTTAAATGGGGAGCTAAAGATTTTTCTGTTTACAACCATATGTATATACCTCGAGATTTTGGTAATCCAGAAGAGAATTTTTGGAATTTAATTAATAAAGCCATTCTGTGTGATGTTGCAGTTGAGAGACAAGTTCAAATTAAAGGTCCTGATGCTTCAAAATTTGTTCAAATGATGACACCAAGAGATTTATCATCAATGCAAGTTGGTCAATGCAAATATGTTATTTTGACAAACCAGCATGGAGGTGTTCTCAATGATCCAATACTACTTCGTGTTGAAGAAAATACTTATTGGTTTTCTCTAGCTGATAGTGATATTTTATTTTGGGCTCAAGGATTAGCAGCTAATACTGAATATGATGTTGAAATTTCTGAACCAGATGTATCTCCACTTCAGCTTCAAGGACCTAAATCAAGAGATATTATGGTTAAGATTTTCGGAGATCAAATCTTAGATTTAAAATATTATTGGTTTAAGAAATTCAATCACAATGGTAATGAATTGGTTATATCAAGAACTGGTTGGTCTAGTGAGCTAGGATATGAAATTTTTTTGATGGATTCTAGTTATGGCAATGATCTATATAACACTATTATGGATATTGGCTATCCAATGGGTCTTAGACCTGGACATACATCCACTATAAGAAGAGTTGAAGGGGGTATGCTCTCATATCATGCAGATATGACGATAAATACAAACCCATTAGAACTTGGAATGGAGAAGTTTATTAATCTTGATAAAGATTTTGATTTTATAGGAAAAAACGCTCTTATAAAGATAGTCAAGAAAGGTCTTCTGAGAAAGCAGGTTGGCATTATCATAGAAGATAAACCAATGAGTGGCCCCAATACAAGATTCTGGAATGTTATTAAAGATGATATTGTTATTGGAAAAGTTACGTCAGCAGTTTACTCTCCAAGACTAAAACAAAATATTGGTCTTGCTTTGATTGATATTTCATATTCAGGTATTGGTGAAAAGTTTAAGGTTGATAATGGATTAGATTTACTTGATTCAAGGGTTGTTAAAAAACCATTTTATGATCCAAATAAGAATCTAACTAAATCTTAGTTCAACATTTTATATTGCTATTGGTATTGCAAATGCAAGTATTACAAAAAACCATTTACCAAACTTAAAAAATAGAAGCATACTCATATTTTTTCCGTGGTCAGTAAACTTACTTCCTTCAAAAGACCA